>OMBK01001076.1_pt1 | contig 11580 bp, 9 predicted proteins | sample 1644881 | NCBI WGS metagenome assembly OMBK01 (sample SAMEA103958132, study PRJEB25191) | human gut metagenome | biome: human-associated habitat [ENVO:00009003]; feature: intestine environment [ENVO:2100002]; material: feces | place: Germany | collected 2013/2015
TGTATATGATTTATTTCGTTAATAGTTGTAATTTCATTATTGATATTATTAATATTATTGGTATTTTCGTTCATTTTATCCGCTATTCTATTCACATTAGCAATCAACTCATTTACCATTTGTTCAATATTTGTATGATTACTAGTATCTTCTAAATCAAATCCTAATTCATCTTTTAAATCTACATGAGATTTTTTTACATTTTCTTGAATTGTTTGAATTAAAACAAAATAATTTTCCTTCAATTCATTGATTTCATTAATTATTTCTTCTTTATCTAAATCAATGGCCTGATGATCTTCTTTTTGGATAAACGTTTCTACATATTCTTCAAGACTTTTCATTCGTTGTTCAAGATTTAAATTTAAGAATGCTTTTAGTTTTTCTTCATCTATCTTATGTAAATTCTCACTTTCTAAATTCTTCAATTTTTCTTCTAAATGACCAATTTGCATTTGAAGGGTAGATTTATCTAATTCATTATTTGTTCCCTCATTAGATAAATCATGGGAAGGATTTAATTTTTCTTCTATTTCTTTTAGTTTTTCGCTGACTTCTTCAATCTTTTTAGAGTCAATTTCTTGATTGGTTGTATTTAAAACTCTAATTTTATCCTCAATATTATCTAAGCGAAACATTAAGTCAGTTGGTAAAGCAGCATTTTTAGATGATACATCTTCTAAAAGATCTAATTTGGATTCAATTTTTTCTTTAAATTCATCAATTTTTGCTTTTTCTAAATCGGTTGCAACCTTTTTAATTCTGTTATCTAAATTTGTAAACTTATTATCTAAATCTTGATTATTTACAAACCCATCTTTGGTTTCTTTTTCTCCAACTACTTCTTCAAGTTTATGAATTTTACTTAATACATCAATATCTTCAGATGCGGAATTAATGATTTTCATAACTCCTACTTCTAAATAAATTTTTTGGGAATTAGTAAAACGAATTTTATTTTGAACATCTACTAAAACATCAATATAATAAAACAATTCACTAGTTGTCACATCAGATGCAAGTTCTTTGAATGCTTCATTATCATATATATATTTATGAACTAGTTCATCGTTAACACTTTTATATAATAAAATATCTCTACAAAATTGAATAATCCCCCCAACAAGACGGCTGACCTCTTTTCCCATACTAATCAACTCGTTAATTAAATAAATACTATGTGTAGCATCTTTCTTTTTAAAAGAACGAATTAATTCAATTAATTTATAATTAGAAATTCTTCCTGTCACACTATTGATATCATCAACTGTAATTTCACCATTAGAAAAAACACTTGCTTGGTCTAAAATTCCTAAAGCATCTCTCATTCCTCCATCGGCTGCTTCTGCAATCGCACTAAGGGCTTCTTCATGAATGACCATTTTTTCATTAGATGAGATGAGTTGTAATTCTTCTTTTAATTCTTCTAATGTAAATTGTTTAAAATCAAATCTCTGACATCTTGATAAAATGGTTGCTGGAATCTTATGCGGTTCAGTAGTTGCCAGAATAAAAATTACATGTGATGGTGGTTCCTCTAATGTCTTTAATAAAGCATTAAAAGCTGCAGTACTTAGCATATGTGCCTCATCGATAATATATACTTTTTTTCGTAAAACACTTGGTAAAAAATTAACTTTTTCTAGAATTTCTCGCATTTCATCAACACCATTGTTACTTGCCGCATCTAATTCAACAATATCGGTTGTTTCATTATTTATAATTGCAAGGCAATTTTTGCAATGATTGCAAGGCTCTCCATCTATTTGATTCTCACAATTCACAGCTTTCGCAAAGATTCTAGCTATCGTGGTTTTACCAATCCCCCTAAGTCCACTAAAGATATATGCATGTGAAGTTTTATTTTCCATTACCGCATTTTTCAATGTCTGTACGACATGCTTTTGACCAATCACTTCTTTAAAAGAAGATGGTCTATAACTTCGATATAACGCAACATATGCCATAATTTTTCCCCTTTCATTTTCAAAAACGCTAGTTAGTATATTATACCACATAAATGAAAAAAACGCAAACCTTTTATTCATATTAAAATTATCCATCATATTCTATTAAAAAGATTGATTCTTTTCAAAAAACAATTCAGAAACGATATATATTAGATACTTTTATACAATCAAAAAGAAACCAAAGTTTTCTTTGGTTCCTTTTAATTTTCATTGACTATTTATTATCCTTTTTGCCTTCTTTTATAATTTCGCTTGCTGAAAGTGCTAATCCTGCAAGACCTTGAAGTTCAGAAGGAATGATAATTTTAGTAGATTGTCCATCAGCAACTTTTTCTAATGATTCATATGCTTTAAGAGTTAAAACACCTTTATCAACATCAACATCTTTAATCATTTTTAATCCTTGGGCAGTGGCTTCATTGACTTTAACAATCGCCTCAGCCTGACCTTCAGCTTTGCGAATAGTAGCTTCTTTTTCTGCTTCAGCTCTTAAAATAGCAGATTCCTTCTCCGCTTGGGCTCTTAAAATTTCTGATTCTTTGATTCCTTCAGCTTTTAAAATAGCCGCCTTTTTCTCACCTTCTGCAAGTAAAATTGCCTCACGTCTTTCACGTTCTGCTCTCATTTGTTTTTCCATAGCGTCACGGATATCTTTAGGAGGCATAATATTTTTGACCTCAACTCTAAATACTTTTATTCCCCAAGGATCTGTTGCTTCATCTAAAATTTCACGCATTTGTTCATTAATGATGTTTCTACTTGTTAAAGATTGATCCAAATCTAAAGAACCAATGATATTCCGAATCGTAGTAGTTGTAAGATTATCTAAAGCCCTAAGAGGTTTACTCACTACATATGATTTGGCATCACTAATTTGATAATACACAACTGTATCAATTTGCATTGTAACATTATCTTTCGTAATAACAGGTTGAGGATCAAAATCAATCACTTGTTCTTTTAAACTCACTTTACCAATTAATCTTGGTGTATCTAATTTGCCACCTGAAAGTGGAACATTAGGATCACTGGCAATTCGGTCGATAAATGGCACAAGAAAATGTACTCCTGTTCCCCAAGTTTTGTAATACTTACCAAGTCGTTCCACTACATATACTTGAGTTTGAGGAACAATTTTAATACCTTTTATGATAACCAGTAAAATTACAAGTAAAATTACTGCTAGTACAATTACAGTAATTGTACCTCCTGTTGTCGAAACTAAAAAATTAAATAGATTTTTCATTTATACCTTTCCTTCCTTTTTATTTTTATTAATTTAAATTGATTTCCTTTATTTTATCTACAATCATTTTATTACCAATAATTTCTGTTATAATAACTTTATCTCCAACAAGAAAATTATTTTCTCCTTTAGAAATAGCAGGCCATTTTTGAAATTCTACTTTAATTTCTCCTTTTTCACCAGCCATTATATCTTTAGTAACAATTGCAACCATGCCAACATATCGATCAACATTGGTCAAAACTGTCTGATTATCACTGATTTTCTTCACAAATGGCCGAGTTGCTAAAACAAATATTGCACTCACAACCGCAAAAATTAAAATTTGAGCCCAAATTGGCAATTCCAATACTGCACACACAATTCCAGCAATTCCTCCTGCGGCAAACCAAATAGAAACCAAATTGGCAGTTTCAAATTCTATTATGATGGCAGCAATCACAAAAATAGCCCAAATAATAATCATTGCAATATTTAATGTTTGAAGCGTCATAAAATTAAACATCTTTTGCCACCTCCTTTGTATCAACGATTAGCATCTTTAACCCTGTATTCCATTTTGCTGAAAATTTATATGATGTTTGAATATTAAAATCTAAATTCAAATGCTTCTCTAGTTCTAAAATTAACTTTTTATTATTTATTCTACCAAAACTTGGTTTCATTGTTAATTCATAAACATCTTCTCTTTCAACTACTTTACGTAAAATATCATCTTTGGTTACTTTTCTCATTACTAGAGTTTTGTTATCTAAATCAAAACCAACAGCAATTCCTAATGCATTATCAAATAACAAGGCTGCTTGTTTACTAAAAGTGATATTATTACTATAAATGGTTACAGCATTTGTATTTTTTTCTTTATTTATCCATTCTATATTCATATTTTTACCTCCTTGCTATTATTATATACCATTTGGTGTATTTTGTCAACAAAAATGTATATTATGTATTAAATGTACTTCAAGTTTCTAAGATAACCAATCTGATATTTTTGTGAAGTAAAACTCTTTTTATTGATAAACTATAACTTTTTTGTTATAATATAAACAATGGAGGTTTTTATGAATACAAAAAAAGTAAAGACAATTAGGACTTTAATTGTAGTAATTGTCTGTTCAATTATTACAATAGGGGTGACCGTAGGTATCTGTTGCTACAATTATTATGGTTATATAAATTATAAAAAACTATATTTAGAAGATTATTTTGATCAAAATGAGGGAACAAATCTATCTACACAAGAAAAAATTCAAAAAGCAGTAAAATGGGATGCTGATGTTTATACCGATAAATTAAATATTCAATATCGTGACCCAATTACTAAAGAATTCATTACGGAAGATAAAGTTTCCAATGATGAAGCAGAAAATGTTAATGCTTACTATGAAAATTATGTCCTACACTTACCAAAATATTTTGATATTAATTTTTATAAAGTTTTAACATCTTATTATGACAAGGAAACAAAGAAAACCGAACTAAGTGTTGCACATTATTTTTATTTTTCTAATATCAATTACAATCAAATAAAAGATTTTAGTCCTCAATATATTTATATGACCTTCGTTGATGGTGTTGGTGAAGAAAGCGACCTGGCCTTACAAGAAGCACTTGATGAAATGAGTGAAAATGAATTATCGGTTGGTAATGTCTCTTCAATTTATTATTATTCGCTAACAAGTTCTGATAATCAAGATGTTCTTGCTACATACTCATTATATGATAATCCAAGAGATGTTTATGAAGATGATGAAGATGAAGATAAATCTTATTATATTTATCAAAATCGTTGTGCAAAAAGTTATGATAATAATACTGTATTTGGTCAAACAAGAGAGCTAACCTTCTGTGTTTATTACATAAACGATTCTGATGAAGGTGATAAAGAATTGATCAATATTGTTGAAGGAACGTTTACTCCCGAATTAAACGATGAAGATGAAATTTTAACAAATGAAGAATTTAAGGCTTTAAATTCTAATTACAAAGGCTATAATAAAGAGTTCTATCAAGATAGTTACAATGCATTTATTCGACCTAAAATAATTAAAACAGGCTTATTAACATTTGGAATTACCTTATTATTATGTGGCTTACTTGCTTTTATTTGGTTATATGAACCAAAAGCAACAGAAAATGCTAAATCTAAATCAACAAAAAAGAAACGCTAAAAGATGTGTCTTATAAGGATTTTTTAGAAAGTTTAAAAGGATAACGAAATTTTTTCGTTATCCTTTTAATATTTGCCTTACAAATCAACTCATTCAAAAAGGATATCCACCCAACAAATTGGCATTTGATTATCTCTTTTTCCTTTGTTCAGGTCATTCCTTATACATTGCTTCAAATAACTTTTTTAAAAATTCTCTATCCTCTATATCTTCCACAAGAAGCATTTCTTTTGCACCTTCATAGGGAAGTTCTCTTTGTGCTTCGTTCATAAATGATATGGCAGATGGTGTAGGTTTTACAAGCAATCAGTTGTCGTAAATACCACCAATCACCTTACCATTATAATACAAAACGTATTCGCCCATCATAGCACGGGCAGAAAGATTATTACATTGTTCTAAAACAAAATCTTTATATTCTTTGCTACTTGCCATAAGTATCCTCCGTCAATTCTTATTGATTGATAAGTATATTTAGTCGTTTCATGGAGGTAAAATTTTTCAATTTAAATTTCTATGAAAACAGCGATAATTTAGTATTTTTTAAAATTCACAGTTCTTAGGAGTTCTTGGATAAGGAATAACATCTCTTATATTTTCCACTCCAGTTAGATACATAATTAATCTTTCGAATCCCATTCCAAATCCTGAATGAATACATCCGCCATATCTTCTTGTATCCAAATACCAACTGATTTCATCTTTATCAATATGAAATTCTTTCATTCTAGCAAGAAGTTTATCTAAATTTTCTTCTCGCTGTGAGCCTCCCATCAATTCTCCTGCCTCAGGTACAACCAAATCGACTGCCGCAACCGTTTTTTCATCGGCATTTAATTTCATATAATACGCCTTAATATCTTTAGGCCAATCAGTAATAAAAACCGGACCTTTAAAATATTCAGTAATATATTTTTCGTGTTCTTTTGCGATATCTTCACTATATTGAGGTTCAAACTCCCATGTTCTATTGGCCTTTTTCAAAATATCAATTACATCATGATGGCTAATCCTTACAAATTTGCTATTTAACAAATTCTGAAGTTTTGTCTTTAACCCTTTTTCAACAAATTGATCACAAAAAGTAATTTCTTCTTTACACCTTTCCATTACAAATTTTACAATATATTTTAACATCTCTTCTTCAATATCCATTAATCCATTTAAATCACAAAAAGCCATTTCGGGTTCAATCATCCAAAATTCATTCGCATGCGTTTTAGTATTAGAATTTTCTGTTCTAAAAGTAGGCCCGAAAGTATATATATCAGAAAAAGCCATCGCAAAAGTTTCTCCATGTAATTGCCCTGAACCTGTAATAAAGGCTTGTTTACCAAATAAATCTTTGGAAAAATCAACGCTTCCTTCCTTGTTAAATGGCAATTTATTTACATTTAAAGTTGTAATTTTAAACATTTGATCAGAACCTTCACAGTCTGCACATGTAATAAGAGGAGTATGGACATATACATAACCTCTATCTTGAAAATACGAATGTATGGCATAAGCAGCCGTACTTCTTATTCTAAAAACAGCCGAAAAAAGATTGGTTCTCGGTCTTAAATGTGCAACCTCTCGTAAAAATTCTCTAGTATGTCTCTTAGGCTGAATTGGGTAATCTTCCGGACAATCTCCTAAAAGCTGAATTGTAATAGCATGTAATTCTAATGGTTGCTTCAATTCAGGAGTAAGTTTAACAATTCCTTTTACATAAACAGAAACACCTACTCTAAATTTAGAAATTTCTAAAAAATTACTTATTTTCTCATCATATACTACTTGAACTGACTCAAAAAATGAACCATCATTTACATTTAAAAAACCAAATTGTGCTTGAGAGCGATTACTTCTAACCCATCCATAAATTTCAACTTCTTTTTGACTAAACGTATCTTTTTGGTTGAATAACTCTTTTACTCTTGTTCTTTTCATAAAATACCTCCTAATAAAATAAAAAATCCTTAGGTATACATCTACCTAAGGACGATAAATCGCGGTGCCACCTTAGTTCAAAAAACAATTCAAAATTGATTTTTGCCCTCTTATCCTTTAACGCAGGATTGACGAATAGTTCTACTCAAATGCTTAAACATTCTTTCTTCTATTTGCTCCAAGTGTTCTTTCAATTATAATTCTTCCTAATTTTTCACTCTCATTAGGTCACTTATATAAGAATTATATATTTACTTTTCTTATCAACGCATTTAATAAAAAGATTATATTATATTTTATCCATTTTGTCAAATTTAATTCTTTATTTTCCTAAACAAAACTTTGAAAAAAGTTCATCAAGTAAACTATCTGTACTGGTTTCTCCTATAATTTCACCTAAATATAGCCATGCTTTTCTTAAATAAATATCAACAAAATCAATTTGATATCCTTCTGAAATGACATTTATGGCCTCATCTAATGCAAGTATTGCATTATTTAATTTTTCAATTTGTCTTGCATTACTAATATAGGTTATATCTTTATTAACAATATGATTTAATTTTAATTTTGTTACAATCGCTTCTTCTAACTTTTGAATGCTTTCTTCTTCCATTGTGCTGATGGTAATAAAATGTTTTTGTGGCAGTTTTATTTTTTGTAGTAAATCGGATTTATTAACAACAACTAAATGACATTTATCTTTTATCAAATTAAAAATTTCTTCATCTTCTTTTTGATAAGAAGTACTTCCATCTAAAACAAATAAAACAATATCAGCTCGATCCAAAGCCTCTTTGGATTTTTCAACACCAATTTGTTCTACTACATCTTTAGTTTGTCTAATTCCGGCTGTATCTATTAAATTTAAAGTAACCTGATCTAATTGAATGCTAGATTCTACAATATCCCTAGTTGTACCAGGTATATTGGTTACAATCGCTTTATTTTCCTTCAAAATAGCATTTAAAAGACTACTTTTTCCAACATTAGGACGTCCGACAATTACAGTATTAATTCCATTTTTTAATAATTTAGCACTCATTGAATTAAAAAGCGTCGTTTGTAATTCGGATTTTATCTTTATAATTGCAGGTAATATGTCATTATTTGTAATTTCTATCACATCATCATATTCAGGATAATCGATATTAACAGATATTGTTGCAATAATATCTAATAGTTGTTGTCTTTTGTTTAAAATGAAACTACTAATTTTTCCATTTAAAGCATTGGTGGCCATTTTTAAAGCCATTTTATTTTCAGCCGTTATTACATCCATCACTGCCTCTGCTTTCGTTAAATCAATTCGTCCTGCTAAAAAAGCCCTTTTTGTAAATTCACCAGCCTGTGCAGCTCTTGCACCAAGGGTTACTAATAGTTCAAATATTTGATTGGTTACAAACAATCCACCATGACAATTGATTTCAACCAAATCCTCGGTTGTATAGGATTTAGGTGATAAAAAAACAGATACCAATACTTCATCAATTATTTGATTGGTTGTTTTATCAACAATATGCCCATAATGAATTGTGTGAGATTTTACTTTAGTTAAATCTTTCCCTTTAAAAACTTGATTGACAATTTCTAAAGCTTTTTCTCCACTAACTCTGATAATAGAAATCGCTCCTGGACTTTGGGAAGTAGATATTCCTACAATTGTATCATCAAAAACTTTCATTTCTACACCTCTTTTATCATTATATCAAAAAGCTTACTATTATGTATCATTTTTACATATTATTAACTGAAGTATTGTTATTTTTCCCCAACAATTTAAATTATAGAAAAAGAAAAGAAAAGTGTAAACACTTTCAAAAGCATAAAAAAAATATTATTTTCTAAAACGTATTATAATTTAAGTACTCTTTGTGATATTCCTACCATAATTACAAAGAGAATCCTTAATTTTTATTCAATTCTCGTTTCTTTTTAAAATAAAATACTTACCCTTTTGGGGGTAAGTATTTTATTTTTTATTCATTATTTGATTTAGAAGCATTTTTAGGTTCAATCACCAAATACCTTCTTGGTTCAATTCCCTCCGAATGAGTTGTAACATCTTTCCATGTTGAAAGTTTTGTATGAATCACTTTTCTTTCATAGGCATTCATATATCTTAAATTTACAGGAATCTTAGTTTTAGAAACCTCTCTTGCAATTCTTATAGCCATTTTTTCTAATTTTTCATCACGATTCTTACGATAATCACCAATATCTACCTTGACAATTAAACCACTTTCAGTATCACGATCAAAATATTGATTAACAATTAACGATGTAACATATTGAAGTGCTGCCAAAGTTTGCGAATTATGACCTATTAATGCCCCATTTGCATCAGCTGTAGTAATTGCATACTCGACTATATTATCACGCATTTTTCTTTCAACATATCCATCAATTTGCGCTTCTCTTAAAAATGTTTCTAAAAAATCTTTACCTTTTTTTACAGGATTAGCATCTACCATTACTTGAACTTGTATTTCTTCTCTTGAATCTACATTTTCACTGATAACATCAAAATACATATCCTCTTTGGCAACCCCTAATTCCTTTACTGCTAATTCTTCAATTTCAGTTAGGCTTTTACCAATATACATTTTTTCTTTCATAATATTAACTCTTTCCTTTATAGTTTTTTTCTTAATTTTTCCATTCGCTTAGCATTCGTCTTGCTATTAATAGCCATTTGTGCCATAGAATATAAATTACCAATACACCAATAAATACCCAGACCTGCTTTACTTGTAAAAACAAACAATCCCATCATCAACATCATCATATACATCATCATTTTCATTGAAGTTTGAGCGCCACCTTTTGTTTGCTCGTATGATTGTCTGCGATATGCTGGAATATCTGCTTGTGATTCTTGTTGATTTTTCTTTTGTCTTCTTTGTGAAATCCATTGACTTAAAAATTGTGTACCAATTACGACTACAACTAGTATAATAATACCAATAAATTGACCAGTTCCTGCTGTTCGATCTTCAAATAAATTAATTCCTAAAAAGCGAGGATTGATTTCATTAGCCCAGTCATTTTTATAAATAGTACCTTCATATGCAATTGTATAAGGAATTCTAGATACAGCTCGATATATTGCCATAAAAATAGGAAATTGTAAAAATGGCATTAAACATCCACTTAATCCAACTTTATACTTTTTATACAATTGGGCCATTTCCATTTGCATCATTTGTTTGGACCTATCATCTTGACGTGTAGCATATTTCTCTTGAATTTTATTAAGTTCAGGTTGCATTAATTGCATTTTCAGTGTCATATCGTTTGTTTTAGCATAAATTGGCCAAGCAATTGTACGTACTAAAATGGTTGTTATCAATAAACCTATAATATAGAAACCACCAAATAAATTGGATAGTTGAACCATCAGCCAAGCCATTGGAAATACCAACAAATTATTAAATAGATGGCTCCAAAAAGCTTTACCCGTGTAAAATACAATTGGTTCGGATTCAAGATTAACTGTTCTTTCTTCTACTTTTAATGCAAAAGAACAAACAATATCATTTAAATTTAGTTCTTCACCATTATTAGCTTCTATGTCTTTAATTAAATTTGTACTATCTACATTAGATGCACCAGTACAATTCCTAACATAAGTTGCTGCTTTAACCCACTTGCTTTCAGTTGAAGTATCTGTATGATTAGAGATTGTTGCTTTATCAATTAATCCAAGATATAAAGGAATATCATAATTTCTAATAATATCCACTTGATATTGATTTTTTTTCTTTTTAGCTATGACATCATCATTAATATAATTTTGTATTAATTCTTTTGCAAAAGTTTTTTTCTCATCTAAAATTTGTTGTTCTGTTTTTCCTTCTGTAGAAACTCCTTCATCAATTTTAGTATTAACCCATTCAATTAAATTTTTGTCTGTTTCGTCTGCCGCAAATGATGTTTTAGGCTGAGTATTCCCTACACAGCTACAAGATGTAATAAATAATAATAAAAACATTACGGCGATAAAAAATATTTGCTTATAACTTTTAAATCTCACTTTTTTCCTCCTTGGAATTTTTTTTATTAATTAAATCTAATAAAAATTCAACTTCATTTTCAAGTTCATCATAATTTGCTTTTTTTGAACTTGGTTTAATTATTACAACAAAATCTATATTATGATATACATTTAAATACTTACGAAAAATACTTCTTGCAATTCTTTTTGCCTTATTTCTTTCAACTGCTTTTCCATATTTTTTTGAAACAGAAAAGGCAA
>OMBK01001079.1_pt1 | contig 11577 bp, 8 predicted proteins | sample 1644881 | NCBI WGS metagenome assembly OMBK01 (sample SAMEA103958132, study PRJEB25191) | human gut metagenome | biome: human-associated habitat [ENVO:00009003]; feature: intestine environment [ENVO:2100002]; material: feces | place: Germany | collected 2013/2015
TATTTTTATAAAAAAGCGCTGCTTTGGGGCGGCTTATTTCTTTTCTTCCTCCTCGCGGATGAACATGATCAGAAAGCTCACTGCCAGCAGAGCGCAGGAGACCCAGATGCCTCTCTCGGCAAGCCACGCCGTCAGCAGCGCGCCCAGGCCGGCGCCCACCGCAAAGAGACCGATCACGCCGAAATAGGTCAGCGCCTTCCACAGAATTTCCTTGTCCTTCTCCCGGAAGTAGGCACACAGTGCCTCCGTTCCGGAGCGCATATTGCCGATGCACATGGTGCTGGCATAGGCGTGGCCCCGCACCTTGTGGAAGGTCTGCACCTGCAAGGCACAGACAAAGGACACCAGTGCGTTGGCCAGTGCATCCAGACGCTGGGGCATAAAGCCCACCGCAAGCAGCAGTAGGATCTCGCACAGCAGGATGATCTGCCGCCAATGGATCTTTTCATAGTGTTTCAGCCGGATATGGACGACCTCCGCCGCCGCAATACCGATCATAAAGGACAGGATGGGGATCAGATATTTCAGCGCCGTCGGCCACTCCCGCTGGAACAGCGCCGTACTGAGCAGCACGATGTTGCCCGTCTGGGCGTTGGCAAACACGCCGCCCCGGCAGCAATAGGAGTACGCGTCCTGAAAGCCGCCGGACAGAATGATAAAGATCGCCGCCCGAAAGCTGTCCGACATCTGCCCGTGAAAGCTGACGTCATGCTCCATGGTCAACTCCGTTCCTTTTCCAGCTTCTCGATGCTGACGAGTTTGGTACACAGTGCCAGTATCGTGACGGCGGCACGGATCTCCTCCACCGTGGCAAAGGAGGGGGCCAACCGGATGTTCCGATCCTCCGGATCGCGGCCATAGGGATAGGTCGCGCCTGCCGGTGTGAACTTGACGCCATTGGCGGCGCACAGCTTCACCACCTCGGCGGCGCAGCCCGGCAGCGTGTCAAAGGAGAGAAAGTAACCACCCTTCGGCGTTGTCCACTGTGCGACGCCTGTGCCGCCCAACTCCGTGTCCAGCACCTCCAGCACCGCGTCGAACTTGGGCTTCAGGATAGCGGCATGCTTTTTCATGTGGGCCAGCAGCCCCGCGTCATTCTTGAAGAACCGCGCGTGCCGCAGTTGGTTCAGCTTGTCCGGCCCAATGGTGGACAACTGCAAAAACGACTTGATGTCGATGAGGTTCGCCGCGCTGGCAGCCACCGCCGCAATACCGGAGCCGGGGAACGTGACCTTGCTGGTGGAGCAGAACTCGTAGACCAGATCGGGATGTCCGGCCTTTTCGCACTCCGCGATGATATCCGGTATCTGAGCACACTCCCCGTCGAAGCAGTGGACGCAGTAGGCGTTATCCCAGAAGATGCGGAAATCTGCCGCTGCGGGCCGCAGATTGGCAAAGCGTCTGACCACATCATCGCTGAACACGATCCCGGTGGGGTTCTGGTATTTCGGCACGCACCAGATACCCTTCACCGTCTCGTCCTGCACCAGATGCTCCACCAGCGCCATATCCGGGCCGTTTTCATTCATCGGCACCGGGATCAACTGGAAGCCGAAATGCTCTGTGATGGCAAAGTGCCGGTCATAGCCCGGCACGGGACACAGAAACTTACGTTCTGGTACCTCCTGCCACGATGTGCCGCCGCAGATGCCCTCGGTCATGCCGTGGCTGATGATCTGATACATCAGCGTCAGGCTACTGTTGCCACCCACGATGGTGTGTGAGGCGTGGGTGCCCATCATATGGGCCAGCAGCCGCTTGGCCTCCGGAATGCCGTCAAGGCCGCCGTAGTTGCGGCAGTCCTGGCCGCTCTCGCTGTCCAGAATGCTGCGGTGATCCAGCTCGTCCAGCAGCTTCAGCGACAGCTCAAGCTGCTCCGCGGAAGGCTTGCCCCGCGACAGATCCAGCGTCAGGCCCCGTTTTTCGTATTCCTTGAGCCGGTGCAGGCATTGCTCCTTCTCCTGTGCCAGCGCCGCGCCATTCATTGATGTGTACTCCATAATGATACCTCGCTTATTCTGTTCAGGCGGCGTGCCGCCGCCCTTGACTTCCTGTAACGGGTGCATTATACTGACATCGCTTCTATATGTAAAATGTATGTTGAATATGGTTATCATATCTTGTTGACATATCTAAGCGGAGGGCATATGTATATCAGCTATGACTATTACCGGGTATTCTACTATGTGGCGAAGTATGGCAACGTGTCACAGGCGGCAAAGCTTCTGCTGAACAACCAGCCGAACCTGACGCGCACCATCCGTAATCTGGAAAGTGAGCTGGGCTGTCCGCTGTTCTCCCGGACGAACCGGGGCATGAAGCTGACACCGGAGGGTGAACGGCTGTATACCCATGTCCGCATCGCTTTCGAGCATATCGAGGCGGGCGAGGCAGAGCTTACCGAAGCCAGAAACCTACAGACCGGCACCGTCTATATCGCCGCCAGCGAGGTGGCGCTGCGTTGTCTGCTGCTGCCTGTTCTGAAGCAGTATCGTCTGCTCTATCCGGGCGTCCGTATCCGAATCAGCAACCACTCCACGCCGCAGGCCATTGCCGCCTTGAAGGACGGCGCGGCAGACATTGCCGTGGTGACCACCCCCACTGTTCACTCTGCCTCACTGGCAGAGACCGTGATCCGCCCTATTCAGGAGGTGGCCGTCTGTTCCTCCGCCTTTCCGGCGCTGACCGACAGGCCCGTGGCGCTCTCGGAGCTGCTGGACTATCCCATCATCTCGCTGGGGCCGGATACCAAGTCTTTCGCATTCTATTCCGACTTTTTTACCGGTCACAGTCTGCCGTTCCACCCGGCCATTGAGGCATTTACCGCCGACCAGATCCTGCCGATGGTGGAGGCCGACCTGGGCATCGGGTTCGTACCGAATGAGCTTCTGACACCGGAAAGCCGCGTCTGCCGCATCGACCTGAAAGCGCAGATCCCGGAGCGTCAGGTGGTATTGATAAAACGGAAGGGCCAGCCGCTGAGCGTAGCCGCCAGAAAGCTGGAGCATATGATCCTGGCAGAAAAGAGCGGCGGTTGACTCCAGTATAAAAAGCCAGAACGCCCGAAGCAGAGCCTCAGGCGTTCTGGCCAGAAACAAAAAAGAGATAGTACGCCCCGGCCACAAGGTGGAGGCGGCCGGGGACGTCACAGGGGGTAAGTGTCTTTCATGAGTAAGTATGGATCTCTCTCAACTGCAAATACATTATACTATGCGGTGTCATAGTTGTAAAACGCATCTTTGTCCTTGATTGCATGAGCATCTGTAATGTATTCCTGCAAAAAGAGTATCTTTACAACCATGAGACTTCGTGCTATGCTGGAATTGCAGTTGGATCTTTGGATTCGATTTTGCCCATTATGAGATGAGGGGTATTCTCCTCATGCCGCACTCAGCTTGCCGTCTTTGCTGGGTGCGGTTTTTCTATATAAGAAAGGGACAGCCGTTTAGCTGTCCCTCGTATTTTATTTTGCCACCGGTGCGTCAGGCCAGTAGATCACATAGCATTCCTGCATCTCGCCCATGAAAAAGAAGATGTTTTCACCCATCTCAATGTGCTCACCAAACGCCAGATCCGGCACAAAAAGCCGACCGCTGGTACGCTTCGGCCCCTTGATGGTAAAGCCCTCCGCCGTAGGATGCTGCCGCAGCTCGTTGGCCGCCTCCTTCAGGCCGGGGAAGTGCAGCGTTTTCTCCAGCTCCGCCAGTTGTGTCGCACCGTTAATGTAAATGAGATTGTTCTCGTCCTTGAACCAGTTGATACGCATAACATGTACCCTCCTTGGTGGTGATGGAGATAGTATAACACAGCTCTCTGGTTTTGTCATCCTACGCAAAGAGGCAGAAACGCAATTTGCGTTCCTGCCTCTTTTTAGGTTATTCTGTTACGCAGACGATACGCTTTCTTTCGTAAATCTGCATCATTCAGGAAACCCGCGCCGCTGCGCCCTGTCGTGCGGCGGTTTTTGCTGCGCCTGACGGAATTTCTGACGGCGCAAAATCGCCGCTGTCGCAGAGGGGCAGGAAGCAGATGCTCTGCACCGCTTGCTGCTTGTGCCGCAGGGAGACATGGACATAGGTTTGCAGCGTGATCCGCACATCGCTGTGGCCCAGCATTTCGCTGACGCTTTTGACGTCCACATTCTGCTCAATACATCGTGTGGCGTAGGTGTGACGCAGGGCATGGAAATTGCGGTACAGGACGCCCGCCCGCTTTAAGAGGGCTCTATATCGGTTCTGCATAGTGCGCGGCTCCAGCGGCGCGGCAGTACCTGTCAACAGGCAGATACTGCCTGCGTTCTTCGGATTGTGCGCTACCAGCAGGGACAGGATATCAGCCGGAAGCGGTATTCTGCGGAGAGATGACTCGCTCTTGGGCGGCTGCACAACGAGCCTTGTATAGCCCTTCTCATAGAGCCGCTGTACCTCCCGCTCCACCCGCAGAAAGCCCGCGCGAAGGTCAATATCCGACCAGCGCAGCGCACACAGTTCTCCCAGTCGCAGCCCACTGTTCAGAGCCAGCAGAACGCCAAGGCCGGTCAGGTCCGGCTCATTTACGATATGATGCGCCAGCCGCAGGATCTCCGGCTCGGTGAATATCTCCACCTGCCGCTTTTTGTACACCGGCAACTCGGCGTTTACGCCCGTACAGGAGCACCCCCGCTTGGCCGCCGTCCGCAGGATGGCCCGCAGCAGTACGCCCACATCTCTGGCGCTTTTGGGAGACAAGCTCTGTCCTTGGAGCCTTTGATAAAACGCCGCCACCCGCTCCTCCGTCAGCGTATACAACGGCACGGCTCCCAGTTGCGGTTGGATATACCGCCGCACCATGTAGCGGTACCGGCTGACGGTGGACTCCTTCAGCTTCCGCTTCTGCTCCCGTTCCGTGAAAAATAGCTCTACAGCCTCCGGTAATGTCATATTGTTGCTTGGCGTGATCTCGCGGGGCAGCTCCCGCAGACGCTGTCGCCGCTTCTCCCGACAGGCGCTGTAGGTGGCGGCGTAGACGTAACCGTACTGCGCCCGTCCTTCTGACGTCCGCCCTCGGATATAACGGCCCTCCCAGCGGCCATCGCTGCGCTTGTAGATGTTTTCTCCTCGACGTGACATTTCGTTATCCTCCCGACGCTTTTTTTGACGGCGAACACCCTCTCTATCGTCTGCTGCTCAAGGAAAATACGGCGCATAAACCGCCCGTTTCGGTCTCCGGCGACTGTTTTCGCCCGAACACCGACGCCGCACTTGACTTCCCGCCCCACAAATGCTATGGTTTTACCATAGCCGGTGGCGAAAAGTGCTTTCCTGAATGATGCAGATTTACGAAGGGTATCGCTCCATCTGGCTGAGTTTATTATGCCCAGGAGGGACACAAAAATGCCACAGGTCAACGGTGATAACCTGCTGCACCAGCAGATCGTCAAACGCACCCGCGAGGCCCTGCAAGCGCAGGACGCGGCTTTTGCGATAGAATATGAGACAGCCAGCGGTGCCGATCTTATCGGCTATGTGCGGCGTTGCGTTGATGCCTCTTACACGCCCGCTCCCTGCGAGGTAGTTGGCGGTGCATTCATCGCCCAGCGTTTCGGTAACTGGTCTGCCGCACTAAAGGCTGCGGGCCTGCCCTCGCAGTACAAGCCGCCCCGCGAAAATAGCTACCCACGTTTCCAGCAAGAGTACGCACGTCAGGAAGCACAACTTATGCAGGAACGAAAAGCAAAGCGGCAGGCTAAGGCAGACCTCATTGCCCAGCGCAAGAGCCGTGACAGGGCTCGCGCTGCCGCCAACGTCGCAAAGGCTGTGGAAGAGGATCTGTGAGAATCGCCCCAACACCTCTGTCAACAACTTTTATCTTTTTGAGCAGGTAGAAAAATTCGCCGCGTTTTTGTCGTTTTACCAATTTCATTTTACTACATTCCGTGTTATAGTAGCACTCGTGTGAATACTATAGGAGGGACATTTAATGGAACTGGACTTTGCCATAGTAGACGAGTGGCAGGGACTTTCTGAGCAGGAAAAGCAGCAGCATCTCTTTGACAAGCAAAAAGGCGTGCTGGATGCCTTCCTTGAGCGCCACTTAATAACACAAGAGCAATATGACCTGAGTCTTCATACCCTCATGGATAATATGGCGATACATGCCGCAGTGTAATGAAGTCCCACTCTGCCAAATGCAGAGCGGGACTTTTCCTGCTAGAGCGTTCATTGATCCGAACGAAGTTTATAGCCATGAAAGGTAGAGCAGCAATTTTCTAAAAACGACAGCAGGGAGAGACGCATCACGCGTCTCTCCCTGCTGTCATATAGAGAAAAATCAAAGAAAGGCTGGTTGTCAGTTCTCCTTGCGCTTGCGGGTAACGATCACCGCGCCAGCCAGGACGGCCACCAGAGCCATACCCAGATACAGAGTGATGCCCGCGTCGCCGGTGTTGCCGGACTTGACGGGCTTCTTATCCGGCGTGGTGGAGCCTCCGGGCTTCTTGTCAGGATTGCCGGGCGTGGTACCACCTGTCAGCTTGGCATATGCCTTTTCGGCATCAACCAACGTCTGATAGTTGCCGACCTGATCCTGCTGCTCCTTGGTCAGACCGTCATAGGCCCGCCGTGCGGCGTCGATCTTGTCCTTGCTGTCCTTGGTGACGGTGCCGATATCGTCGATCAGATCCTCCACCGCCTTGACGGCTTCCTTCTCGATCTCCGCCATGCGCTTGGACAGCGCCTCGATCTTGGCGATCTGGGCGAAGGTCAGATACTCCTTCTGCTCGGCGGACAGTGCGCCGTAGGCTGCCTGCGCGGCCTTGACGGCATCGCGGTCGGCGATGGTCAGCTTGCCCTCGCTGGGCAGCGCGTCGATCTGATCCTTCACGTCGTCGATGGCCTGGAATTCCGCGACAGCCTTCTCCAGCGCCTCCAGCTCGGCCAGCTTGTCGGGATCGACGTTCTTCTTGGCCGTATCGCTCAACGCGTCGTAGGCAGCACGGGCCGCAGCCGCGGCCTCCGCCGTCTCCTGATAGCTGCCGTAGCTTACGTCAGAGGCGCTGGGCAGCGCGTCGATGGTCTCGCTCACATAGCCGGCGCCCTCGTTGACGTTGACCACATGCAGCACGTACCAGGTGCCGGTATAGTCACGGGCCTCGGTGCTCTGGTTGTTCATGCAGGGCCACGCGTACTCGCCGCAGCCCACATAGATCACGTCGCCGTTGGCAACGGGGATGGACTGCGTCCGCTTGAAGAAGCTGCTGCCCTCGGTATTGCCGGTGACCTTCTCATTCAGGAAGATCTTCGTCAGATAGTTCTTGTTGCTGGCGGTGGGGGTCAGCTTCACCACGGCGGAAGCGCTGTCGATGGCCAGGGTGTACTCATACGTACCGCCCGCCTCGCCGGAGGCGAACTCGGTCAGCAGCTTGCCGCCCTCGATGTCCAGCGCCTTCAGCGTGGTATCAGAGTTGCCGAAGGTGCCGCTCAGATCCTCGCCAAGACCCTCGCGGGTGTACTGGACACTGATGACATCGCCGTCACCCAGCTTACCGTTGGCAACCTTGAACTCGGCGAAGCTCAGGTTGGTGAACCAATCGTTCAGCGTGCCCATCCAGCCGGACTGCTGGCCGCCGTCGAACTCACCCAGCTTATAGGTCTTGCCGTTCTCCGTCTTGGAAATGCTGGACAGATAGGTGAGGGTATAGTCATCGCCGCCGGTGCCTGTCCAGGAATAGCCATTCTCCTTCAGGGCGCGGAGGATGACGGTCATCATGGTGTCATTCTCGCCCAGGGGATAGTTCTCCAGATACAGGAAGGGCGTCTCACCGGCCTTGCGGTAGTAGTACCCGTCATCATAGGTGAAGTTCGCCACGCTGACGGTGACGGTACCCACCTGCTGACCGGCATCGAAGCCATCGCCTGCGCCCCAGTTGGGGATAGCCGCGCCGTAGTAGCCGCCGCCGGCAGCCATCTTCATGTTGCTCAGCGCCTTGGCCCGGGCGTTGTTGATGGCCTCCAGGGTCTCGGCGGCGTTGATGGCCTTCACGCCGTCGTTATACGCCGCCTTGATGGCCGCGTAGTTCTTGCTGAAGATCGTGTACTTGCTCAGCTCGTCCTTCAGGGCGGACAGCGCCTTGGTACGCTCGGCGGTCAGGTCGGTGCTGCCGGTATCGCTGGTGACCGGCGCCCAGGTAACGGTCACGGTCACATCGCTGAAGGGCATGGTGAACATCAGGAACGTGTCGGGAATCTGCTGGTTGCACATGATGTCCCACTTGCCCTTGTACTCGCTGCAGTCGTAGAACGTGACGGTCTCGCTGGTATAGCCGTTGTCCGCGCCGCTGACGGCCACGCTGCGGATCACATACTTCGTGCCGTTGACCGTATAGGTCATGTGGCCCAGCAGCTTGGTCGTGTTGCTGGTGTTGGAATCCGGCACGTACATGGTGGTGCTCGCGTCGGAGATGCTCCAGTTGTAGTCGCTGCCGGAGATGACGCCGGGGCCGTTCTTCTGACCCGAGGTCAGCGCCGCGTTGCGGCACAGCAGATACGCGCTGTAGTCGGGGTTGACGCAGACATAGACCTGCTTATTTGCCAGGGCGGCGGATTCGGTGATCTGGGTATAGGCGGAGCTATAATGATAATTGTAGCCACTATTTCGGATGTTGAAGGTGAACAGCTTCGCCTGCATGTTGCCGCCGATGCCGGAGGACGGTTCGTTTTTGTACCAGTCCTCCGCCATGGTGTTGTTCTGCAGATAGGCGATCATGTCCGCCAGCGCCGCCCGGTCGGCTGCTGGCACCTTGCTGTAGTCCTGCTGGAAGGTCAGCTTGTACTGCTTGGCGGGGGCAAGACCGGCCTCCTGGGCCTTGATGATGGCGTCATACTTTTTCTGCTCCTTGCCGGTCAACTGGCCCCGCTGATAAGGGGACATCTGCTCATAGCAGGTCTTCAGTTGGCCGATCTTCGCCGTGGCCGACGCATCCAGCTCGGTCACGTCGTCGGGCAGCTCGCCCAGATACTTCCGGAAGTTTCTCAGATTGCTGACATTTTTCGTATCAGCCTCTGCCTGCAGCTTCTTGATGGTCTGCAGGGCCGTCAACTGGGCGTCGCCGGCCGCGCCGGAGGTCTCCGCCGCGTCGATGGCCGCCACGGCGGCGTTATAGGCGTCCTGCACCTTCTGCCAGTTGGCAGGGGTGAAGACGGTCTCGGGGTAATTCTCGTCATAATAGACGGCGTCCAGCTCCGCGCGGAGCTGCTTCTTCACGGCGTCCAGGTCGCTGGCGGCCTTGACGTGTACCAGCACGGAGGCACCCACAGTATAGCGGCCCTCGTCGTCCATACGGAAGGCATTCAGCAGGATGTACCCCTCGTTATACAGCGTCAGGGTAGCCTGGCCGTTCTCGTCGGTGACGGCGTAGGTATCCACGCCCACATAGCCGGTGGCCACGGCGTCAGGGGTCTCGCCCGCGTCGCTGCGATAGACCTTCGCACCCGCCACGGGGGACGTACCGGCGGCGCAGTGGAAGGGCATCGCCGTTTCGGACGTGACGGTAATGGAGAAGGGCTTGCCCGCCTCCACCTCAACAGGGGCGGAGACGGTGCTGTACCGGAACCAGTCGACGGCGTCCTCCACCGGCGCGTTGTAGGTGGTGCCGTCCTGGCTGGAGTTGGGGATCTGCTTGGGATAGATCTGCACCACCGTCAGCTCGTCGCCGTCGTGGAGCTTCACCGCCCGGAAAACATCGCTTCGGACGCTGTACTGGGTCATGCCGAACCCGTTGTACAGCAGTTCACCGTTCAAGAAATACAGCGCATTATAGCCGCTCGGAAGCGGTTTCAGGCTGGTCAGGGCCGTGTTGGCGCTGGTGTTGGCAGCCAGCGTCACGGTGCCGGTGTAGGTGTTCGTGTTGCATCTTATCGCGGGGGTGTTCCAATAGATGTCGGAGGCGTACAGCATGGACACCTTCACCGTGATCTGCTCCTGGGACACGGTCTCCAGTCCGTAGGCGGCCTTCCGCAGATCATTCATGGCCTCTGTGAGCCGGTTATGCTCTTGCTGGCCCATTTCGGCGATCACCACGCCGTCCGCCATCTCCGTGGCTGCCGTCCAGGCGTCCCGCAGGGCCTGTATGCTGGCATCCGTATACCCCGTCAGTTTGTCCGGGTCATACTTCTCGGCCAGATACCGGATGGCCTCCAGCTCCAGCCGGACGATCGATGCGGCCTCCGGCGCCATGGTGATATCCAGCTTTTCGCGGGCGGCCTTCAGCTCTTTGGTCAGGGTCTCGATCTCGTCGTTCTTGCCCTTGGTGTTGACGGCAGTGGGGTTGCCGTCGGCGTCAAACATGCTGGCCATCAGGGCCTCGGCCTTGTCCCGGACGGCCTTATAGGCTCTCCAGGATTTGGGGCTGTACCGATTCCCTGCTGTTGCGCTGCCCAGGTCGCCCCAGTTCAGCTCGTAATTCAGCGCCGAGGTGTTGGCCTGGCTGGAGGGGATCAGATCAGCGATAGCGGACTGGAGCCTTGTGACAGCGGCATCAATCGCATCCTGCCGTGAGGACGCATTCGCATTGACACTGTTTGCATTGTTCAATGCTGCCTGGTATCTTTTCCAGAAGCCATAGTCGTCTCTCTTTTTTCCGTTGTAGCTGTCATTGGCGGTGTAATAGGTGCCGTCCTCCGCCTTGGGGGCAGCGTCAATGGCGGCCTGCAGCGCCGTCTTGTCCGGCATAACAAGCTCACCAGCCGTCCACTGGATGATGAGAAGACCGTATATCTCACTTACCTTTGCGGAAGAAGCTCGACCTGTATACTTAAGGTTGTAAAAACAGGTTTGCGTCGCAGTGCTGTCCAAAGCAGTATCGTCGGTCAGGTTTAATTGGCCTTTCAGTTGTTCGTAAAACTGCTTACCGGTCTCATATACTTCCGAACCTTTGTAATGGCGTGCTGTATATTTTCCACTCACGCTATCGCCAATGGCGAACTTTTCGGTCGTAATTATACCGGTTTTCGCATTGGCTGTGGTTACATAGTTATACTGCGTAGAGTCCACAGTGAGCAAGCGGACGTCCCAGGTCGTGTTTTCGTCGACCTGATAGGTGCCAATCACCTTAATGTCATCTGCGGTCGGTGAGTATATAAATCCCGCAGCGGGTGCGTCCACCGCATACACCGCTGTGTCGGTTTCGTCTGTCTCATTGCTTTGCTCCACCGGGGCGGGGTCTTCCTGCGCCGGTTCCTCGTCCTTCGCAGGCTCCTGCGCCACAGCGGCAGGCTCCGCCGCCGGGGTGTCCACATCTGCGGCGAACACCTGCACCGGCAGCAGCGAAACCGCCATCACCAGCGCCAACAGGAAGGAAACAATGCGTTTCTTCATGTGTGTGATCTTCCTTTCTCTTTTGTGATTTTCCCCGTGGCTCTTGGGTGCGGTGTGTTTTTGTTTTGCCCCTGCGGGGCAAAACGGCACCAAAAAGGCGGGGGAAGTGTGATTTTTTCTCTATATCAAAAGGCCGGGTGGCCTGGATTTTTGAGGGGGGGACGGTAGACGGTTGTAGGGGGCGGCGTCCCCGACGCCCCGCCGGTTTACCGGGGCAGTATCGTA
>OMBK01001081.1_pt1 | contig 11569 bp, 7 predicted proteins | sample 1644881 | NCBI WGS metagenome assembly OMBK01 (sample SAMEA103958132, study PRJEB25191) | human gut metagenome | biome: human-associated habitat [ENVO:00009003]; feature: intestine environment [ENVO:2100002]; material: feces | place: Germany | collected 2013/2015
ACTCTCTCCGCGCAAAGTATTTTTTGCCACGCACATGTCGCGGCAAAAAATGATTCAACTTGTTCGCCGCCATAACGGGCGGCGAATTCTGCGAAGCTTTTTTGACAGACTGAAAGGGAGACTGCCATATTACGGCAGTCTCCCTTCCTTTGCGGCTTGATACAAGCAACCATGCGGGTTTCCGGTGTCAAGCGCGTTAAGGGAGAAAATTGTGATGACGGCGAAAATGCCTGACAAAAATATTATGTAAACAAAACGGCGGGGGATAACCTGCGGCAAACCTCGTTTGCGGGTTTTCCAAAAAGAGGAAAAGTGGCGGGGAATGGATGGAAATACTGAGGTTTGCACCGTGTGGAAAAAGGTGTGGAAAGTGTGGATAACTCCTTGTAGAAGTTATGGGGAGCAGAATTATGTAAACCAAATGTAAAGGAAAATCCCTGTCGAAAAAAGTGGAAATAATACGTAAAAAACAGGGAAAGACGGGAGAGCAGTCAATTTTTGGCGATTGGTCATTCTGCCGAAGCGGGAAGAAACGGCGCGAAAAAAGTGGGGATCATGGCGGAAAACTTTCATCCGCCGGGAAATGATTACCCTGTGTATTTCCCGGCGGGAAAGCGGGGAAAATAGCGGCTTCGGCAGCGCTGTGGGTCTGTGAAAAATAAGAGTTGACGGATGCGGGGATTTGTGGTATGATACCACATGGCTTGCAGGGTGGCTGCCCTGTGGGAAAAAACAGAGCGAGGCGAGGAGCCGACTCTTATCAGGATGCTTGTGTGGCTCAGCTGGCAGAGCAGCTCACTCGTAATGAGCAGGTCGCCGGTTCGAATCCGGCCACAAGCTCCAGACTCCTCGCGGATGACGCGAGGAGTTTTTCTATGTACAAGAACACTGACAAGCGATATACGGTTCCCATGAAGAACGCGGAGGCCTCCGTCCGCATGGAGGGATACCAGGTGACGCCCCAAATGCGGGAGCAGTGCCAGCGGGTGCTGCGTGGCGAGGTGACCACGGCGGAGCTGCTGCGGCATTTTTCCAAACCAGCCGAGAGGTGACGATGATATGGCGTACAGCATCGATCCCATTCAGGACAACTGCTACCCCGGCACAACGGTGCTGGTGAACAAACTGCATATCCATGACGAGGCCGCGCTGCAAGAGGCGGAGGCTCTCGCCACCTATGTCAACGCCTCCAAGCTGGAACAATGCCCGCTGGAAGGCGTTTTTGATTTTGCCCACTATAAGGCGATCCATCAATTTCTTTTCTCTGACCTGTACGATTGGGCGGGGCAGATCCGCATGGTGAACATCAGCAAGAAGGGGACGGATTTCTGCCCTGCCGGGGAGATTGAACCGCAGGCCAAGCTGATCTTTGACAGGCTGAAAGAACAGGATTATTTCAAAGGCTTACCCCATGACACATTCGTGGAGGAGATCACCGACTTTTACTGCACGACCAACTACCTGCACCCCTTCCGTGAGGGCAACGGACGCACCCAGCGGGCGTTCCTGACGCAGCTCATCCGCAGCGCGGGACATGACCTCAACTGGTCGGAGGTGGATGGCGACCTGCTGATGATTGCCACCATCCAGGCGGCGCAGGGCGTGACAGACCTGCTGCGTCAGGTGCTTGGCGAGGCGATCAAGTGAGTATAGCAAAGAGCCGGCGCAGGGAATTCCCTGCGCCGGCTCTTGTGCTGCTGAAATCTACAATAGATCAAAGTGCAATCTATTTGATGCATTCATAGGTCATCCAACAGTGTATTACCATTCTTAACGCTCGAAAATTGTTGAAAAGTTGCAGATTTAATTATTTTCTGCTATAATGCATTTGTATATTTTTTACGAGGTGAAGCTGTATGCCTTTATCACATGTATGTGTATGGGACGCTGACATCGGATATAAGCGAATCAGTCTCGAGAGTGCATGTAAAATGTATCCAAATGGTGCATCTGCCAAAAGTGGTTACTTTGTTTGCGAGCTATGTGCGCAAAATGTTTTGCTTACGGCACCGGGCGTAAATGTACGACACTTTCGTCATGATCCGTCTTCTCCAAATAAAGAGTGTGATGAGCGCCAGGCTCATTTCGATCCCTTATATGGCCGGCGGCTTAGAAATCTCAATAGCCATCTAATGCCGTTACGGATCACAGTAGCAAAAGAATCCTTTGCTTTGCAAATGGGCTTTTTTTGCCCACCCGATTCTGGAGCACGGTGCGATAAAATTAGAATAACCACGAATTCTGGCAAAGCCTATGAATATTCCTTTGAGCGCATCGAACGAGGAGGGACTACATATTTAAATATCGGAGAGACGCCAAGTCGTGAATACAACCTCGAATATATAAATGCAGCCGCTGATTTGGTTAAATTTTGGCCTTCAAAAGTGCCTGGGATTAGTTCATCGGGTTCGTTTTTTGATGAAAGGACGGGGCAGATACTACCGTCTGGGGCAAAAGCGTACTTTGGTGATTCCTACTATTTACTACAATCCAAACCACTGGGAGATCCTCCTACAGGCCTCGAAGTCTCCGAGGTGCTGAGAACAAAAACAGGCTCACTTGCGACATGGTATCTTTACAAAATTCAAATCAAACGGTTTTCAGAGATAACAGCCAAATTCTTTCTCAAGTATGCAATTTTCTTAACTGAACATCCAACAAAGTTTTATCCTATTTGGCCTGCATATATTAAAGAACCGTATTTTATATATCATAATTCGGATCAGTTCTTTTTCTATCTTGATGGTGATGATGCAGAACTAAGAGCGTATCCAGCTTCGGAAAACCTAATAAACTCCACAACTGGACGACTGTATAAGTTATATGCACGGAATCGCGAGCAACTGGTTGCTATCGGCAAATCTGGTGCATTAGGATTCTCATATTTAATTCGCCAACCCTTAAATAGGAAAGTGGTTTTACCATCAATTGAGGTTTCGGATTATGATGGGAATGTACTTGATGGAGACAGCTGCGTAAAGCTGCCGAAATTCAAGAGCATATCTGTTTTCTGTAGATATGACGGAAAAGTGGTAATCCAAAAGCACGGGAGAATAAATCACATTTACAAGCTATCCGCAGGACAGAAACTGGAAATAGACGGTCTTAATTTTGATACGGAGCTGCTCGTATACCAAGGATGCGACTGTGTTAGGAAGATTCGGTTTGAAAGAGAAGCAGATCATGGAAAAGTTACGATCCAAGATGAGCACTTGGTTAGAATGCTAAAAACATGTAAGGCTCCATTGATCCCAGTTCCGCACACGATTGGCGCAGTTGCTTTTACGAGTAAGGATTACCCCAAAACAATTCGATGGATTCGCAAGACTCTGAAATGCGGAGAAATATCTCTCGATGCATACAAACTGATAAAAAGAGAACTGTTTTTCAAAAGGAACAAATGAGGAGAGTGCATCATGAAAGTCTTTTTCCAAATCAAGTTTTCTATTACTGCGAAAGAAGAAACGCAGATTGAGGAAGAATTATCCAATTATGTTTTGACATGGCTTGAGAGCAAATATGGTGTTGCTGCTAAGCGCGCCATATCTGCATGTAAATCGCTCCTGTCAGATAGCGAATTCGGAGATCCCAATGGGTTGTTCGTTGAAACGGTACATTACGAAGATGTAAAATATGCTCAACATAATTTGTGGGCATGCAAAGTTATGGAACCGCCAAAGAGATGGGGGAAATTTGCTCCTCGTAGATGGGCAACTGAAGTTGGATACGAGCAAACCTCTGACAAAAGTGCAGACATAACGTATTCTGTTAGATACGATGATATTGCGAGTAACGGGCACCCAGGCCGCAATTCAATTTGCCTAAGTTAGCAGAAATGTTGATATCGTCTGAAAAATGGATTTGCACAGCAAATGGCGAAGTATTACATGCTACAAATTATCAGCAGCATGTAGGACCTGTATTCGGAATAGATGAATGTCGTGCCGCAAAGGAGCAGGCACTTAATGCAGGAGAGGATAAAATGGATAAACATTGGATTTCGTTGTGCAAGGTCAACCGCCTGGACAAGAACAGAGACATTTGGATGCTAAGACTGGCGGACGCTGTTGGCGGTGCCCTCGTGGCTCCCGATTTTGATAAGCAAAAAGAGCAAATACATGATAATCGCTTGTTCATTTTTTGTGATGACGGACCAACGGAACCTGGTCGCATTGGCTTTTGGGAGTGGGAAGAATTTGAGAGTGAGCCTGGACGATGGAAAACAACATCCACCTACATGGAGCAAACATCCCCTGTAGAGGTTATTATTCTCGGTGAAGTTTCCAATATAGAAGGCGTCATCATGTCCTTGAAAAGTGGCTTGAAGATTCCTCCGTATACTCATGGCAAAATTATATTTGCCGCGAAGAACGGCACAGTTTTTGAGGGTGTGCTATGTGATATCAGCAAGTTTTTGCCTCGCCAAAGTAATTCTGAATTAATAGTACTGAGAAATGACATTTATACGCTGCCATATTATAAGTTAAGCGAAGATGACATTTTTGCATGGGAGTCTCGAAAAATATATAAATACATTTCTCTTCGGGAACCGCAGAAGCGAATTCCGATATATCCAATAAGCGAAACAATAAAGAATTCTTTTCTTGCCAGTATGGGATGGCCGATTTTCAAGGCACAAGCCATCCTCAAAAATGATTATTTGAAATTCCGAGAGGCTCTGGCATCTATACCCAAGGAATCCATTTTGGAAAGAGTGGCAGACACCTATGGTATTTCGATCCAAGAAGCCCAAATGCATGTGGATGAGTTCTTGCAGACGGTTGAAAAATATATGACGGTGGAAGATGTGGATTCTGCAGTCATTACGCGTATCCTTAGCAAACATGGAGGACTTTGGCAAAAATGCAATGACATCGCCTATAATAAATGGATTGCTGACCATGCCAACGAAGTAAATACGGCGCAAGAAGAACTGACAGTGCTTCAACGCAAGGTGGCACAGGCTGAGAATGATGTGTCTTCAGCCAAGGAGAAGCATGGTGATATACTGCGTGAGGTAGCTGAAGCTCAAGATAATCTATGCCGTTTACAAGCAGAGATTGCACGCTATAAGATACTCGAAAAGGACACTGTGGCGGCAATTCGTGAAAAGATTGCCGGGGCTCAAAAGGATGTGGCCGGGTTTATAGCTGATCTTTCTATACTACTCCCTCAGGCGACTTCCAATGAATCAGGTTGGAAATATAGGCATATATCAGCGGTGTATTCGGAAGATGAAGTGGGGGTAGCCAAAGACTGGAAAGATGAACTTAATGAATTGTCTCAAAACTTATCTTATTCTTTGAGCGTAGAACCGGATCTTGCTACAATGCTTGCGGCGTTTCTGTACTCCGCCCACATTCACAACGCTCCAATCCTAATTGCAGGTCCCTGTGGGCAGGATATTGCTAATGCATTATCTGTCTCCCTATACGCAGACAATGCGGGACAATTGATGTTCGGGGAGCAATTCGATTGCGATATAGCGGATGCGGTAAATAATGTCAATGAACATATCGTTGCAGCGCAGAATATGTTTGGCAAGGGATGGGGGGATATAATCCCGCAAATGCTTGCTAATTCCCGAAAGCACATCGTTTGGACGCACCCCTATGTAGAAGATTTGGCCATAGAGCCGCAAGGTCTGTACAACTATATGCTTCCCGTTATCAGTGAGTGCTTCGTTGGAACAGTTTCCGCACTTGAACCATATGCGGGAAAACGATCGGAAGATTTTATCGGTTATGTTCCAAAGGATACACATCCGCTGCGTATTGCCGCATTTAAAAAGTTAGGTATTAGTAAGGCACTGCTGCGCCAACTCAGCCGTGTTATTTCGGATGCGAAGGTGATGGTCGATAGCCCCGAGAGAGCAAAAGATATGGAGATGCTTTTCGGGGTGATGCCGATTTGCGTGCTTACTGGACAGCTTGATGTGATGAGAGAGGTCTTGGAAGCGGAGAGTGGGATTTCCAGTGCCGTGAAAGCTGAAGCTGAGAGGTATCTCAAGGATGAATGATATATGGGGAATGAACTGATTATATCGATTGGCCGCCAATTGAACATTCCAGGGAAGGTCGACAATGAGTGGATGTGTCGAGTGATTTACAGTATTGCGGGCCAAATGGGACTTGCATCGCTTTGGGACTATGATGAAGACGAGGATACAGTTTCTATCCAGCACTTTAAAGAACGCATTGCGGAGATTTTTGCCGCCTATGAAGAACTCTATCCGAGTATAAAGTTCATATTTCCTGAGAAAAAGAGCGACTTAATTGACGAAATATATCACATCTATCTGCGAAGTGGATTCTTCTATCACTCCGCCTATCGAATTTCACCTGCTGTGCCATCATTTGCGACATATAACAATCTAACTATTTGCCGCGGGAGTTCACCTGATGCGCAGCTCTTTATGAGTGGGTTAGGCTACTATTCCCGGCAAAAGAGTTCCGCTGACAAGTCGATAGCAGAAGTGTTTGGCTTGCAAAATCAAGGCCTTGAGGACTACCTCGGAGGCCTACTGGGGGATGGTGAGTGGGTTCCAATAGATTGGCCTGATAGCGCAGAATTTATGTACTTGGGACCCTCGTTTAGGCTGGGATACTGGAAGCAAACCCCAGATAAAGATGGTAGGATTTCCCTCGCTCGATACGGGGAGCCGAGTAAAGTATATGCGTTCTACCGTTACTATAATGGACAATATCAGCAAAAGGCTATCCCAGAATGGAAAACGCAAGATTTCTCACATTCATATCCGGGAAGTTATGGCGAACATGCAAGGATCATGTCAGCATTGTTGAAGAGTTATGACATGCTCCCCCCTGTACGAGTAAGTAGCGCAGGAGACCTTGTAGATATCAAAATTGGTTACCGCCTACCACCATCCGAGGAGGATTTTTTCAAACTATACAGCTGGCCTGTACGCTATGATTTTCCAATTATTAGATCACCACAGGTATTTACAAGACAGATGGCAAAGGAAGTATACCCGGTTTTTAGGCATATGCTGGAATCGATTGGGTATTGTTTTGCGGAGGAGTAACTATGGCAAATGGTGCAAATGGAGTCCACCTACAGCTACGCGAAGCTCTGGAAGACTACATTAAGTCTCAGTATTTTGGGAAATCTCCCATTTTGCTTTCGGCAGTACAGAATAAACTGGATCAAGAGGGCATTCTATATCAAAAACCTTATATCGAGTCCTCACCAGCATATAAGAGCGAATTAAATGGCATTCAGAAGTCTTCTAAACTGCCAGATTGGGTAAAGGCTTATTTTGACGCTCTGGCCAACGCAGACCTCGGGGTTTATTCCTCGCCGTTTTGCCATCAGGTTGAGGCATTGGAAGCCGCGTTTTCTGGAAAAGATCTCTTTGTTTCCACGGGAACAGGTTCCGGTAAAACGGAGTGCTTTATGTGGCCTTGCGGCCGAGGCACGGAATACACCTGCCAATTGGTCTATGCGTGGTGTCCGAACGATCATCATGTATCCGATGAATGCGCTTGTTTCAGATCAGGTTAGTCGTTTGCGGAGATTGATTGGCGATTCCGAGCATAGATTCGTAAATGCTTTTCGAGAGACCTGCGGAGAGGATTCGCGCCGCCCCCAGTTTGGTATGTATACGGGTAGGACGCCCTATGCTGGTAAGGAACCAAAACGCAGTGCGGATCGTTCACTTGTTGCGACTTACTCCGAAATGCTTAATGCAGAAACGGATGAAGAAAAGGCGTTTTTGCAAAAGTTGATTAAAGATGGAAAATTTCCTGTCAAAGAGGATTTCCATGAGTTTCTTAGGAAACTTTATGATAGCAATCATATCCCCGATGATGAGGATGCAGAATTGGTTACCCGGTTTGAGATGCAACGGTTTTGCCCCGACATTCTCATTACGAACTATTCTATGCTTGAATATATGCTCCTTCGCCCTATCGAGTCCAAAATATGGGCAGATACACAGAATTGGCTGAATGCGGACTCTAACAATAAACTTTTGTTTGTTATCGACGAAGCGCATATGTATCGTGGTTCGGCTGGTGGAGAAGTCTCGTTTCTGATTAGGCGGTTGTTCCATCGCCTTGGCATTGATCGCAGCCGAGTTCAGTTCATTTTGACAACAGCGAGTATGCCGAATAAGAACGAGGAAGATCGACGTGTAATCCAAACATTTGCAAACGATTTGACTGCCTCCGATGATGGGCACGAATTCCATTACCTTGCGGGTCAACAGGAAGAAATAGGAAGTGGCAGAGCATATGATATTCCTTTCGATAGATTCACTAAAGCACATCCCGAAAGCTTTGAAGGGGATAATGCGGAACGTCTTTTGGCGCTCAATAAGTTTTGGGAGGGGAGCATCGACAGTCCTGCCCCATTCAGTACAGATAATAGTGCTTACCAATGGCTATATGACCATCTGGTAGATTATGTGCCGTTCCGCGAATTGTTTAAGCTTTGCCGGGGTACGACCGCATCTTTGCAGGAGTTGGCACAGTCTATCTTCCCCGGTGCAGAGTTGGAAGATGCTTTTCATGCTGTAGGTGTTATGCTTGCAATTGCACCACTGGCGCGAAGTGGAAGTGGGAGTGTTCTATTTCCTGCGAGAATGCACATGCTTTTTCGTGGTATCAAAGGTGTATACGCCTGTACTAACCCAGAGTGTTCCTGCGCCCATACAGAAAATGGGTTGACATTGGGAGAGGTATATTTTACTGATGGCAATTTGACCTGTAAAAAATGCGGAAGTACGGTTTATGAGTTATATAACGATCGTCGCTGTGGAAGTATTTTCTTTAGAGGCTTTGTCTTAAAGCAAGACTTTGACGATAGAAAGCGGACATACCTATGGCACTATCCTGGCATGATGAATGAGAATGAAGTGCAGGAAATACACCTGTTTGTCCCATCCGCAGACTATCAATTGCCGGAAAAGCAAGGAAAGAATAAGATACAACCATGCTATTTGGATGTTTGCAGTGGGTTTGTCGATTTCTCAGATGATTCATTGGATGGGAGTCCAGGAATCCGAAAGTTGTACTATGGGGAATTTACCACGAAGGCTCGCCCTGATATATTGACATTCTCAACTTGTCCTCATTGCCGTCATGAACTGGGAAAAAGGCAACTTACGTCATTTAGTACACGAGGAAACCAATCTTTCTTCAACTTGATTAAGGCACAGTTTGCTGCCCAGCCGGCAGTTCCGGAAAAAGTAGGGGAGCCGGATCGACTACCTAATGAAGGAAGAAAAATTTTGCTTTTCTCGGATAGCCGACAGCGCGCGGCAAAGTTGGCGCGCGATATGTCGGATGCCTCTGACGCAACAGTGGCACGGCAGCTTGCTGCCATCGCTATCGACCGCATGGAGCATGAAGCTTCTGAGCAGTCGATGAATTATATCTATGACTATTTCGCCATGGTGGCCGTAGAGCATCATGTTCAGATTTTCCACGATAGTGAAAACGAAAAACAGCGGGAACGCTTAGTTGAACACGGAAGCATAGCTTCAAAAAACTACAAAAGGGCTAAGAGCAGAAGGCAAGAATATCATCCTCGTTTTTCGATCGACAATGCTCCTACGCAGATGAAGGAGCAACTCTTGCACTTTTACTGTGGTGGATACAATACATTGATAGATTCTGCTATAAGTTGGATAGAGCCTACGGATGAAGCAAAATGGAATGCAATTGACGCTTTGGAGGATGCAGGTATTGATGTCTCTGAAGAAGAATTTATGGAATTGTTCAACGCATGGATATTATCCACCTGTGATAACGCAGTCATCCTTGGACACACCATTAAGGATACGACCCGCGAGAAAGTTCGGCCCAATTATGTGGGATACGGTGTCACAAAAGATTCGAAGTTTTCGACCAGTATACGAAAAATAATGGAGTGGGGCGACAATGACCCCATTTCAGCAAAATGGAATCGCATTTTGCGCGAGACCTTCATGGATGAGGGATCGGAATCTAACGGCAAATACTACATTGATCTTTCGCGTGTTAAACCTCGCTTTGACTTGAGTCATACATGGTTTCGTTGTGAACACTGTTCGGAGTTGACACCATATATGCTTAAAGGCAAGTGCCCAAACTGTCAGCACGAGAGTATTCATCCTATGACAGATGCAGAAATTAGTGCACTGGATTTTTGGCGTAAACCTATCAATGACGCGTTGCAGGGGGAGCCGATTCGCGCAATTGATACGGAAGAACATACGGCACAGCTTTCTCATAAAGATCAGCGTGATGAACTGTGGTCTAAAACAGAGCAGTACGAACTTAGGTTTCAAGATTTCCTGCAAAACGGCGAAGCGCCTGTGGATATTCTAAGCAGCACCACCACCATGGAGGTCGGTATTGATATCGGTTCTTTGGTCGCTGTTGGCCTGCGCAATATTCCGCCTATGCGAGAAAACTATCAGCAACGCGCTGGACGTGCTGGGCGCCGTGGCTCAAGTCTGTCAACCATAGTAACTTTTTGTGAGGATGGCCCACACGACTCGCTGTATTTTTCAAACCCTGTCCCTATGTTTAGAGGTGACCCGAGAAAACCGTGGATAGATGTAAGAAGCGAAAAAATTGTTCAGCGACACCTTGGCATGGTGGCGCTGCAGGCGTATCTCCAGTTAAAGGGAAATAGCCTTGATGTTATCCCTGCGATTGATTTTTTGGATGAGAATCTACAGGACTTTTGCGGATTCTTAGACACATTCGCAATTGATTGCATGAGTATTCTTGTGCCGATAAATTCGCAGAAGGCGTTGCGAAGTTATAAGTCGAGTCTAAAAGATTCTCTGTCGGTGCTAAAGTTAAAGCGGGATGCACACCCTGAACTGTTTGAGTCGGATGGTAGTGGTGATTCAAGCAAGAAAACTTTTTTGGATGCGTTGTATGAAGAAGGTATTATTCCTACCTATTCATTTCCCAAAAATGTTGTCAGCACATATATTTCCGGTATAGACGGCAAAGTGAAGTATCAGGTGGAGCGAGGCTTAGATGTTGCTATTGGCGAGTATGCTCCTGGGCGGGCAATTGTTGTAGATAAAACGACTTATCAAATTGGAGGCTTGTATTATCCGGGTGGTGGTCGGACTGAACAAACGGCTTATTCTCCAGCCAGAGCTTTTATTCAAGATGCGAGTTACTGCAAAAATATCTCTACCTGCACTGAATGCGGATGGTTCGGGTTAGATGAGGATCATCCGCATAAATGCCCATTTTGCGGGAACGACAAGCTCACGCATATGCTTCCTATGCTACGTCCTTGGGGATTTGCACCTCGCGACGCCAAGGCAATAGAACAAGCCCAATTAAGCGAAGAGTATACCGCAACGCAACAGCCCCTTTATTCCACATTGCCTGATGCTGACGATGTTGTAGCTATTAAGGGATATTCCAACACCAGAATGGCGGTTCGGCCAAATCAGCGGATCATCATGCTCAACAAAGGCATTGGAGATAAAGGCTTCACCATCTGTTGCGACTGTGGTGCAGCGATGCCTGGTGATGATCCATCTGTACTCAAAGATATCATGCGGCCTTATAGATCCAAGTTTCTTAGAACC
>OMBK01001085.1_pt1 | contig 11531 bp, 7 predicted proteins | sample 1644881 | NCBI WGS metagenome assembly OMBK01 (sample SAMEA103958132, study PRJEB25191) | human gut metagenome | biome: human-associated habitat [ENVO:00009003]; feature: intestine environment [ENVO:2100002]; material: feces | place: Germany | collected 2013/2015
GGTATCGAGGTCATCGAGTTCAACGCCCGTTTCGGCGATCCCGAGACCGAGGTGGTGCTGCCGCGCCTGAAGAGCGACATCGTCGACATCTTCTGTGCCGTGGCCGAGGGACGCGATACGCAGCTGGAGTGGCACGATTTCGCCGCGCTGGGCATCGTGCTGGCCTCGAAGGGCTATCCGGGCGACTACGAAAAAGGACACGAGATCAAGGGCCTGGACCGCGTCGAAGGGGCTGCGTGCTGTTCGTGGTGGGCAAGGGCAGGGACCTGGCCGAAGCGCGGAGGAATGCGCTGGCCGACGTGGCCCGCATCGACTGCGACAATCTGTTCCACCGCACCGACATCGGCCACCGGGCTTTCGACGATTTGGAAAGATAATACGAGCGATATATGGCAAAAATAATCAGCGGAAAAGAACTTTCAGCGAAACTGAAACTTGAAATGGCGGACGAGGTGAAGACCTTCCCCGCGAAATACGGCCGTGTGCCCCATCTGGTTGTCATCCTCGTGGGCGAGGACCCCGGCAGCGTGAGCTATGTGACGGGCAAGGCCAAGGCTTCGGCCGAGGTGGGCATCCGCAATACCACGATCCGAAAGCCCGAGTCCGTTTCCGAGGCCGAACTGCTGGACATCATCACGGCCCTGAACCTCGACGACGAGGTGGACGGCATTCTGGTCCAGCTGCCCCTTCCGAAACATATCGACGAGGACAAGGTGATCGCCGCCATCGACAAACAGAAGGATGTCGACGGCTTCCATCCCCTGAACGTTGCGGCGCTGTGGCAGAAACAGCCCTGCACGCTCCCCTGCACCCCGAAAGGCATTCTCAAGATGCTGCGGGCCGCAGGCGTGGAGATCGCCGGCAAGCGCGCCGTGGTGATCGGCCGCAGCAATATCGTGGGACTTCCCGTGTCGAAACTGCTCTTGGACGCGAACGCTACGGTGACGATGGCCCACAGTCGTACGCGCAACCTCGCCGAAGTGACGCGCGGGGCGGAGATTCTGGTGGTGGCCATCGGTCGGCCGAAGTTCGTCACGGCGGAGATGGTGTCGCCGGGCGCCGTGGTGATCGACGTGGGGGTGAACCGCGACCCGGAGACGGGCAAACTGTGCGGCGATGTCGATTTTGCGGCCATCGAACCCAAGGCCTCGGTGATCACGCCCGTGCCGGGCGGCGTCGGGCCTATGACGATCTGCTGCCTGATGGAGAACACGATCGAGTGTTTCCTCCGGCGAGCGGGCCGGTAGCCGGCGGAACGGAGCGAAAACTTCGGTTTTTTTTGCGCCTCCGCTGAAAAAAATCAGCCGTTGACTCACGGGTCAACGGCTGATTTCGTTTTATAAGGTTCCTGTTATCAGAGTTTGATCGGTTCGGATATTTTGATATTGTCGAGGAACCAGCGGTTGGCTGTTCCGACTTCCCACTGCGTCTGCGTAATGGTGATCTTCGTATCCTTGTTGACCGTAATGCCCTTCAGGCTGACTTCGGCGCGAACCCATTCGAGCTTGTGACCATCCTCCCATCCCAGTTCGGGTATGTCGATCTGCACTTTGTCGCTGCCGTTCTCGAAGATGACGATCAGATTGACGGGGTCGATCTTGCCGGACCCCTGGCGCATTCCGCACCAGTCGAACGAGAGTGTCACATTGTCCTTTGCTTCGGGAACCCCGTCTATCGGAGGAAGAATGATACCTGCGTGATTGCCGGTCTTGCCGAATTTGAGGTAGTTCTGCTGGAGGTAGATGCGTTTGTTGTCGTTCTTGTCGTAGATAAACTTGTAACCGAGTTTTTCGACAGCGTCGAATGCAGTCACTCCATCGACAGTTATGGAGGTAAGCGCTGTCGCTTTTGCATCGAGGTTATCCGTCTCGACCGTTTGGCCGACACCGCTTGCTACGGACCACGGTTCGAGCCATTCGAAGTTCTCCAGGAAATAGACGATCTCGTTCAGGCCGTTGTCCTCGACATCGGTGGCCATGATGCGCTGTACAGGCTCGGCCAAACCGGCGTAGTAGCCCGTGACGGTTACGATATGGCCGGTCAGGGAGGAAAGGCCCAGACTCGACGGGGCGTCCACGACGCTGACCGAGTACTTGGCGTCCTCCGAAACGGTGAGGGTGCTGCCGTTGAAAACGCCCTTGACGGTGACGTAGCCCCGTTTGGAGGAGGTGTAGTCGTCGATCTTTGCGCTGATGTCCTCCGGTTCGGGGTAGTTCACCGCTCCGCCGGACAGAACCGTCACCTCGTCGCAGTCGATTACCGTAGCGAGTTTCTGCGAGTCGGACGACTTGGTGCCCAAGAGCGAAATCTTGTCGCCGACGGCAACCGTCGTGGCGTCCGAGACGAAGATATTGTCCGTGTTTTTGTCGTCGCTGATGACGAAGCCTTTGGTCGTCACGGCCACGACGATCGCCGACGGTACGGAAATGACCGTTTCGTCCGCCAGGGCGGCGAGTTCACCTGCCGTGTACTCCTTCACATCGCGGTATTTGTCTCCGTTCTGCGTGATGAGCACCTGTGCGCGGCTTGCAAGAGTCCGTCCCTTGAAGACGAGGGTGGCCTTGCGGGGGTTGTCCTCCGCGCCGTCGCGCATGTTGTCGGTCACCGAAACCGTCACGTCCATGACGCCGGTTCCCGAGTTGGGCGTGACCGTCACCCAGTCGGGGACTTCCGTCACCCAGTCGGCGTCGGCATAGATGGTGATGATCTTTTCCGCCGCTCTTTCCGCTTCGAAATTCAAGGTGTTGGCGCTCGCCAGAACAGCTTCGGAAAGGTGGTCCTCATCCTTGTCGCAGCCCCAGAAGGAACATAGGGCCGCCATGAGGATCGGGGCTGTCATATATTTTACAAATCTCATAATCTTGTTTTTTAGGTTATTTCCGACTTAAAAATCGAGTCCGTCGCTCCATCCCGGATTCTGCGTGAGGTTCGGGTTGAGCGAACGCTCGCCGCTGGGAATCGGGTAGAGGTAATCGCGTTCCTCGTTGAACCCAGGGCGCTGATTCTCTACGGTTTTGTGATAGTAGACATAGCCTTTGTTCCCCTCGGAGAGAATGATGTCCGAACCGAGTTCGTATACCGAAACACCTTCGCCGCCCTGGGGTTTGGTGCTTCCTGCCGCATAGAGAATCAGATCGGCCGTTTCTTTGCCCGCAAGCTTGTATTCGCCGGGACCCGGGAAATACATGCCGGAAATGGCCTGGTCGATGCAATAGCCGGCTTTCCAGCGATACAGATCCTGAAGGCGGAAACCCTCTTGGATCAGCTCGACGGTTCGTTCGCGGCGGATTTCCAGAATAACACCCTCGTTGAGGCCGTTGAGTTCCTTTACGTTGGGATAGCCGTACTCCTCGGACGAAAGATACCAGTCGATATTTTTGTTGGCTTCGTCCTTGTCGAGGCCCCGCATTCCCACCCGGCTTCGGATTTCGTTGACGGTGATATTCAGATCATCCTGCGTGAGCGTTCCCAGTTCGGCCTTGGCTTCGGCATAGTTGAGCAGCACTTCGGCATAGCGGAAAACCGGCATGTCGCAGGTCGAACGGTCGTTGCGGTCGATCTGTCCTCCCGAGGCCGTCGTGTCCTGAACGAATTTGATGGGTTGGTAGCCGGTGATCGTGACGCCGAGATCGGGTCCCTGCACCCGCTTGGCGCCGATGCGTTTGTAACCCGGGGTGCGGATCGACTGCGCCAGGCGCGGGTCGCGGTCCTTCACCTCCTCGGTGAAAGGCAGCGTCTGCCACCCCTCCTGGTCGGTGAATGCCGTGCCGTCCTTCTTCAGGTACATGTTGATGAATTTGCGGGTGTAGCCCGGGCGGCCCTGTGTCGGCAGCAGCGTGTAGGCCGTCGCATTGTGGTAGACCTGGGCCTCGTAGCTGTTCCGGATGGCGAGGATATACTCTTCGGTGCTGGCATTCTCCTGTGCGAAGAGCATCATGTAGTCCTTGTCCGGAGTTTTGGTGGAGTAGAGCTTGTAGGGACCTTCGTCGATGATCGTTTTGGCAGCCTTGGCGGCTTCCTCCAGATAATAGGTGTAGTCATGTCCTTCGAGGTTGATGCCGTGGTATTTGCGGTAGGTTCCCTCGAAGAGGCAGAACCGCGCTTTCAGCGCCAGCGCCGCCCATTTGTTAACGCGGTAGGTCGATATATCCTCCGTAAGACCTCCGCTGTTGATGGCTTCGTCGATATCCTTGATCATATTGGTCATGATCAGTTCGCGTGAATCGCGCGGTTTGTAGAGCGCTTCGTCTGCCGAGCCGAGCTGCACCTCGTACCAGGGTACGTCGCCGAAGCGTTTCACCTTGTCGAAATAGAAGGCGGCGCGGAAGAATTTGGCCAGGGCCGTATACTCGGTCACAGCCTTCTTGTCTTCGCATTGATCGACATATTCCAGCAGGGTGTTTATGCGGCGCAGGTTGCCCCACGACCAGCCGCCGCCGGTGTTCGGAACGGTGCGCTTGTCGCCTCCGTAGAGAACATCGGAGAGGGTCATCTGAACGAGCAGGTCGTTCTGCTCATCGTAGGGCGTCTTGTCCAGCAGGTTGTCGTAAAAGGGGTTGGAGAAGAGTTCCAGATCGCTTCTCGTCTTGAAATAGTCGAACTGCGTCACCCGATCCAACGGTTCTTTGTCCAGCAGGGAGTCGCAGGCCGATAATCCTGCAATCAGCGTTGCTGCCAGTATGATTAATCGCTTCATGGTATTCGGATTTTGAAATTATTAGAAGGTGATGTCGATGCCGAACATGAACGTCTTGGCCCACGGATAGTAGGCGTTGTTGTTCACGCCGGAACGGTTGATAGCCGCTTCGGGATCGACGTACTTGGAGTTCTTTTTGAGCGGCGACCAGTAGCAGAGGTTCTCGCCCGAGAAATAGATGCGGATCTGGTCGATGCCGGCCTTCTTGGTGAGGGTCGCGGGGATCGTGTAGCCGACGGTCAGGTTTTTCAGGCGCAGGTAGCGGATATTCTGCAGGTAACGGTCGTTGACCTTGCTCAGATAACCTCCCGATGAAGAATAGGCTCTTGCGCGCGGGAAATAGGAGTTGGGATTGTCCTCAGCCCATACCTTGCCGAGGAAATCCGTCGGGAGGTAGGAGAGGTAGGGATAGGAATAGCAGCCCCAGAAAGGCATCATTTCTCCGTGGGGATACCAGTAGTGGTTGCCGGTTCCCTGGAAGAAGACCGAAGCGTCGAAGCCCATCCAGCGGATGCTTCCGTTAATGCCGTAGGAGAATGTCGGGCGCGAGTTGCCCAGTATCTTGCGGTCGCCCGGTTGGTCGACGGTTTTACCTCCTTCATTCCAGAAGCCGTCGCCGTTCAGATCGACGAATTTCAGGTCGCCGGCCAGCCAGCCTCCGGTCAGGCGGCCGCTGCTGTAAGTCAGGTCGACCTCTTTGGAGTAGGCCTTGGCCTCCTCGTCGGTCTTGAAGAATCCGTCGGTGACGAAGCCCCAGATTTCGCCGATCTCCATGCCCTCGTAGTAATCCTTATCGAACGATTTGTTGGGATTGTCGTATTTGGTGATGACGCTCTTGTAGTCGCTGAGGTTGAAACCGACGCTGTATTCGAACGGTTTGCCGGCGAGCTTGAACTGGTCGCGCCAGCTGACGGAGAGTTCATAACCCTTCGTGCGCAGTTCGGCGGAGTTCATGCTGGGCGAATCGGCCCCGTATACGCCGGGCAGCGCCATTCCGTCGGTCAGCATGTCCTTCGTGTCGCGGATGTAGACGTCGCCGGTGAAGTTGAGCCGGTTGTTCAGCATGGTGAGATCCAGACCCAGGTCCCACTGCTGGGCGGTTTCCCAGGTCAGGTCGGAGGCTACGGGGGCGCCCAGCGAGGAGTATTTGCCCTTTATGCTGCCGTCGAAGGTGTAGTTGCTGAAATCCTTGTTTGTGATCAGGCGCATGTAGGTGTAGTAGGACGACACGTTCTGGTTGCCCAGGCTGCCGAACGAAGCGCGCAGCTTGAGGTTGTCCACCAGGTCTTTGGCGTTGCCGAAGAACGGCTCCTCGGAGATGCGCCATCCGGCCGATGCCGAGGGGAACAGGCCCCAGCGGTTGCCCGGTGCGAAACGCGACGATCCGTCATAGCGTCCGCTCACCTCGAAGAGGTAGCGCCCTTTGTAGTCGTAGTTGATACGGGCGAAGAAGCCTGCCAGGGCGTATTCGTTCTGGCCGCCGCCGTAAGCGCCCTCCGTGGGAGAGCCCGTTGCTAGATTCAGGTCGTCGAGGTTTATGGAGGAGAGGTTGATGCCTGCCACCGAGACGTTCTTGCTGGACCACGTTTCGTAGTTGAATCCGGCGGTTGCCGACACGTGGTGCGCCTCGCCGAACGTTTCGTCGTAGTTGGCGTAGACGTTGGCCGAATAGTAGTTGCGCGTCTGAACCACTTCGTCGAGCTGGTTCATGCCGGCGCCCGTGTCGTAGGCGAGCAGCGGCCCGTCGGGGTATTCGCGGTAGTTCATTGCGGAACTGCGGCTCGTATTGCGGTTCTGGTAGAGGCGGTAGGTGAAGTCACCCGTGATGCTCAACGTCTTGAACGGCGTGATGACCAGGCGTGTCGTGTTCGAGAAGTCGTTCGAGCGGTCGACGTTGCGGTGCGTGCCCTCGTTGAGCAGGATGTGGCGTCCGTTGGCGATCTTGTAATCGAGATACGGCGTGCTGTAAAGCCACGATCCGTCGGGGTTCTTCATGGGGAAGTTGGCCAGTGCGTGGCGGGCGCTGTAAGCGATGGTGTTGTCTACGCTGCCGTCTCCCAGAGACTTGTAATTCGACGAGAAGAACGACGTGTTGTTCGAGAGCGTTGCCCACCGGTTGATCCGAAAATCGAGTTTCGCACGCAGGTTGTACTTGTTATACACGTCGGGATGTGCGCGCTGAATACCTTCCTGGCGGTCATAGGCGCCCGAGACGAGGTATTTGATGTCCTTCGTGCCGCCGCTGAGCGAGATGTTGTGCTGCTGCACGGGCCGACGCTGCTGGAAGAGCATGTCCCACCAGTCGTAGTTGCCGTAGTAGACCCACTGTTTGCGGCCGTTGCGGATCTCTTCGACGACCCACGGACGGTCGGGATGCTCGGTCCTGTCGTTCACGCGCGCCAGCAGCTGCTGCATGTCGTGATCGTTGTATTTGACATAGTTCGTTCCGGAGTCGGCCTGCCAGAACTTGTTGACCGTATAGACCGACCAGTAACCGCGGTTCTCGTAGTCGGTCGAGGTCGTGGGGCTGGAGACGGAGAAATAGCCGTTGTACGACACTTCGGCCTTCTCGTTGTACTTGCCGCTCTTGGTGGTGATCAGGATGACGCCGAAGGCTCCGCGTGCGCCGTAGATGGCGGCGGACGAAGCGTCCTTCAGGACCGTGATCGACTCGATGTCGTTCGAGTTGATGCGGTCGGGATAGGTCTCGACGCCGTCGATCAGCACCAGGGGGCTGCCGCCGTTGGGCGAGGTCGTACCGCGGATGTTGTAGGTCGCTCCGGCTCCGGGCTGTCCCGACGAGAGCGTCACGTTGAGGTTGGGGATCACGCCCTGCAAGGCGCGGCCCACGTTCGACACGGGACGGTCTTTCAGCTCCTTCTGCGACACGGTGGCCACGGCTCCCGTGAGGTTGGCCTTCTTCTGCACGCCGTATCCCACCACGACCACCTCGTCGATGCTCTGCTGGGCGTAGGTCAGCACCACGTCGAAGAACGTGCGGCTTCCGACCGCCGATTTGTAGGTGTCGAAGCCGATGAACGACACTTCGAGCATGGCTTCGGCCGTAAGCGCCGGGAGGGTGAGCGTGAAGCTGCCGTTCATGTCGGTCGATATGCCCCGGGTCTGCCCGGCATCGGTCACGAGGACCGTGGCGCCGATCACGGGCGCACCCTTCTCGTCCTTGACGACGCCCTTCACCGTCTGGCGCTGGGGCGCGGCGTCCTTGACGAGGATGATCCTCCGGTTCTCGAAACGGCACGAGCAGTCGGGCAGCATCTGCCGCACCACCTCGGACACGGGCTTGCGCACGGCCGCGACGGACACGATCCGCTTGAGGTCGAAGTCGCCGTTATTGTAGAAAAACGTGTAATTGGTCAGTCGCTCTATCTCTTTCAAAACCTGTTCGACAGAGACGTTTTCCTTGGCAATGCTAACCGTGGGGGGGGGAGTTTGCGCCCGTCCTCCCGTGGTCAGAAAAAGCAATAGCAGGGCTGCACCAAGGATTTTAGCTTGGATAAGTTTACGCATGGGTTTGTAATTTAGGTAATGGTCGAAACGGCCGGAACGGATTCTGCGTTCCGGAAGTGAAAGCGGGAAAGTCCGGGTCCTTTTTACATAGGCGCGTAATTTTTAGGAATTTTTCGGTTGTTTGGGAATGATCGTTATGCGCCGCCCTGCGCAGACGTAGTCCATCTCCACGACGAGCGACATGGCTTTCAGAATCTCCTCGATACTTTCGTTGCGGATCAGCTTGAACGACATGCGCACCTGCCGGGTCCACGCCTCGGGAGCGTCGATCTCGACGGCGTACCAGCGTTCGAGGTTGGTGAGAATGTCGGCCAGCGAGGTGTCGTCGAACGACAACGAGCCGCCCATCCACTGCGAGTAGTTGCGCGTCGAGACCCGCGAGCGCGAGGCGCGCCCCTCCTTCCTGTCGAACACCAGCCTGTCGCCGGGTTTCAGCGTCACGGGCGCCGGCAGACGGCCGCCGTAGGCGCGGATGCTGCCGTTGCAGAGAATGGCCTCCGTGGTCGCGAACTCGGCGTAGTTGATCACGTCGAACTCCGTGCCGAGCACCTCGATGTTCATATCCTCCATCTGCAGGATGAACGGACGGTCGGCATCGTGCCGGACCTTGAAGAAGCCTTCGCCGTCGAGTTCCACCACCCTGCGGCGCCCCGTCAGGTCGCCGTAGTACCGGAGCACGCTCCCGGCGTTGAGCCAGATATGCGTACCGTCGGGCAGTACGTACTCGCCCTTGTCGTGGGCCGAGGTGACGATGTTGGTTTCGATCTTCGTGCGCAGGTAATCCTTCACCACGACGTAGTTCGTTCCGGCGGCCAGCAGCACGACGGCGGCCGCGGCTGCGACGTTGCGCCAGATGCGGCGGACGCGGAACCGCTCGCCGCGGCGCATCGCCTCGTGGAGCCGTTCGAGTTTGCGTTCACGGCCTCCCGGCTCTTCGGCCCGGAGTCCGTTCCAGTAGTTTTCCAGCGCCCGCTCCTTTTCATCGCGCGAGGCGGGGTCGCGCAGCCACTCCGCGAAGCGCTGCTGCACCTCCCCGGGCATGTCGCTGCCGAGGAAGGTTTCGATAATGGTTTTTATTCGATTTACAGACATAACGATCTTTCCCGTTTCACCAATAAGACGGTTCACGCGGCCGTTACGCACGCCCGAAAGGTGAAAAAAGTTTTTAGAAGAAAAACAGGATCAGCGTGACGAGTTTGCGCAGTTCGGACAAGGCCCTCGAAATCTGATTTTCGACGGTGCGCGTGGAGATGCCAAGACGCCGGGCGATTTCGTCGTTGGCGATGCCCTCCTCACGGCTCATGCGGAAGATGCGCTGCCGCTGCCCGGGCATCTTCTCCACCGCCAGCTGAATCAGCAGCAGCAGATCGCGGTTGTCCACGTCCGGAAGTTCGTATTCGGGCAGCAGATTGGTCTGCCGGGCGAAGTTGGTCCGCACCGTGCGGCTGTCGAAACGGTCGTATACGGCATTGCGGGCCATGCGGAACAGGTAGGAGCCGAAGGCCGTGACGCCGGCCATCGTGCTGCGGTTCTGCCAGATTTTCAGGAACAGGTCGTGGGTGATGTCCTCGGCCTCTGCCCGGTTCTTGAGCATGCGGCACAGAAACTCCTCGGTCTTCGCCGCATACCTCATGTAGAGGGCGTCGAACGACGCGCGGTCGCCGCGGGCAAGTTTTTCGAGCAGTGTTCTTTCGTCTTCCATGGGAAATAGCCGGTATGAACGGGGACGGGGTAAAAGTAGTAATTTTTTACTACTTCGTCGCGGCCCGTGCAAAATTTAGTCGTTTTTTCATTTCTGCGGCGGGCGGAAGCGGCGTTTCGGATTCCAGACGCCGGAGGCCTTTCGTTTCGATAATCGAAACGCCGCCTCCCGGAATAACCGATTATCGAAACCGGAGCGGCGATAATCCGTTCGATACACGAAATTAGAACATCGCATTTCGGATTGTTTCGATTTTCGTCTTGGTTCGCCCGCTGAAATGGCGTACGTTTGTACCAGTTCCGAAAGGGGCTATGAAGAATTCAGTTTGCATGTAGTGACGCCCACAGAAGTTGGAAGGATTGCTTGACAGTGACGCAACTATGTTCCGCACATCCGGAGGCTTCGAGGGGAGGGTTGTGAAACCCTCCCCTTTCCTTTCGTGCCCGCCGGAGAGACTCCGCATCGGGAACGGGGCGTCAGCCCAGCTGGGCGACGATCTCGCGCTGACGCTTGAAATAGTGGATGCGCCGCAGCTCTCCGCTGCCGGATATGAGCGTCGAAAACCGGCTCTGGGTCTTGATCCATTTCTTCACATATTCGTACATCAGCGGATCGGGCGTCCGCAGTCCGTTCAGCGAGAACATTCCGATGTTCACGGCCTGGTGTCTGCTGGTCGTGACATAGCTGTACGACGACTCGAGGTCGATGTCCGAAAGATAGAGGAAGATCTTGTTGCCGTTCTCGAACTCCCCCTTGACCGCCACCGTCTCCATCTCGTCGAGCATGGCGAAGAGTTCGTCCCGGAGCACGCGAACGCTCTCCTGCGAAATCAGGTGCATCTCCCGGTAGGCGCGCAGGGCGTTGAGCCAGTGCTTGAAATTGCTGTCGTCGAAGATCAGGTAGGTCGTCGCGACCGACTGCACCCACCGGACATACTCCCGGCAGTTGCGCCGCAATTCCGCGGGGAGCTTCAGCTCCTCGAAGGTCCTCACGGCGGGGTTGCCCACTTCGTGCTGGTAAAGCCATTTGAAGAGCTTGAACCGGTTCAGGTTGTCGTATTTGCCGTAGAACTCCGCCGGCAGCGAATTGGTCGCCGTGGCAAATTCGGTCGTGGGGTCTGACGCCACCTCGCGCATAAAGGCGATGTCGCGTTCCAGAATCTCGTTATAGGTTTCGAGCAGCGCGGTGAACTCCTTGAACTTGAGCTGGAATGACAACTTGTCCGTAGCCGCCAGCCCCACCACCCGGTCGAGCGAGAAGTGCATCCGCGCGCACAGCGCGCTGGCTTCGCCGAAGGTGAACGGCACCTCGCCGCGCAGCCTCCTGTAAGCGGCCTCGCGGCCTATGTTCAGCATGTCCATCAGCAGCGAAGCCGGATTCGAATGCTGCGGAGTATGCGCATGGATCGCCTCGATCAATGCGGCATTCGATTTTTCAAGCATAGATGTAGTCAACAAAAAAATTCTCTTCCCAAGTCGCAAAGATACGAAAAAACCGGATGGTTCCAAATCCGAATCGCGTGCGGCTCCGTAAAACGTCCCGACCCCTAAAAGGGTCGTTACGACCCCGACACCCTACTTCGAGGAGTTGCGGTGCGGGCCGTTG
>OMBK01001090.1_pt1 | contig 11511 bp, 8 predicted proteins | sample 1644881 | NCBI WGS metagenome assembly OMBK01 (sample SAMEA103958132, study PRJEB25191) | human gut metagenome | biome: human-associated habitat [ENVO:00009003]; feature: intestine environment [ENVO:2100002]; material: feces | place: Germany | collected 2013/2015
TAAAGGGCAATTGCAGAATGCTGCAATGAAATTGTACGCACTGAGAGGTAAAAAAATTGAACGTATTCTCCAAAGAGCTTGCAGCGGCGGTTGCAAAAAGTGACAGAGAGAGCGGAAACGACTGGCTGCCGTTTTGGATGCATTCATTTGACACGGCGGGCATTATGGAAAAACTCGCACAAAAGAGATTGCCGGAAAGCATTTCGGATTACCTTTGCGACGAATGCGGCGGCAGGGAAAAACTCTTTTCAACACTTAAGTTTTGTGCGCTTGTGCATGACATCGGAAAGGTCACCGTCGTTTTTCAGTCACGTATACGTGACGCGGTTGAGTTCTCCCCCTTTGCGGAATACGTTGATCTTCCGAAATCGGGCAGTTTTGAAAGGATTTCCGAAACGCCCCATGCGCTTGCAAGCGAGGCGATACTTTTAAAATTCGGCTGTTTGAGAGGAATTGCTTCAATCGCGGGGGCGCATCACGGAAAGCCGACGGCGCTTACGGCGGATGTTTGCAATCAAATTGAAGGGGGATACAAAAACCCCGATAATTTCTACGGACGCGGAATGAAATACAAATCTCTCTTTGACTCACTTTGGAAGGAATGGCTCGATTATTCACTTGAAAGCGCTGGTTTTTCTGATTTGAGCGCGCTTCCCGATATATCGGTTCCGGCGCAGGTGGTTATTTCCGGAATGCTGATAACGGCGGACTGGATCGCAAGCAACACAACATATTTTCCGCTCATATCGGCGGATGAGCAGGGTCAATTCAGCGACTACCCCGAGCGAACGGAGGCGGCGTGGAACAAAATTCACTTCACTGATATATGGAACTCAACGGCGCGCTTCGGACTGGATGACGAAGCATTTAAAGAACGATTCGGATTTTTGCCGAACCCGACGCAGGCGGATATCATTTCAACCGCAACGGATGCAGAGTCCTCGGGAATCTACATAATCGAAGCCCCTATGGGATTGGGAAAGACGGAAGCGGCACTTGCACTTTCGGAAATACTTGCCGCAAGAGCCGGCGCAGGCGGTATGTTCTTCGGAATGCCGACGCAGGCAACTTCAAACGGAATTTTTCCGCGGCTTGAAAAATGGGCAGGCGGGTTGGCGGAGGATGAGCAAACCCTTTTGGCGATAAAGCTTGCGCACGGCAATGCCGCTCTGAATGAGGACTATCGGGAGCTGTTCACCGGGCACAGCAATTTGAACATCGAGTCGGACAGCGGACTCATTGTGCACGACTGGTTTTCGGGAAGAAAGCAAACCCTGCTTTCGGATTTTGTTATCGGAACGGTCGATCAGCTGCTGATGGCGGCACTGAAGCAAAAGCATGTGATGCTGAAACACTTCGGTCTTTCCGGAAAAGTGGTCGTTGTTGACGAATGTCACGCTTACGACGCCTATATGAGCAAATATCTTGATATGGCGATACAATGGCTTGGAATTTATAAAGTTCCGGTGATTATTCTTTCGGCAACGCTTCCGGCGAAACGTCGTGCGGAGCTTGTTGAGGCGTATGTCGGACGGGGACTAAAGTGCATCGATGACGCGTGGAAGAGCAGCCTTGCTTATCCCCTGCTGACGTACACGGAGAAGAATTTTGTAAAGCAGAAGGCGCTTTCCTTTAGCGGTGAACAAAAGGAAATCTCCGTTAAAACGATTTACCGCGATGAAGTAACTGCGCGGGCAGGCTATGCCGCCGAACGCGGCGGGTGTGTGGGCGTGATAGTCAATACCGTGCGAAAAGCACAGGAAATTGCGGCTGAATTGCAGTCCGCTTTCCCGAAAGCCGAAGTTATTATCATGCATGCGCAGTTCATAATGACGGATCGTGCGAAGCGCGAGGAGCAGATACTTAAGCGTGTGGGCAAACACTCCACCCCGGAAAGCAGACGCGGACTGATAATTGTCGGAACGCAGGTGCTTGAACAATCGCTTGACCTTGATTTTGATCTTATGATAACGGAACTTTGCCCGATGGATTTGCTTTTGCAGCGCACAGGCAGGCTGCACCGACATAACAGGGTTCGTCCGCAGGGACTGGAAACGGCATGCTGCTTTGTTCTTGATGAAACGGATGACAGTTTTGATTCGGGAAGTGCGGCGATTTACGGTGAATGGCTGTTGATGCGGACGCGGGCATTGCTGCCGAACAAATTGACGATTCCGAGCGATATTCCGCTGCTCGTTCAGCGTGTATACGATGAAAACGATGACCGAATGCTTGGAGAGCTGACCGAGGGGATGGAAAGTGCGCAAGAAGAATACGTGAAAAAAACAAAGAAAAAAGAGCGCAATGCATGCAATTGGTTGATTGGAAAACCGTCCGAAAGAAAGGGGAAATCGCTTGACGGCTGGCTGGATAACGCCATTGGCTTAAGCAGCGAACAGGCCGGCGAAAGAGCCGTGCGTGACGGAGACCCATCGATTGACGTAATTGCACTTATGCGCGATGCGGAAGGGCAGATACACACCGTTTCGGATGAATGCGAGCGGGTCATACCGGCGGACAGGCCGCCCTCAAGGGAGGAGGCGTTGCTCATTGCGCGGCAGAAGCTCCGCCTTCCTGGATTTTTCGGCCGACGGTGGAATATCGACAGCACGATTACGCAGCTTGAGAGTGAAACCAAAAGCAATTTTTCCGCATGGCAGGATTCGGCGCTGCTGAAGGAGGAGCTTGTTCTGCTTTTCGATAATGAGCTGAATGCGGTGCTTGGCGAAGTGCGGCTGCATTATGATATAAAAACCGGATTAACATACGAAAAGGAGTGAAATGATGAAGGAAATCGAATTCAATCTGCTTGACGAAAAATGGATACTTGCGCGGAAAAGCGACTGCACCGTTGATGAGCTTTCACTGACGGATGCGCTGCTGAAGGCTCATGAATACGTTGAGCTTGCGGGCGAGCTGCCGACGCAGGATGTTGCGGTGCTCCGACTGATGCTTGCGGTTTTGCACACTGTTTTTTCAAGATACTCACCGGACGGCGAGGAGTGGCCGCTCGAAGAGCCGGAGGATGCGGAGGAACGCTGGAAGGAGCTTTGGACCGCCGGTCGGCTGCCCGAAAAGCCGATAAGGGATTACCTTGAGTCCGTACACGAAAGGTTTTGGATTTTTCATCCGGAAAGGCCGTTTTATCAGGCGTTATCGGTAAACACGGATGAAACAGCGTCCGTTTTCTCTGCGAGCAAACTCAACAGCGCTATAGCCGAAAGCAACAATAAACCGCGTCTGTTCGCGGCGCGTTCGGGAGAGGAAAAGGAACGGCTAACAAATTCGGAAGCTGCAAGGTGGCTTTTGCACGTTAATGCATTCGACGATTCTTCAAACGAGAGAGGCAAAAGCAAAAAAATCAATGCCTCATCCGGAAAGAAATTAGCGGGAATCGGATGGCTTGGAAACCTTGGAATTATTGCAGTACACGGCAAGAATTTGTTTGAGGATCTTTTGCTGAATTATATAGCTTTGAATTACGGCGGTAACAGCGTTTGGGAAGAGGAGAAGCCAATTTGGGAGGAGAAAGTCCGCAGCAGGCCAAGAGTTGAAATCGCCATGCCGGATAACCTTGCGGCGCTTTACACTCTTCAGTCAAGGCGAGTAATGTTGGTTCGCAGTGAGGGCTTTGTTACGGCGTACAGAATATGCGGCGGAGATTTCTTCACAAGCGAAAATGCTTTTTTGGAGCCAATGACGATTTGGCGGGTCGATCGTGAAGCCTCAAAAGGTGGCAATGAGGTATGTAAGCCGAAAGCGCACAATTACGCAGCGCAGATGTGGCGAGAGTTTTCCGTCTGCTTCGATTTCGGTGACGGAAATCATACCCCGGGAATCGTTGGATGGATCAACTATATAAAAAAAGAGGGACTTATTGACAAAACGAGATTGATAAGCTTCCGAATCTGTTCCGTTCAATATGATACCATGAAGAGCTGCTACACAAACATCCTCTCCGACTCCCTGACATTCCACACGGATCTTATCACAGAGGTTGGAGAACATTGGCGGGACAAAATCGAAACCGAAATCCAAAACTGCGGTGAAACTGCCAAGGAAGTTAAAAACCTTGCCGTCAATATTGAAATCGCAGCCGGCGCGGACGATGAATCTGCAAAGAAATGCGCTGCCGTTGCACGCGCACAGGAGCAGTTCTATTATGAAATTGATGCGCCGTTCAGAAGCTGGCTTGAGTCGATCGATCCGACTTGGGCGATCAGCTCGGAGCAGGAGCGCGCAGCCATCCGAAGGTGGCGCGAAACAGCAAAACGAATCGCATTGCGCATCGGTCAAGAGCTTGTTGAATCGGCGGGCACGGCGGCAATTGTCGGCCGTGCGGTAAAGGATAAGAATGATAAAGAAAGGTATTATTCCGCTCCCGACGCCTATCGTTACTTTAAGGTCAAATTGAATGAAATTTATCCGAAGGAGGAGAACAATGACTGAAAAAGAAATAAGAATCACCGCTTTTATGAAGCGAAAACTCGAGCGGCTCAGAACGCTGCCCGAGAATCAGCGCCGAGCGGAGCTTGCCGAACTGCGGCACGGAATCGGGCACGCCCCGGGGGAGCTTCCCGCAATTTGGGGTGCATTCCTGACCGATCTTCCGGAGGAGTTTTATCGGAACGACGGTAACGCTTCGCCGGGGGAATGGGCGGTTTACACCGCATTGACCATGTTTGCACTGCATCAGCAGGGGCATGATTTCAGGTCCGAATGGATGAATGAGGACGGAATGAAGTTCGGGGCTTCGGTGCGAAAACTTGCCAAGGACGAGGATGAGTTGAAGCGCATACGCGCCAGATTCAACAAGATCGCAACGGCATCGGATCTGCCCGAACTCAACCACCACCTGCGCGGCGTGATAAATCTTCTCAGCGGCAACGGTATAAAACTCGACTATGCGGATCTTGCCGTTGACCTGTATAATTACAGCTATGCGGAAGGAAGAACAAAAGTAAGGCTCAAATGGGGACAGGATTTCTGCCGCCAAATAAAAAATGATGAAAACTAATGTGGAAAGGAACCAAAACTATGAAAAACAGATGCTATCTTGATGTACACGTACTCCAAACCGTTCCGCCGAGCTGCGTCAACCGCGACGACACCGGCAGCCCGAAAACGGCGATCTACGGCGGCACGACCCGTGCGCGCGTTTCCTCACAGGCGTGGAAACATGCAATGCGCGAAATGTTCCGCGAAGAACTCATTGAACCGGATATGCTCGGGGCGAGAACAAAGAACGTTATAAGCATGGTTGCAGAGGAGATTCTGAAACTGAACCCCGATGCGAAAGCGGCGGAACTTGCGGAAAAAGTGCTTACAAGCGCCGGCGTGAAATTTAAAGACGATAAGAAAGGTGAAACAAAGGATAAAAAGGCGGAAGCACTCTTTTTCATGAGTGCGGCACAGGCAAAAGCACTTGCCGAGATCGCAGTTTCCGAAGGCACGGCGGATAAGGACGCCTGCAAAAAAGCCCTCAAGGACAACCCCTCCGTTGATATTGCGCTTTTCGGGCGAATGGTTGCTTCCGAAGCAACGCTGAATTGCGACGCCTCCGCGCAGGTTGCGCACAGCATTTCAACCCACACCGTGCAGAACGAATACGATTATTTCACCGCCGTTGACGATCTTGCTCCGGAGGATAATACCGGCGCGGGTCACCTCGGAACGGTGGAGTTCAACTCTTCAACGCTCTATCGCTATGCAACGGTCAACCTTGTTGAGCTTTCGAATGCCCTCGGGAAACAGGTCACGGCGGAGACAGCGGCAAAATTTGTTGAAGCGTTTGTTCGCTCAATGCCCACGGGCAAACAGAATACATTTGCAAACCGCACTCTTCCGAGCATGGTCTATGTCACAATTCGACGCGATCAGCCCGTTAACCTTTGCGGTGCGTTTGAAAAGCCCGTTTCGGCAAAGAACGGCGGTTATTCGGAGGAATCCGAAGAAAAGTTTGTTGAATACGCAAACAAGGTTTACGATAAGTACGCCTCCGCGCCCGATCGTGCATTTGCAGTCGGTGAAGCCGTCGGAGAGCTTGCGGAATGCATGAGCCTCGACAGACTGCTTGGGTCGGTTGCGGAGTGCGTTAAGGAATATCTCGGCGAGAGCGAGGGCATGTAATGGCTGTTTTGCTTCTTCGGCTTTCCTCTCCGCTGCAGGCGTGGGGAACCGAAAATTCAAAATTTGAGATCCGAAAAACGGGAAGGGAACCGTCCAAAAGCGGCATTGTGGGCTTGCTTGCAGCGGCACTCGGCATTCGGCGGAACGAGCCGGAAAAGCTCCGCGAGCTGAATGCGCTGCGAATCGGCGTCCGCATTGACCGCGCGGGAAAGCTCCTTCGGGATTTCCATATGGCGCATGCAGAAAAGACTTCATATCTTACCGAACGTTATTATCTTTCGGATGCCGTCTTCCTTGTCGGATTGGAGGGAGAACGGGAGCTTTTGGAGCGCATTGAATTCGCGTTGTCGCATCCGGTGTTTCCGCTGTTTTTGGGCAGGCGTTCCTGCCCTCCGACGCTGCCGATCGTTCTTGACGACATTAAGGAGGACGGGCTGATTAAGGTGCTGCGGACGTATCCGACGCTTGACGATTCCTCCAAAAAGAAGTACAATATGACAGCGCACATATATGCGGATTATTCGGAAGATGATGAGCAGAATTCGGATGCGGACGAACCGAGAGTGATCGGACGTGAAGCGCGGCGTGACCTTGCGGTTTCGTTTGACCCGCGCTGCCGTAAACATACCTATCGCACTGTTGCGGCGTATGAATCCGTTAACAAGGCGGAGAAGGATACGGACGCAGCGGAGCATGACGCGTTTGCAGAATTGGAGGACGCAGATGTATCTTTCGAGAATCAAGCTTAACACACAGAAACGCGAAACAATGAAAGCACTTGTTAATCCGCAGCAGATTCACGGTGCGATTGAAGTTTTGAACGGAGAACCGTCCGAAGCTTCCGATGCCGCGGATGAAAAAAATCGTGCGCGCAGTCTTTGGCGCATAGACACGCTCGGCGGGGAGATGTATCTGCTCGTTTTGACGCAGGACAGGCCAAAGCTGTCCCGTGCGGCGGAGCAGCTGGGTTACGGCGGAATTACCGTTGAAACAAAATCATACGATCCCCTGCTTGCACGAATTGCGGAAGGCAGCCGCTGGAGGTTTCGCCTGACAGCCAATCCCACAAAGAGCATCAAGCGCGAAGACGATCCGCAGGCTCGCGGAAAGGTAACAGCCCTTATTTCGGTCGGACAGCAGGAGGAGTGGCTTGCTTCCCATGCGCAAAGTTACGGATTTGAACTCGCGCCCGATGAATTCCGTGTTGTTCATTCAAACAGGTATTCTTTCAAAAAGCGCGGAAAGAACAAGGAAGTAAGACTGCTTTCCGTAACTTTTGAAGGCATTTTGACGGTTACGGATTCAGCACGCTTTCGGGAGACTTTGACTCAGGGCCTCGGCAGGGGTAAGGCTTACGGAAACGGACTTATGACAGTTGTGGGCATCGGGGAAGGCGTCAATGGCTGAAATTCCGGGGATGATCCGCCCTTCCGTTCAGTCTCTGCCGCAGATTGGCGACAGAATGACCTTTCTTTACTTTGAGCACTGTAAATTGAGCCGTGCGGACAGCGCGATAACCGTTACGGATGAAAACGGGATCATTCACGTTCCTGCCGCTGCAATTTCGGTGCTCATGCTCGGCCCGGGAACGGATGTGACTCACCGTGCAATGGAGCTTATCGGTGACGCAGGTGTGAGTGTAATCTGGGTCGGGGAACATGGTGTTCGGTACTACACCGGGGGCTGTGCTTTGACGGGAAGTTCACGTCTGCTTGTGAAACAGGCTGCTCTTGTGACGAACCAGCGAGGGCATCTCAACGTTGTTCGAAAGATGTACAGTCTGCGGTTCTCCGGAGAGGATGTGGCTCACCTGACTTTGCAGCAGCTGCGCGGGCGTGAAGGAAGCCGTATGCGTTCCGTTTATCGGCATTGGTCAAAGGAAACAGGCGTTCCGTGGCATGGACGAGACTATGATCCGGAGGATTTTTCATCCGGAGATCCGGTAAATCAGGCATTGTCCGCAGGGAATGCCTGTCTGTACGGCCTTGCTCACGCCGTGATTTGCGCACTCGGCTGTTCCCCCGGCCTCGGCTTTGTGCATATCGGTCATTCGCTTTCATTCGTTTATGATATTGCTGATTTGTACAAGGCGGAAATCACGATTCCGATCGCATTTCGGCTTGCGGCAGAGTCTCCGGAGGATATCCCGTCCCAAACAAGGCGCAGTGTGCGTAATGCGCTTGCAGAAAGCCATATTTTGGAGCGAATGGTGAAGGATATCAAATCCCTTCTTTCCGATGAATCCGATTTCGGCGAAGAAGGCTGCAAGCCGCTCTATCTTTGGGACGACCGCAGCGGCAGTGCGGAATATGGTAAATCCTATCGGGAGGATTGACGTTGACAGTGATTACTTTGAGCGACTGCCCGCCGAAAGTTCGGGGGGATCTGTCCAAGTGGTTATGTGAAATCAGCCCCGGAGTGTATGCCGGCAATATTAATGCGCGCGTTCGCACGGAGCTTTGGGCGCGGGTATGCGAAAACCTGAAAAGCGGGCGCGCAACCATGGTTTACAGTGCGCGTTGCGAACAGCAGATGAAATTCGAAGTTCATAATGCTCACTGGGAGCCCGTTGATCTTGACGGAATATTGCTTATGCGCCGCCCGCTTCCGAAGCCGCATAAGGCAGAAGACAATTCGACAGGGGCTCCGCAAAGCAGAGCAGGAAAAATGCTGCTTGCGCGTCGTGCTGAAAAAGCGCGCAGGCGGGCTGACTATGTTGTTATTGACGTTGAAACAACGGGGCTTTCGCCCGAGAGGGACGGCATTATTGAAATCGGTGCACTGCTGATAAGAAACGGAGAAGAGGCAGAAGAATTTCAAACACTCGTCAGGCGGGATTCACCGCTGAGTGCGGATGTTGTCTGCCTTACGGGAATTACGGATGAAATGCTTGCAGCTGAAGGCATTCCTCTGAGCGAGGCAATCAACGGGCTTGTTGCATTCGTTGCGAACCGCCCGATTGTTTGCCATAATGCGGATTTTGACTGCGGGTTTCTGATTTCGGAGGCAAAACGCTGCGGCGTGAAGTTGTTTCGCAGTTCCTGCACAGATACTCTTGCCTTGGCGCGCAGGCGCGTGAACGGAGTTAAACAGTATTCGCTTGGGCATCTTTGCGAATACTTTGGGATTGATGCCGGCGAACGTCACCGTGCGCTTCCGGATTGCAAACTTACATTCAGGCTGTTTGAGAAGTTAAATGAAATTTGAACTGCTCAGGAACAAAAAGGCTGATTCCTAAAGGATCTTTTTAGTGTTTTCCCCGCACCTGCGGGGGTGATCCCAAGCCCCAATAGTTCATTTTTACTCCTTGGCAGTTTTCCCCGCACCTGCGGGGGTGATCCTGGAGGAACGCGAATGAGACTGATTGATGCCGAGTTTTCCCCGCACCTGCGGGGGTGATCCTCGATACAGGACGTTCGGTCGAAAAATATTTCAGTTTTCCCCGCATCCGCGGGGGTGATCCTAATAAGTGCCTGCCAATACTTTATTCTTCGGCGTTTTCCCCGCATCCGCGGGGGTGATCCTCAGATCCTTTACCCGCGGCACAATGGAATTCGGTTTTCCCCGCATCCGCGGGGGTGATCCCGTCTTTAAGGTCGGTTTTCGTGGCGTACGGAAGTTTTCCCCGCATCCGCGGGGGTGATCCTGGAACCTGCCCGAACTCGAAGGCACCGAAAAAGTTTTCCCCGCATCCGCGGGGGTGATCCTTCTTGTTGCCGTCACGGTCAACGTCTGACAGCGTTTTCCCCGCATCCGCGGGGGTGATCCCAAAGAAGAGTTTAGGGCTGCTATAAAAGCCCTGTTTTCCCCGCATCCGCGGGGGTGATCCTACTTTTGCCCGAACCGCCTGAGGAGTTTAAGGGTTTTCCCCGCATCCGCGGGGGTGATCCCAGGCTTTGGTTGTGGGGCGTTTTTCATGCTTCGTTTTCCCCGCATCCGCGGGGGTGATCCCGGCATATAAAGGCTTGCGCCGAAATTTGCAACGTTTTCCCCGCATCCGCGGGGGTGATCCCCAGAAAGGTAAAAACTATGTACTATACCAAAGAGTTTTCCCCGCATCCGCGGGGGTGATCCCGTGCAAACGCGCATCAGCATCAGCATAATCAAGTTTTCCCCGCATCCGCGGGGGTGATCCTTCGCTCAATTTATTTGTCCTCCTTTGCTGTTAGTTTTCCCCGCACCTGCGGGGGTGATCCTGACGAAACGAGCATATCGGCGCACACCGTTGAGTTTTCCCCGCACCTGCGGGGGTGATCCTACATCAAACTTGCCGTCGGAACACATGACAGTGTTTTCCCCGCACCTGCGGGGGTGATCCTAGGTTTTTAGCTACATTTTCGATATATTTTCAGTTTTCCCCGCACCTGCGGGGGTGATCCCGATGCCTGCAACATAGGGTGTAATCTCGACAAGTTTTCCCCGCACCTGCGGGGGTGATCCCCACACCCCAGCGCAACCCACGGGCTTCAAGCAGTTTTCCCCGCACCTGCGGGGGTGATCCTTGCAAGCGTTTACAGCAAAGCCTAAAGTTAGTGTTTTCCCCGCACCTGCGGGGGTGATCCTAAGCGCAATTCAAGTACAACGCAAGATTTAAGGTTTTCCCCGCACCTGCGGGGGTGATCCCCGACTTGCACAGTGTGCGCCGGAAACTTGCGAGTTTTCCCCGCACCTGCGGGGGTGATCCTAGTATGAGTATAACACAACGTTTCCGAAAAGAGTTTTCCCCGCACCTGCGGGGGTGATCCCGGATGAAGATAAGCGGCCGAACACGTTTCAGAGTTTTCCCCGCACCTGCGGGGGTGATCCTATTGTAAACGGAAATATCAAGAGTATTTCTATGTTTTCCCCGCACCTGCGGGGGTGATCCTCACACCGACAAAACTAACTTTTATCGGATATGGTTTTCCCCGCACCTGCGGGGGTGATCCTGGATGTTAACGTTCTTGCGGCGGCGTTCAACAGTTTTCCCCGCACCTGCGGGGGTGATCCCGGGTATACCCTCTTCCCATGTCGGTGAGCCGTGTTTTCCCCGCACCTGCGGGGGTGATCCCATCATTCGATTACTCCTCCTGCAAAAAGTGTTGTTTTCCCCGCACCTGCGGGGGTGATCCCTACGCATTATCAATAATCATTTCCATGACAACGTTTTCCCCGCACCTGCGGGGGTGATCCTTCGTCAAGGGTTCGTTCGACAGTTTCATAGAAGTTTTCCCCGCACCTGCGGGGGTGATCCTTGGTATGTATTAAACTATGATATTTGTGTGAAGTTTTCCCCGCACCTGCGGGGGTGATCCTACACATTTCGCTGAAATTTTTTGAACTTCCTTGTTTTCCCCGCACCTGCGGGGGTGATCCTTCGTCAAGGGTTCGTTCGACAGTTTC
>OMBK01001098.1_pt1 | contig 11479 bp, 15 predicted proteins | sample 1644881 | NCBI WGS metagenome assembly OMBK01 (sample SAMEA103958132, study PRJEB25191) | human gut metagenome | biome: human-associated habitat [ENVO:00009003]; feature: intestine environment [ENVO:2100002]; material: feces | place: Germany | collected 2013/2015
TTTATAAAATGAAAACGTTTTCAATTCTAAACCTATTGCATTATTTATCTTTTTATGATATAATATTTATGTAAGTAGTTGAGCAACACCGATATATCGGGTTAGCCACTGCTAACGGAAGGAGAAAAATGAGATTATGCGATATTAATATAGTAGAAGACTTCAATCTTAATATTTACGGAGCATTGAATTACAAGTGCTTTTCAATAAAATGTAGCGCCATTGAATTTAAAGAGTTAAAACAAACGGGTGTATTAATCTCGGAAGTATTTATTTATAATAAATTAGTTTTAATCGAATGCAATGTAAATGCCGAACGGTCACAAGATTTAATTTCAAAAGCCATAAGTATGGGTATCCAAATCACATACTACAACACAGAATTTTAAAAAAGGAGGGTGTCAATAATGGATACGTATTACCGTTCTATTTTGAAGAGGGAACCGATTAACCGATTCGGTCGCATCGGCTACCGTGAATATTTAGAGATTGTCCAAACTGAGGACATCTCTAAATTTAATTATCGTAAAAAGATAAAATTCCGATTATATGTCGAAAATGAAAGAATTTTCATTGATGAAGAAAAACAAACATATTTTGAAAATTGTTTGAAACTCGTAAAAAATATTGATGAAATTTATTCATTTTCATTATGAGGTTTAATATGAAAACAACGATAAATTATATAGGAATAATAAAGCAAGGTGATAAGCTTTTATCGCTTATTACGGACAAACCGCTTAAAATAAAGGGTTTGTTATCTACTCAAAAGATAGTATTACCGCTATCCTTTAACTATAAAGTTGTCGACATAGCGACTGATATTAAGAGATGTTATGAAAATTATACAAAAGGTAACTCTAAATATATTTTTTATATCTATGTTTATATAAAAGGAAATGTAGTATATATGATATATGACTTAATACCTCGTAAAGAATTAAAAAGCTGGCATAAAATGAAAATTATTATACCTGTGGGTAAATGGGTGACAGCGCTTGAAATTATGAATGACATAAAAAAATTATTTGATGAGGAGGTAAAGAAAATGTGAATGATATGCAAATTTTTTTAGATAAGAAGTCTTACGATTGCTTAAGAAGAAACAACACCGTTTCATTTCATATAAACGGCTCGTTTTATACTTTAAGTTATAGCAAGCGTAAGAGTTTATGTTCGTTATCTCGTTACGGTGATGACGGCAAAAAATACTTTGTGGGTATCTTTGAATACCCAATTTGTTTAGACTATTTAGAAGAAATAAAACTAAAAGAAAAAAAGGAGATTTAAAAAATGTTAAAAAAAGAAAATGAAAATTTAAGAAGTTTGGACAACCAAAAATTAAAGGAAGATTACAATTTAATAAGACTACCAATTTCGGTAAGAGAGGTAGTGACTGATAATAATAAGTTTTGTACTTATTATACAAAAAATAAAAATAACGATTATTTTATCGTTAAGTTTAAAAAGACGAATTTATGTAGACCACAAGAAAAAGGGCATTATATCTTATATGCCGAATATGACGAGATAAATTTTGCTAGAGAACGCAAAAGATCGAAAGACAACGATAATGTTTATTTACATAATGTCATTTGGGTGGGACGTGTTGAAGATTACGACATTGATACTCAAAAAATCGAAGAAATAAAAAAGGCAAATGATAAGGAATTGAGCAAATTCCTAACCGATAACATTGATTTAGATAACCTCCCTTTTTAGGAGGTTTTTATGGCAAAAAGAATTAGGTTAGCGGGAGAAGAAAAAATACTCTTTGAAAAGTTAAAAAATACGATGTCGAAAGCAAAAGCAAAAGAGTTTAGATACGAGATAAGGAACTATCGTAATTTTATACGAGAAGCAAACAAAAAAATCGAAAAAGATAAGTTCTATAACAATATTAGCAAAGGTTATCGAATGAATACGAAAACCGTCGATAACTACGCTATTTTTAAAGACAGATTATCGAGAGTTGAAACATTCGTAAATACTTCTAAAGAAGAGTTTATAAATAGATATAAGGATAATCTTGTAAAAAATTTGGATACTATTTTTAATGTCGATTACTCAGACATTATCAATAGTTTATCCGATGAACAATTCGCTGAATTATTCAATGATTTTAGCGTATTGTATACTTTATTCACCCCCTCGCCCAAAGTTGGTGATATTCAAACAACTTTTTCATTATTGTTTGAAAAAAAAGAAGATTTCGAAGAAATTTTAAAATCATATGCACAAGGTTAAAAACATTTATACAATTGATTTTGAAACTCGGAACTCTAACATAGACTTAGCTAATAAAGAGACAAGTGTGTGGTTATGGGATATCTGTTCTTGCGATACCTTCAAGCATCGTTACGGAACCACCTTAGATGATCTATTTCGCTACGTTTTCGATGAAATAAAAGAGGACGTTATCTACTATTTTCATAACTTAAAATTTGATGGGTCCTTTTTAATTTCATATTTACTAACGCACGGGTATACTTGGTCGGATAAACCGTTTAAAGAAATACAACCCTATTATTTTAATTCTTTAATTGATAGTAGAAAGCAGTTTTTTTCTATTACAATAAGAAATAAAAATAATAGTAAAATTGAAATTCGAGATAGTCAGAAAAAAATTTCTTCATCCGTTGGTGAAATCGCCAAATCTTGGAAGTTACCAATATTAAAAGGTGAAATAGACTATAAAATGCATCGTCCGATAGGCTATATCCCAACGGATGAAGAGATAGAATATATCAAACATGATACTGAGATTATGGCTCGCGTTTTGAAAGAGTTCCACAAGGAGGGTATGTCATCCCTAACTTCAGCAAGTGACAGTTTCAAAGCATATAAAAAGACAATGACAAAGAAAACATTTGCTGAGTTATTCCCCGTGTTGGATAAAGAAATTGACGATTATATCCGGAAATCATATTTAGGAGGTTTATGTATTGTGAATAAAAAATATAAAAATATTCTGCTATATAACTGTAAATGTTACGATAAAAACTCGATGTATCCATCCAAGATGGAGAAAGAATTATTTGCATACGGTGTACCTATTAAAGGAGATGGTAAATATGTAGAAAATAAAAAATATCCTGTCTATATCCAACACATCAAATGCCAAATTAAGTTGAAGGATAACCATATCCCTTGTTTGATGCTAAAACGCTTTTTGCAATTAAAAAACGAATATATAGAGGATACAGGAGATGAAATTATCGAACTATACCTCACTATGGTGGATATGAAAATTCTATTTGATGCGTACGATATTCAGTATATTGAATTTATAGACTATTTAATGTTTAGGGGTTCTACAAAACTTTTTACCGAGTTTATCGACACAAACTATCTCCTAAAACAAAATAGTGAGGGTGCAAAACGGCTACTAGCTAAACTTCGTTTAAATTCATTTTATGGTAAATGGGCAACAAACCCCGTGCATTATGTAATAGAACCCTATCTTGATAGCGAGGGTATATTATGTTTTAAGTCAATTAATAAAATAGTTGACGAACCAATATATACAATTAATGCATCGTTAACAACCGCATATTCGCGTTATGATTTATATATTAATATACAAAATAACTACGATAATTTTGTGTATTGTGATACTGACTCGATTACAACGGTTGGAGATGCGGTAGGTTTAGAAGTGGATAAAAAGAAACTCGGCGCTTGGGACTTGGAAAAAGAATATAAACTTTTCAAAGTAATTGCCCAAAAAACCTATTATGGTGTGTTAAATGATGATAGCGTATTGATAAAAGCGTGTGGTGCACCCAATGAAGTTAAAAAACAGATTAACTTAGATAACTTTAAAATTGGTGAAACATTTACAGGTAAACTACGTCCTGTACGTGCAAAAGGTGGTTTAATTTTAGCAGATACCACTTTTACTTTTAAGGATAGATAAACTCTTTACAAAAATAAAAAAATATGATATAATAAGGATGGTGATAGTATGGATTTAGAAGAGTTACAAGGTAAATATAATGAATTGGTGAATGAAAATAACCGATTAAAAAACGAGAAAAAGGAGTTAGAAGAAAGCGTCGACAAAATAAAAGAAGAACTAAAGAATAAAAAAGATAAATATGTCGATGACTACGATTTTTTAGGAGGAATGGAAAATGATTATTAAACCTATGCGCAATAAAAACTCAAAAAAAATCTTAAGCAATGTTGAAATATGCAGAAGAATGTATGCGACACTGTCAACAATGAAAGAAAAAAGCGAACCGTCAGAATATTATGGTATATTCGGTGGTTCTCCCTCGACGGAACAAGAGGTAATGTCATTTTTGAAACAAATTAATGATGAAAAAGATGACAAGACAGCACAACAGATGGTACAGAATTACATACTACCCACAATTATGAAAGGAGTAAAATAGTATATGGCAATTACTTTAAACGCCAATAAATTTGTTGGCACACTATCAAATTTGATATGTTATACTTTTTACAAGGATAACTATCATTTGGGTGATAATATTGATGCTTTATTGAATGCTTTTAGAAGTGATGACACGATAAACGGAGATGGTAAACTCGTTTTAACTAGTGATTTACCTGTTGTAAAAGATTTAGTTGTAAATACATCCACGTTATTAACAAGCGTTCCACCTGTTATACAAGAACAATATATCCCCGTTACAAAATTCAAATATATTCAATTAACAGTGAATAGATACCTAATGCGCGGTGGTTTTGAGGATGAATATGCGATGGCAACTCTTATCTCGTATTTATTAAATAATATGAGAGTTGCAAAACGCTTGCAATTAAAATCAGATATCGAAAATGTTATTAATAAAATTTTAACAAATAACCCTACTACGCAAACCGTTACAGGTTTAGCAAAACCTACAGCAAACCCAACGGCGGTTGAATTAAATGCGGTTAGAACCTATAACACGAATTTAATTTATCGTACAATTTTAACAGTTATTCAACTGTTAGGTTTAGGATACAAACTCAATGTGACGGATGTAACAACCGGTAATGACACATTCGAGGCATACGAAAGACCTGATAATATTGTATGTCTTGTAGGACCATCTACAATGGCCTCAATGGATGTTGATACATTAGCAACATTGCTAAACTCGAATAAAATTACACAAAAAATTAACGTAAATTTTATCGAAAATGAAGCAATCGGCGATGGTAAAGTATTAGTGTTATCAAAAGATAAAATTCAATATGGTTACTTTTATCAAGTAGCAACTTCATTCTTTGATGCATCTAACTTAAATCAACAGGACTTCTTGCATTTTTCTTACTACTGTGATCAAATAGAACGTGCCCCTGCAGTTTTAATCGAATGTACTAATTTTCATATTGAATAGGAGGTGCTACTATGGCACTTCCTTTTAATATATATTTAGCAAATATACCTTTTTTAAATAAAAATTATTTGATAACAAATGGTAAAGAGGTAAAAGATACCGGTATATATAATTCTGTTGAAATAATTAATGTGAATTTTATTAATAATATCACATACAACAGAAATTATTTAAATGTAGAACCGACCTCTATATCGTTTATAATTGATATAGACGACAACTCGTTCTTTAACGTTTTATGGAATAAATATAATGCTGTGTATTTTTCTGATAGCACAGATGAAAATTATCGGATATATCGAATTGAAAAATTAACATATGTATCATCTAAAAAAGTACGTATTGAAGCAGTAGAAACAATATATAATATAATTAAGTCATCATTCGAAGTAACCTCAAATATTAATGTATCATTGTTAAAATCGCATGAAACATTCATAAGATACGGGTATGCATACGATAGTATTTTAAACACGTCAGGGAATGCGAATTTTTCTATTAACGGTGACACCGATTTATATACTCCTATCGGTGAAGAAATTGTGATGCCTTTAACGAGAGGTTTGAAAGCAATCGAGCAAAACTATGGTTTAGAAACATTAACAACTTGGCTAAACAATAATGTTAGATTTTGGGTTGTTGTTTATTTGCAACCTGATACCTATACAGTTGATACAAAATCGATTGTTTTAAACAAAAGTACGTATGAAGGTATGTCGTTACCATATGCGGTACTATCTTGTCCATTTATACCGAATAACGTGTATAAATTAATCAATAGGAATACGGGTTTAGATGATGAAACAATAAGCATTGAAAATTTATTCACCTTTATTAATGCTATCGACCAAAGCAAAATATATACTATCAAATGTTATCCTTATTCTATGTTTATGCGTGCTGGTAGTGCATCGATAGATGATACAAATTTAATTATTAGTAATACAACTTTTGCAAATACATATGGTACAGGTTTAGGTTTCTTTTACGTAAAATATTTAAACGGAAGTTTTATATCCAACCCTATAACAACAGATTTCACAGGTTATCCAAAAATGTATGATAGTAGTTATACATTTACTAACGATGATTTAGCTACAACTGAAAACCCCTACATAGCAGGTAATACCAATATTCTTGCGATTAACGATTTTATGGGTAATAGAAAAAATTTAAATTTGATATGGTTAGGTAACTACACACAATTACTATTTAAAGTTGTGATGCCTCAATTATTAGAAACATCCACGTATTATGTAGATTTTGCATCTAACTCAAGTAATTCACTATATAAAAATGTTCCATCCAATCAAATGAATTATTTAGTCGGTTCTATGAATTTTAGCCTTTCTTATACAATAGATGCTCTCAATCGTTTTTTAGGTAGTAATACCAATTGGTACAAATCAAATATGAATACACTAAAAAATAATTTATCCAAAATAATCGTAAAAGGTTTTAGTTCATTAGGTTCATCAGCCGAAAAAGCAGTCAGTGAACCAACGTTACTTCAAGCAGCACAAGATGTTAACGCGAGCGCTACGTCATTTAGAACTAACTTGTTAACGGGTGCAATGGACTTTGCTACCGCAAAAAGAAATTTAAATTATCAACTTGAAAACATTGAAAATTCACCTGATGAATTAATACAGGCATCAAGTGATATTATGTTATATAATAGTGTACTAAAACCACGTGTTTATTTAGTGTGGTATTCTGCAACAGAACTACAAAAGGAATTGTTATTACGTAATTTTTTATATAAGGGTTTACATTTAAATAAATATATTTCTAGTAGTAATGTAAACAAATATATAAATATTACCAATAATAAATACGATAAAACATACTTGAAATATGTTGAAGGTGATTTTGATTTATATTATAATCAACCAAATCAACCGAAGGACGCGGGTATGTTAGATTATAAGCAATTGGATAAATTATCAAGGTTATTTACTGACGGGTGTAAATTAGTAAGATATAACACAACTTCTTATACCTTAAATGATAATAACTTTAATGAAAATAATATCCAGAATATGATAGATGAGGAGACATTTAATAAATGAGTAAAAAGAAATATTTAACTTATGAAGAAATGATAAAAAATCAAGGAATACAAATTGAAATGCTAAAAAAGAGATTAGGTAGTTATAAAATATTGGGTCAACCAATTAACAGAGATTATACCAATTCCTTAATTGATTTGGATGTGCAACAATTTGTATCACGTTATAAATGGAGTGGGTTGCCAAAAAATATCCCACCGATGTATATTGAAAGAATGTTATATTATAGAGGTTCGTTATGTGGTTTTTTCAATGGAGGTAATTTTTATGTTTTACCATTCGCAAACAGTGGTGATTTAAATACATTTGGATATCCAACAGAAGTACAACCTGTTGCAGTAAACGGAGAACCGTTCCCTATCAAACCACTTACAACTTACCCGAATGGTGAAGTAAATAAAAATGCAAAAGCAGTAATTTTACACGACAGAAGCCCGCTTCTAAATTCTGGGATGGTTGTACCTCGAATTGTCTTACAAAGGGATATCATAGAGTATATGTCAAGTATTCTAACTAAAAGCGAAATTAATCTAATCAACGCCGTGAAAAAACTAATGTACGGTGTTGAGAGCGAGGACCAAGTAGAGCAAACAAGAAAAGACATTTACTCATCCATTAACAGTGACGAACCGGTAATCGTCGCGGTAAACGACGGTAATATGAAAAACTCAATTTTTAACACAGGCATTGAATTAGAGGTCGAAAAAATTATGCAGTTATTTTCTTCTCTCAATAACTACCGTTGTTATAATATGGGTATTAAAAATAACGGAATGTTTGAAAAAATGGAACGCATTGCAACGGGTGAGTTAACGGGTAATGAATACCAAACAAACCTTATCCTTGAGACAGGCTTACAATTAAGAAAAGAATGGCTAGAAAATTTAAAGGAAATTTATCCTGAATATAGTAACATATTAAATAAAATTACCGTCGAAATAAACGTTGAACCGTATAAAAATAAGGCACCGAACAACGATATAGAAGATAGTACATACGCAGAACGTGAAGGAATGACGAGCAAGGGAGGTTTAAACAATGAGTAAAAAATTAACATTTAATTTAATTGATATTTATACCGATATCAATACATTTATTAGTCAAATGATATTGGTTGTCAATGAAATGTTAGACGAAGACTATATTTTACCGACTGAGTTCGGAGTATACATTTTCACGCCGATTTGGAGACGGTTTAAAAATAGTAATGCTTGCTTTGAAAACTCAGAAGAAGGGATAGCATCCTTTAAGGATAATTTTACAAACCAAATACAAGAGATTGGTTTTGATTTCTTTAGTTGGTGTAAGGCAAATATCGAATATTTTAAAACTATAACAGATGAAACCAATAAAAACAAATCATTCAGTAAACAGTTAAACACAGGAATTTATCCTGTTAATGAAAACCTTCATCAAACCGCTACACAAACACAGTTTGCAACAGGTACAACCAATCAAAATATTGTTGAAATCATTAGCAATGGTATCGGATGGTATAAAGCATCACAACAATTTATGACACCGCAGAAAAAGAATGATATGTTAAATTCATTCAAATGGTTATTTATCAAATATAGTAATGCTACTAAAAACGAGTATACCGTTTTAGAAATCGATAAAACGGGTTTAATACCTGTTGGTGATGCTGACTACGTTGAAATTGTTGATGATAACCTAAAGAGTGAAAATATCAAAACAGGTGTTGAAATATTAGGAATTGAGGGGAGTGCACCTCTTCCTAAAGAGGAGCAATCAAAATCATTTAGCGTTACACAAAATCAAATTTTAAACGTGTATCCTGATACAGGTAAAGTGTTAAATGAAGTGGTGGTTGATGTTGCAGTACCGCCTACACCAACAGAAGAAAAAACGGTAAATATAAAAGATAATGGAACTACAGTTGTTAACCCTACTCAAGGGAGTGCTTTAAGTAAGGTTACCATTAATACTAACGTTGAAACAATACAATATATCCCGTTTAAACTGTTATGTGAATATAATTTAGATGCATCAAGAACTTTTACTGAGGACTCATCTTTTAATGTAACATTACAAATATTATTAATACAGTTACAGGATACATATAATTGCATATATCAAACATTAAATGTTGATACAGGACAATATAATAATATAACTATAACAAATAACAATGTGAGTAATTTATATACTAATACTTTAACTACAAACGGTACATTTAAATTCAGTAGTATCTTTGGTTTACCTGTATTTCAATTATTAGTACCCTTATCAAGTTTTAAAAATACAACACAATTTTGGCAGTTAACAATGGGTAGTTACACAGGTAGTGCTGGTTCACTTAAATTAACAATCGCACCGTTTGAAAAAGGTGTTTTTGTCGGAATTACTATTAATACAGGTTTATGTATAGGAATATCGGAGGTTGATTAAATGAATAATATATATAAATCATTATTAGATTTTACTATTTTAAGTTTTATTCCTACTAATGAATTTTGGGAGGAGATAATACTAGCGTTTATCGTTATAATTATGAATTGTTTAATTATACCGTTAATCAAAAAACTATATGCTAAACTAAAACTCGGTAAAGAAAATGAAGAAAAATTAGATGAAAAACTCGATGAGATTGAGGATAAGTTTAATGATTTGACAAAAAAGAATAAATAGTGTATAATTATAGTAGTGGGTGTATTACTTAAGTTATACACTAAATGATGCGTACGTATCACGAGGAGTGAGCATTTATAGTAATAGCAATTGCTGGCGGGTGATTGCGTATAACAGTTTTACATCTCTAATTTTGAGGTGATAACATATGAAATATGATAACATATATTTAAACGCAAATCACCTGTTTAGTTATTATTCAGGTGGATATAGAATATTCATTATTGTAGGCGCAAGGGGTAGAGGTAAAAGTTTTTGGGCTAAAAGATACTGTTTAAAGCGGTTATTTAGACAAAAGAAAAAATTTACTTGGATACGTCCAACCGAAAGTGCCGTTGATACGTTAAAGGAATTTGATGGCTATAAATTTTACGAAGATATTGTCAACGCAAACACATTTAACGAAAGATACACTATAAAAATAAGTGGTGATGGTACAATCAATTATAAACTATTTGATGATAGTGAAGAGGATATACCGTATGAGCACGCAGGATATTTAATGGCACTTTCTACATTTCACAAATTAAAGGGTAATACCTTTACTGAAATTAAAACTATAGTGTTTGATGAATTTATCCCTGAAGTCGGTGAAGTAGTGCGAGGGGATAGAGCAAGACAGTTCGTAAACACGGTTGAAACTATCTGTAGATTAAGTAAGGATACTGTAATTATTATGCTGGCAAATGCTTTGGATAAAGGAGATAGAATATTAAATTTATTCTTTCAAAATATAAAGGAACACGGCTATTATTTCAATAAAGAAAAACTAGCGTGTATGTTATATTTACCTGATAGCAAGGAATTTAACGATAGAAGATTTGAGAGTATATCAGGTAAAATTATAAAAAACACTCCTTACGAGGATACGATAGCATCCAATAAATTTTTATCGCTGGATGATTTGTATTACGATAGAAAACCGCCTAATCTACCTTTATTCTGTGTATTGGACATGCCTACGTATAGAGTTGCTTTGTATGTAGGTGACGTGATATATGTTGAAAATAGGCAAACATTAAATTCAAGTAAGGTATTTTGTCGGAATATAAACGAGATGACAGATAAGTCTAGGTTAATACCTAAGCATATATTGGAGCGCTTGATAGTTTTATATGATAGAAAACGTATAAAATTTGATAGCGAGTATACTCGGCAGATATTTGTTGAGTTTATAGGGTCTAAACACTAGTGATAGTGATTAGATATAATTCACATTTTCTCCCTCTTTTTTATAAATGGATACTCAAGTGTAACGCTTGGGTATTCGTTTTTTTATTTTAAATAGTTTGAAGTTAAAAGTAATTAGTTTTAATTTAAAAGTAAATAGTTTTAATTTAAAAGTAAATTTATATAAAATACTTTGAATGTAAAAGTAATTTGATTATACATATTTAT
>OMBK01001109.1_pt1 | contig 11427 bp, 9 predicted proteins | sample 1644881 | NCBI WGS metagenome assembly OMBK01 (sample SAMEA103958132, study PRJEB25191) | human gut metagenome | biome: human-associated habitat [ENVO:00009003]; feature: intestine environment [ENVO:2100002]; material: feces | place: Germany | collected 2013/2015
TGCCGTCCGGGTAGCGGACGATCAGGCCGCCGGCCTCGTCGATGCCGATGGCGTGGGCAAGGCGCGTCTCTCCGGCGCGCAGGATCTGCACGTCCTGCCCCAGCGTCACGCAGACTCCGGCATATTCCGCCAGCCACTGCGGCAGCGCCCCGGGCAACTGCACATCCAGCTCGTGCAAACGGCGGACCATGGCCGCGGCGAGGGCATTGGGGTCGACGGCCGTGCCGACGGCCTCCCGCAGTGAGACGGCCACATCACGCGCAGGCTCGGGCAGGGCAGCCGTGTCCGTGTTGCAGTTCACGCCGATGCCGACCACGGCATATTCCAGCATGCCGCTGTCGGCCTCTGCTGCCAGCTCCGTCAGGATGCCGCAGACCTTCCGCTTGCCGATGACCAGATCGTTCGTCCACTTGATGCCGACATCGGCCGGGCAGCAGTCCCGGATGGCGCGGCGGATGGCCACGGCGACGGCGGCCGTCAGCCACAGCAGCTCCGCGGCCTCGCGCTGCGGCCGCAGCAGGACGGAAAGGTACACACCGCCCGGCGGTGAGACGAACGTCCGGCCGCGCCTGCCGCGCCCGCCGGTCTGGCGTGCGGCGCGCCGAGCGCGGCCTGCGCCTTGGCGTAGGTGTTCGTCGAGTCCACCGTGGGCAGGACATTGATGGGCCAGGGGCAGCCTTCCAGCAGCGCGTGCACGGCGGCATCGCTCAGGGCCGATTCCGGCCGGTGCAGGCAGTAGCCCCGATTCGGCACGGAGTCAATGCTGCAGCCGTCGGCCCGTAGCGCCTGCACGGCCTTCCAGACGGCGGCGCGCGTGACACCGAGCGCGCGGCTGATCTCCTCTCCGGAGACATATTCGCCGTCCCGCAGCAGGGACAGCACCTCTGCCTTTCCCATGGCATTCCCTCCAAAATAATGGTTGCAATTCCGGACCCCGTCCGGTATAATACGCTTGTCGGTTCCAGTATACCCGATTTTTTCCGGGCTGTAAATGCCTTTTTTCGGGTGGGACCGCGCGATCGCCGCTGCGAGGCGGCGAACTGCTTGCACCTATCGTAAACCTGACGCAGGCAAAATGTAAACCGTCTGTACCGTGCCCACCGGTGCAGACAGAAATCAAAAAGAGAAAAGAGAACGGAGCAAGAAAATAAAAAGGAGCAAACGATTATGACTTACGAACGCCGCAATAAGGGCACCTGCTCGGTGATGACCAAAGTAGAACTGAACCCTGACCATACCATTGAATCTGTTGAGGTGCTGGGGGGCTGCAACGGCAACCTGAAAGGCATCTGCCAGCTGCTGAAAGGCATGAAAGCTGAGGACGCCATTGAGCGCATGAAAGGCACCCTGTGCGGCTCCAAGCCCACCAGCTGCCCGGACCAGATCGCCATTACGCTGGAAGAAGCCCTGCAGAAGCTGTAAGCCCTGAATATTATTTGTAAGGAAGCGCCGATATGGATTGTTTTAACTACCCGCTGGATACCGAAACGCTGCTGCGCAAAAAGCGCCGCCTGCGCAAGGAACTGCTGGCCCAAAACCCGCACCCGCTGCAAAAGCGCATCGCCATCCTGGGCGGTTCCACCACCAATGAGGTGGCAGACCAGCTGGGCCTGTTTTTGTTGCAATACGGCATTCAGGCGGAGTTCTACCAGAGCGAGTATGGCCAATATTGGCAGGACGCCATGTTCGGCACGCCGGAGCTGGATGGGTTCCACCCCGATGTCATTTATATCCACACCAACTGGCGCAACATCATCAATTTCCCCACAACGGCCACCCCGCAGGCGGAAATTGACGCCATGCTGAATGCCGAGTACAGCCGCTTTGAGCAGATGTGGCAGGCGCTGGAAGCCAAATTCCACTGCCCCGTCATCCAGAATAACTTTGACCGCCCCAACTACCGCCTGATGGGCAACCGCGATATCTGGGACCCGCATGGCCGTTCCAACTATCTCAGCCGCCTGAACCAGCGCTTTTACGCCTATGCCGCCGCGCATGAGGATTTTTATATCAATGATATTGACTATCTCAGCGCAGATTACGGCCTGACTGCCTGGGGGGATGCGTTCTTCTGGCATATGTACAAGTACGCCATGTGCCTGGATGCAATCCCGTCTTTGGCAAACAGCGTGGCAAACATCATCAAATCCCTGTATGGCCGCAACAAAAAAGCCCTGGTGCTGGATCTGGATAACACTCTCTGGGGCGGCATTGTGGGCGATGACGGTGTGGACGGCATTGCCATCGGCCCCGAAGTGCCGGAAGGCCAGGTGTACGCCGAGTTCCAGAGCTACTGCAAAGCCCTGCAGACCATCGGCGTGGTGCTGGCGGTGGATTCCAAAAATGACGAAGCCAACGCCCTGGCCGGCCTGAACCACCCGGACAGCGTGCTGCACCCGGATGATTTTGTCTGCATCAAGGCCAACTGGGATCCTAAAGATCAGAACCTAAAAGCCATCGCCGCAGAGCTCAGCCTTGGCGCCGACAGCTTTGTGTTTGCTGATGACAACCCGGCGGAGCGTGCCATTGTGGCCGCCCAGCTGCCCGGCGTGGCCACCCCGGTGCTGGATGGTGCCGAAAACTACATTAAGATGCTGGACCACGGTGGGTACTTTGAAACGACGATCCTTTCCGGCGACGACCTGAAAAAGACCGCGCAGTACCATGCCCGCGCCCAGGCCGCCCAGGCCCAGGCAGCTTTTGCCGATTACGGCCAGTATCTGGACAGCCTGGAAATGACGGCGACCATCCGCCCCTTTGAGGCGGTGTATATGCAGCGCATTGCTCAGCTGACCAACAAGAGCAACCAGTTCAACCTGACCACTCTGCGCTGCACTGAGGATGACATCCGTTCCATGGCAGAAAAGCCGGACTGGATCACCCTGTACGGCAAGCTGGTGGATAAATTTGCGGATAACGGCGTTGTTACCGTTGTGGCAGGGCAGGCCCAGGGCCAAACGCTCTGCCTGCGCCTGTGGCTGATGAGCTGCCGTGTGCTCAAGCGCGGCATGGAAGACGCCATGATGGACACCCTTGCTGTCAAAGCTGCCGCTGCAGGGTATACTGCGCTGGAGGGCTATTATTACCCCACCGCCAAAAACGCTATGGTGCGGGAATTTTATGCTGGGTACGGCTTTAAAAAAACGGCCGAGGATGCCGATGGCAACACCACCTGGCGCCTGGACCTTGCCGCTTACAATCCCCGCTGCCCCCATATAAAAATTGAAACCTGAGCCGCGGCGCATACCGCGCGGCAGATGGCAAACGTAAAGGAAGCTACATGCCCCATACAACCCCGAAAACCAGCCGCATTCCCGGCCCGCTGCACAAGGCGGGCCTGTTTGTGTTGTTTGCGGCCATCACGGCGGCGCTCTGCCTGCTGCTGAACTTTTTGCTGGTGGATGACCTGCACGCCTATTCCCGTGTGACGCTAGGGGAGTATTACGCCCAAGCGGATGCGGTGGATACTGTGTTTGTGGGTTCCTCCCACAGCTACCGCAGCTTTGACCCGGATACCATTGACCCCATTCTGGGCAGCCACAGCTTTAACCTTGGCACCAGCCAGCAGCAGCCGGATGGCTCCTATTGGCTTATTCGGGAAGCCGCCGCCAACAGCCCGCTGAAAACCGTCTATCTGGAAACCTTCTATACCGGCTATAATCAGCAAAAATCCAGCAATGTTCCGCTGGCCTGCTACCTGATCACCGATTACATGCGCGCGTCCTCGCCCTACCGTTACCAGTATCTGTGGGAGATGGGCGGTGCCGCGGCGTTTGCGGATCTGGTGTTCCCAGCGCGCCATGCTATTGCTGACCCCGGTGAGCTGCCGGCCCTGTGGCGCGGCAAGCTGACCGGCGGCTATAACGCGGGGAACTATGACTGGGTCACCTACCCGGACGAGGGCGAAGCCTACCGGGACCGCGGTTTTGTCTATACCGAGGGTACCAGCATCTGGGGGTTCGACACCCTGATGCACGTGGATGCCAGCGCGCCGATCTCACCGTTCGGCCGGGCGAACCTGACCCGCATTGCCGAGTTCTGCAAAAAGCAGGACATCCGCCTGGTGCTGGTCACCGCCCCGCTGCCCAGCGCTTATGTGCAGGATACCCAGAACTACCAGGCCTATGTGGATGCCATGCGCAGCTTTGCCGCGGCCAACGGCACCCAGTATTGGGATTTTTCGCTCTTTAAGGATACCGACCTGCTGCCCATTGGCTTTGACGATTTTTCAGATATGCACCACCTGAACGGGCAGGGGGCAGAAACGTTCAGCAAGGCGTTCGCCACGGTGGCCGCCCGCAGCGCGGCGGGCGAGGATGTAAGCAGCCTGTTCTATGATACGGTTGCCGAAAAGCTGACCACGTCACCGGACAGCACCGTGCAGCAGGGGGAGGGCAACTGATGTTTTCTGTTACATCCCTTGGCTTTTTGCCGTTTATGGCGCTGTTTGTCTGCCTGTGGTACCGCGTGCCCCAGCCTTCCCGCTGGAAGCTGGTTCTGGCAGCCAACGCAGTGTTCTGCCTTTCCATTGATATCGGCGCGTTTTTTGCGGTAGCCCTTGCCACGGCAGTGGTGTGGCAGGCCGCGCAGCATGCGCAGCCAGAGCAGCCCAGCCGCCGCGGGTGGCTGGCACTGGGGCTGGCCGCAGCCCTGCTGCCGCTGCTGGTGCTCAAATACAGCGGCATGCTGGTGCCGGGCCTGCGGGATTTGTATAAGCCCTTTGGCCTTGCGTATTACAGCTTGCAGCTGGCGGGCTACCTGCTGGATGTGTGGCATGGCCGCACGGCACCCACGCCCAGCTATGCACGGCTGTGGTGCTATGCGGGCTTTTTCCTCTCGCTCACCCAGGGGCCGTTCAACCGCTATAATACCCTGATGCCCCAGCTGGAAGCCGCCCCCAAAACGTTTGAAACCCAGCGTTTGGTCAGCGGTTTGCAGCGCAGTGCGTGGGGGTATTTCAAAAAGTTTGCCATTGCGGACCGTGCGGCCATTGTGGTCAGCGCCGCCTTTGCGGACCCGGCGTCCTTTGACCGCAGTCAGCTGATTTTTGCCACGGTTATGTATTCGTTCCAGCTGTATGCCGATTTTTCCGGCTACACGGATATTGTGCTGGGCATGGGCGAGATCCTGGGCCTGCACCTGCCGGAAAACTTCCGCCAGCCGTTTTTTTCTGCCAGCGTCAAGGAGCTGTGGGCCCGGTGGCATATCAGCCTTTCGCAGTGGTTCCGGGATTATGTGTATATCCCACTGGGCGGCAACCGCAAGGGCATTGCCCGGCGGGATGCCAACCTGCTGCTGACCTTTTTGGTCAGCGGGCTGTGGCACGGCGCCAACTGGACCTTCCTTGTCTGGGGTGGGCTGCACGGCCTGTGCCAGGTGGCGGAGGACCACATGCCCGCTCCGCTGCGCAAGCGCAAATCTCTGCCGCTGCGCATCGTGGGCGTGCCGCTGACATTTGCCATCTTTGTTACAACCTTTACCATCTTCCGCACCAGCAGTTTGGGCAATGCGGCGGCATACTTTGCCGGTATCCTGCATAACCCCGGGCACGAGGTGTTTGCCCAGTACTGGCTGCTAGGCCTGACCAGCAAGCTGGAACTGCTCTTGCTGTTGTTGGGCATTGCGTTGCTGGTGCTGGTGGATGTGCTGCATGAATGCGGCCTGCACCTGCGCGCCTGGGTCAACGCCGCGCCGCGCCCGGTGCGCTGGGCTGTGTACGAATTTGCCATTTTTGCCTTTTTGCTGATGGCAAGCTTTTATTCCAATACGGGCTTTTTGTATGCCCGGTTCTGAAAAGCAACAGCCCCGGGCAGTACCCATAAAAGGTGCCGCCTGGGGCTGTTTTTGTCTGTGTGGAAAATATAAAAAGGGGACAAAGCTTTACCAAAAGCTGCTTATTCCTCGCCCTCAAATTTCATGCCCCAGGCCATGCGGATATCATACATCAGTTGGGTCAGGGCAATGCTTTGCTGCGGGGTATAAATGCTGCTGTGGTGCCTGCCAGTGGCAGCACAACGGCTTACTTCCCGAATCTGGTATTCAAAACCGTTCACATCAAAGGGAAAATCCAGTTCCTGCGGTGGCTGGCCGTCCAGTTCCAGCGTCATATGTTCGGCGTACTGGAAGTCCGGCAGGGTAATGCGGCCCTTAGTGCCCACAATGCAGGCCATGCGGGTAAGGCGCTGGCCGATGGTTTGCACCGATTCCGCCGTGCAGCCGCTGGGGTAGGCAAGCCGCAGTTTGCTGTATTCATCGGTGCCGTATTCTGTCAGGCGCAACTCTTCTGTCTGCACGTTCTGGGGCTGCTGGCCGGTGACCATCTGCAAAAAGCCAAGGTTATAAATGCCAATATCCAGCAAAGCGCCACCGCCCAAAGCAGAGTTGAATTTGCGCTCGCGGCGGGCGCCTTCAGTGGTAAAACCGTATTGGCAGGTGATGGTTTGCAGCGTGCCGATCACCCCATCCGCCAGCATCTGCTGCAATTTGGCATACAGCGGCAAAAAGCGAATCCAGAATGCTTCCATGATAAAAAGCTGCTTTTTTTCCGCCAGGGCATACAGCTCTTTGGCCTGCTCTGCATTGATGGTGAACGGCTTTTCGCACAGAACATGCTTGCTGTGCTCCAGGCAGAGCTTGCAGTTTTCGTAATGCAGGGCGTTGGGCGTAGCAATGTAGATGGCATCTACGGCGGGATCGGCGGCAAGCTCTTCATAGCTGGCGTGCCAGTGCGGGATGTTGTACTGCGCCGCAAAGGCTTTGGCACTTTCGGCCCGGCGGGAGCCGACTGCGGCAAGCCGCTCGCCCTCGGCAGCCATCGCATTGACTGTTGTGGCAAATTTGTTGGCAATGGTGCCGGTAGCTAAAATTCCCCAATTCATAAAATTACCTCCCATTAACAAGGATTCTTTGTGCATATCGTACCACAAGCAGGAAATTGCGGCAAGGAAACACGCGCAAAACAGCAAGAAAAAACAGACCCGGCAGGGGAACAGCAAAATCCGTTCCATCATGCCGGGTCTGAACTTATTATGGGAACAGAACAGGAAAATGCGGCACTGCCTTACGGGCGTACCTTGAACTCCTGCTCACAGTAAACGCAGCGGTAGCGTCCGCTGGGGGTCAGGGCAAAGATGTGGTCGCAGCCGGTCTCCAGGGAGGTAATGCAGCGGGGGTTGGTGCACTTGATCACGTTCACCAGGCGCTTGGGCTGGTCCGGGCGCACCTTGCGGGCCACATGACCGTTCTCAATAAAGGTCAGGCTGATCTGCGGGTCCACATAACCCAGCACATCAAAATTCAAGCCGGAAATATCGCCCTCGATTTTAATAATATCCTTTTTGCCGCTTTTCTGGCTGCGCACGTTCTGCAGCAGGGCCACGCTGGCTTCGCTCAGCTTTTCCAGCTCCAGCAGGTGATACAGCGAAAGCCCGGTCCCGGCGGTAATGTGGTCAATGACCACGCCGTTCATGATTTCATCAATATTCAGCATTCAAAAGCAACCTCCCCGGTTTTGGGGTCTTTCAGCCCCAGCAGCGTCATAATCAAAGCCATGCGCACATACACGCCGTTCTGTGCCTGCTCAAAGTAGGCGGCGCGCGGGTCATCGTCCACATCCAGCGTAATTTCGTTCACACGCGGCAGGGGATGCAGCACCGCCATGTCCGCCGGGGCAAGGTTCAGCTTTTCGGCGGTCAGAATGTAGCTGTCACGCAGGCGGATGTAATCTTCCTCATTGAAAAAGCGCTCGCGCTGCACACGGGTCATGTACAAAATATCGAGGTCCGGCAGAGCACCTTCCAGGTTGCGGGTCTCAATGTAGGGGATGCCGCGGGGCTCCAGTACTTCATTGATGATGTAATCCGGCACGCGCAGTTCTTCGGGGCTGATCAGGACAAACTTTACGTTGTCATAGCGGGCCAGGCTCTTGATGAGGGAATGTACCGTGCGGCCAAACTTCAGGTCGCCGCAGAAACCAATGGTCAGGTTGTCCAAACGGCCCTTGCGGCGGCGGATGGTCATCATGTCCAACAGGGTCTGGGTGGGGTGGCTGTGGCCGCCGTCACCAGCATTGATCACCGGGATCTTGCTGTAAAGGGAAGCGCGCAGCGGGGCCCCCTCTTTGGGGTGGCGCATGGCGGCAATATCCGCATAGCAGCTGATAATGCGGATGGTATCCGCAACGGTTTCACCCTTGGAAGCACTGGAAACACCGGCATCCGGGAACCCCAACACCTTGCCGCCCAAACGCAGCATCGCCGATTCAAACGAAAGGCGGGTGCGGGTGGAAGGCTCATAGAACAGTGTGGCCAGGCGCTTGTGGTCAGCTACATCCTGGTATGCTTCGGGGTCATCATGGATGCGGTCCGCAAGGTCCAGCAGCTTTTGGGTTTCTTCCTTTGTAAAGTCAAGGGGATCAATCAAATGTCTCATCAACAGCCATCCTTTCCTTATGGTGTATCTGAAAACAAAGAAAATGACGGATATTTTGCAAACACAAGCAGGATGTAAGGCAAAGAGCCGCCGGAATCCTTTGTGGATTCCAAGGCTTTTTAACGCAAAATCTCGCTGTGTTTGTAGAAATAAACGATATTTTCGACTTTTCAGATACACCGTGGTCAAACGGTGCCATGCGCGGGGCAGGCACACGTTCGGGAAATACGTTCAAACTGGCAGTGCGGCAAAGCTGGCCGCAAACCTGGCTTATTATATCATACCTGCCCGGCAAATAAAACCCATTAACCCCCAAAAATATCCGCTTTTTTTGAGGCAATTTTACAAAAGCGGTCAAAATGCGCGGCAAAGCCGGTGCAGCCTTTACCGGACCTTTACATCCTGGTGGCTCAACAGCAGCTGGACCGCAAGCAAAATCAGCGCCAGCCAGCCAACACAGGCCAAAGCGAAGCCTAGGTAGCTGTCCGCCAGCATATCACTGCTCTGGTTAGCGTTCATGCCGCGCTGCATCAGGCAATAGGGCCAGGCGTACCAGTAGCCCCGGCTGGCCAGCAGCATGCCGGAAACACCCCCGGCCAGCCCCAAAAACACCGGCAAGGCAAAGCTGCGGATCACCATGGAAAATAGCAGCTGCGCCGCTACCACGGCCAGGCCGCCCAGTACACTGCGCACCAGGTAAAAGATGGTAATGGCCGGCGGGGGCGCTGTGAATCCGGCGAACACCCGGCCGCAGAACCAGTACAATACAAACACAAATGCCTGAGTCAGCAGTACCAGCTTTGTCACCACAAGCAACTTGGCAAGGAACAGGTAAAAGGGCGGCACCGGCTCCGCCATAATCAGGTTCCAGTTGTGGCCTATGTGCTCCAGCCGCCACAGGTACGCCGCGTATACCGCCACCATGCAGGGGAAGAAAAACAGCGAGTAAAATAGTGTGTGCTGGGTCCACAGACTGTACCAGCCGTCCCGCAAAATTTCAAGGTTTTGCAGGTAGTTGAAGGTTCCGTACCCGGCGGAAATGATGGGCAGAATAAAAAACATAAACCAGATGGGCGAAGCGTGCAGTTTGCGGTTTTCTGCACGGATACAACGCAGCAGCATGGGTCACACCTCCTTGTTCCGCATGGCATACCACGCGGCAAAAAACAAAATACCGGCCAAAACCACCGTGGCAACCAGCAGCGGCCACTGGAACGGCACAATCATGTAGGTGACTACTTTGCTGGCCTGGTCCCAGTCCGCAATCCGGTAGGTGTTCAGAGGAATAAAATACCCCCACGGCACAAAATAACCGACCCATGCCGGCATAAAGGCACTGAACAGTCCCAGCAGCGTGCCAAGAATGCCCACACACAAAGCGGGCAGGGGATTGGCCAGCAGCACTGTCAAAAGCAGCTCAGAGAAAAAAATCATGCAGTCCACGGCAAAGGTGCAGCCCCAGAGATAGGCAGCCTGGCCTGCGGCGGGGTAGGGCTGCGTGTAATGCTGCAAGTGCCCGATCAGCGGGGCGCCTGCAGCTTCCAGCGTGACGATCAAAAAGATCTCCGCCAGCCCAAGCGCTGCCTTTGCGGCAAACAGGCTGCGGCGGCTTTGCAGGGTATACAGCAGTTTGGGCGTACAGCCTTTGACTTCCACATCCCAAAGCCTGCTTGCCAGAATCGCCATGGCCAACGGCATTAAAATGGTATTGATGATGGGCAGGCTGTAAAACAGGGCACTATAAGCGGATGCCAGCTCGTCAGCACCGGTCGGCGCAGCGGACTGGCACCAAAGCAGCGCCATGACCGGCACCAGCAGGCAGACAATCAGATCATGCCGGCGGCGGGCCTTTTGCAGCTCGGCGCGGATGCTTGTGTACATGTCAGCCCACCTCCTTGCCGGTTTGCGTGTTGGTCAGGCTCAGGAAAATTTCTTCCAGATTCTTGGTCTGCCGCTCCACGCCAACCACCCCGGCCCCCTCGGCGGCAAGATCCTGCACCAGCGCAGCCAGGCGGGCATCCTCCATGGTGGGCAGCAGGCAGCCGTTGTCCGCAGGCTGCGGGGTCAGGCCGTAGCGGCGCAGCACGGCGGCCCCGCGGTCCGGAGCCAGCAGGCGCAGAACAACATTGCCGCGGCTGTGGCGCTGCAATTCCGCCAGCGGGCCTTCAAACAGCAGCTGGCCGTGGTTGATGATGCCCACCTGGCTCACAATCTGCTCCATCTCGCCCAGCAAATGGCTGGAAATCAGCACCGTGGCACCGCAGGCATCTGGCATATCGTGGATCAATGCACGCATTTCCTGGATGCCAGCCGGGTCAAGACCGTTGGTGGGTTCATCCAGGATCAGCAGCCTGGGGCTGCCCAGCAGAGCCATGGCAATGCCCAGGCGCTGTTTCATGCCAAGGGAATACTGCCCCACCTTGCGCTTTCGGTCTGCCTGCAGGTGTACAATTTCCAGCACGCGGTCGATGTCTTTGTAGGGCACGCCTTTCAGGTCGGCTACAATTTCAAGGTTTTCCTGCGCAGTAAGGTGCAGGTAGCCGGATGGCGACTCAATCAAACTGCCGGTCTGGCGCAGCAGCTCCAGCCGGGTACGCTCCGTCAATGTGCGGCCCAGCAGAGCCACGCTGCCCGCCGTGGGGTGAACCAGCCCCAGCAGCATTTTCATGCTGGTAGATTTACCCGCGCCATTTGGCCCAATAAAACCATACACACACCCCTGCGGAACATGCAGGTCCAGATTGTGAACCACGGTGCGGCCACCATAGGTTTTGCACAGCCGTTTTGTTTCAATTACATATTGCATGGCTAACACTCCTTTGTTCATCTTTTGGGAACAAAGGCATGGTAACACGCCGACCTTAACCTGCCACAAAGCCCAGCTTAAGTTTAGCTTAATTCTGCCCGGCGGCTCTATCGGCAGCCCGGTGCTCGTATTATAATAAAGGCAATACCGCACAATTCCCGCCTGACGGCTTAAGCACCGCTCCGGCGGCT
>OMBK01001122.1_pt1 | contig 11303 bp, 9 predicted proteins | sample 1644881 | NCBI WGS metagenome assembly OMBK01 (sample SAMEA103958132, study PRJEB25191) | human gut metagenome | biome: human-associated habitat [ENVO:00009003]; feature: intestine environment [ENVO:2100002]; material: feces | place: Germany | collected 2013/2015
TGTGCCGCGCAGCGGCACACCGCAACTCTTATGCTTCACTGGGCGGCGCAGCAGCCATCCTAGCCTCCGCCCAGTCGCTCAATTGCTCCAGAATGGGCAGCAGGGCGCGGCAGTCCTCCGTGGGGCGGTACTCCACCCGGACGGGCACCTCCGGATACACCGTGCGCACCACAAGGCCGTCGGCCTCCAGCTCACGCAGAGACGTAGCCAGCGCCGTGTTACTGATGCCGTCCAGCTTGGCGCGCAGGGCGTTATACCGCAAGGCTCCGGCGTTGGTCAGGGCGCAGACGATCTGCACCTTCCACTTGCCGCCGATGACGCTCATGGCGTAGTGCAGCGGACATTTCTCCATGCAGGGACAATCGTAGTGGGACATGGTAAGCTCCTCCTGACCTTGTTCTAAAAATCTGCGCTCTTGCGTTTTCCGGGCTTCGTGCTATGATGGTATTATAGCAAGTAAGAAAAGAGGAGTAAATAGCAAATGAACATTTATCTTCAGGGGCTGACCATGGGTCTTGCCTACGTGGCCCCCATCGGATTGCAGAACCTGTTTGTCATCAACAGCGCCCTGACCCAGAAGCGGGGACGGGTGTATCTGACGGCGCTGATCGTGATCTTCTGGGACATTTCGCTGGGGCTTTCCTGCTTTTTGGGCGCCGGTGCGCTGATTCAGGCGCTGCCGTGGCTGCAAAAGGTGATTCTGGGGCTGGGCTGCCTGATCGTCATCTGGATCGGCATCGGGCTCCTACGCTCCAAGGCCAGCCTTGAGGGCGGCCGTGACGTGAACGTCCCCATCTGGAAGCTGATCTCCAGCGCCTTCGTGGTGACGTGGCTGAACCCTCAGGCCATCATCGACGGCACCATGATGCTGGGCGCGTTCCGGGCCAGCATTCCCGCCGGAACGGACGTATTCTTCATCTGCGGCTTTGCCAGCGCGTCAGTGATCTGGTTCCTGACGCTGTCCACCGTGGTGTCGCTGCTGGGCAGCAAATTCAACGAAAAGGTGCTGAACATCATCAACAAGGTCTGCGGCGCGGTCATCATCTTCTACGGCTGCAAGCTGGCGTGGAGCTTCCTCCAGCTGATGGGCTGGGTCGGTTGACGCCGGATTGAGTATTTTGACGAAAAAAGTCCCGAAAGTTCTTGCATATTTCCTAAATCGTGGTATGATATGCCATACTCCCCGCCCCTGTGCGGCGATCAGAAAGTGAGGAATGAGACATGACATATCAAGAGATCCTGGATCGCTCCCGCGATCAGATCGGGCCTTACTGCAAGTCCTGCAAGATCTGCAACGGCATGGCCTGCAAGAACACCGTCCCCGGCCCCGGCGCAAAGGGACTGGGCACCGGGTTTATCCGCAACTACCAGAAATGGCAGGAGCTGTGCGTCAACATGGACACCATCTGCGAGAATGGCCCGGCGGACACCTCCTTTGACTTCTTCGGTCATCAGCTGACCATCCCCGTCATGGCGGGTCCTGTGGGCGCCATGCAACTGCATTACGGCGACAAGTACGACGACCTGACCTATAACGACATTCTGGTCACTGCCTGCGCCAAGGCGGGCATTCTGGCCTTTACCGGCGACGGCGTGAACCCCGCCGTGATGGAGGGCGCCGTCAATGCCATCGGCGAGAACCACGGCGCAGGCGTCACCACCATCAAGCCCTGGAATCAGGATCTGGTGATGCAGAAGATGGACATGGCCAAAAAGTGCGGTGCGTGGGCCATCGCCATGGACATTGACGGCGCGGGCCTGCCCTTCCTGAAGAACCTGACGCCGCCTGCCGGCAGCAAGACGGTGGAGCAGCTGAAGGAGATCGCCGACTACGCCGGCGTGCCCTTTATCTTGAAGGGCATCATGACCGTCAAGGGCGCGGAGAAGGCCGTAAAGGCCGGCGCCAAGGCCATCATCGTGTCCAACCACGGCGGCCGTGTGCTGGATCAGTGCCCCGCCACGGCGGAGGTGCTGCCGGAGATCGTGGACGCAGTAGGCAAGGACGTGATGGTGCTGGTGGACGGCGGCATTCGTACCGGTATGGACGTGTTCAAGGCGCTGGCGCTGGGCGCAAAGGGCGTGCTGATCGCCCGTCCCTTCGTCAACATGGTATACGGCGGCGGCGAGGAAGGCCCTGCCGTGCTGGTGGCCAAGCTGAAGGCCGAACTGGAGGATACCATGCTGATGTGCGGCGCACACTCTCTGGCGGAGATCGACCGGAGCATGGTGCGGTAAAGCAAACTGACGCAAAAAGCTATCTCACCCCAAGGGGTGGGATAGCTTTTTGTTATGCAAACGCCCAGGAGTCGGGATGGAAAGCACGTCCGGCCGAGGATCGTTGCCCCGCTCCCCAGAGCATAATGCCGTTATTTGCGCCTATGCGTTTAATTTACTGCAGGCCGCAAGCCATTTCGTAGATCGTCTGCAAGTCGTACACATCTACGGTTTCATCGCCGTTTACGTTCATGGCGTTCCACTGTGCGCTGCCCTCTTTCACCGCATCGTCGCCCTGCTTTTGACCGGTCAGGAATTCATAGACAAAGGCTACATCCTGAATCTGAACCTTGTCGCCGCCGGTGGGACAACCGGGCAGCAGGGGCGTGGCCGGAGCATCTGTCTCGAAGTGGAAAATCGTATCCAATTTAATCAATGGATCACCCTCAATAGGCCATCCGCGGGCGACCTCCTTCCATTCTGTTTCCGTTCCCTTATAATACACATCCTTCAAATTCTCACAGCCTAAAAACGCCGCCTCTTCAATACGAGCTATTGTTTTCGGGAATCCCACATACGCCATAGCAGTACAGCCGAAAAAGGTATGATTCGCAATATACCATGTCCCCTCCGGAATAACAATACTACCCAGGCCGGTACATCCAGAAAACGCTTCGCTATATATCCTTCTAAGCGAATTTGGCAGCGTCACGCGGGCCAGACTGGTGCAGTTATAAAATGTCTCCGCCTCAATATTCTCAATGCCCTCCGGAATGGCGATGCTGGTCAAATTAGTACAGCCCTTGAACGCGCTTTCATAGATTTTGGTCAATGTTTTGGGCAGAATAACCGTCCGCACGGCGCTATTCATAAAAGTCAGCTTTGGAATCACTGTCACTCCTTCGTGAATCGTGATATCCGTCAACTGGCTATCCGCAAACGCCTCACGCCAATAGATACTCGTTACGCTTGCGGGCAGGCTGTAACTGCCGGTTTTTGCCGGAGCGCAACGGATCAGTTGCTTCATCTCTTTATCAAACAGCACATTGTCTACTGCGGTATAGCTTTGGTTGTCCTTGTTCACCGTGATCGTTGCCAATGCGCTACAATCTGCAAAAGGTACCCGCTGAAAAGAACCATAGCCTCCGAACGTCTCAAAAAGGGAAGTCACATTTTTCCCAATATAAATGGAGCGCAGCTTAGAGCAGCCTTCCACAACATTGAGGCCGATTTTGACCACACTGTCGGGAATCACAAGTTCCGTCAGATTCGGACACTGACCAAACGCCCTTTCTCCGATTTCCGTCACACCGTTGGGAATGTCGATCGTCCGAATCGCCGTGTCATCAAATGCATAACTACCAATAGACGTCACTGTGCTGGGGATTTTGATGCTGGTCAATCTTTCGCAGCTGGCAAAGGCATTCTTTCCAATTTCTGTCAACCCTTCCGGAAGGGTAACATTGGTCAAGCTTACACAGGTGGCAAACGCGCCCCCAATGTCTGTAACACTGCTGGGCACATCGATTGTCGTTAAGCCTCTGCAGTTTTGGAACGCCGAAGTCAGCGAGGTTACTCCATTGGGAATATCCACTGCTTTCAGACCGAAGCAGGAATAAAACGCAAGGTAACCAATGCTTTTCAGCGTATCGGGCAGCTTGACATTTGTCACGTTTTTGCACTGGTAAAAAGCACCATCACCAACAGAGGTCACGCCATCATTGATCACGATGCCAGTGATCTGCTCGTTTTCACACCACGGGCTGACGTTATTGCCATAAAAGCCCCAATCTTTCATAGCGCCTGTGCCGCTGATGGTCAGCACACCGCCGGAAAGACTCCATCTCAAATTGCTTCCGTCGCCCTCCGCGCCGCAGGTGCCGCTGGTGACCGCCTCCGCCTGTACCTGCGGAGCTTCCGCCGTCTTCTCTGCCTTCAGGGCTTCCTCCTGGGGTTCTGCGGGCATCGTCTGCTCTTCTGCCTCGCCCGGCTCGTCCACCGTGTCCGTGGCCCACGTCTGGGCGGGCAGCAGCGCCAGCATCATTACCAGCGCCAACAAAAGGCTCATCGCTCGTTTTTTCATACTCTCTCGCTCCTTTTTATCCGAAATGCAGAACACTCTTCTTGGTTCAGTTGAACCAAGAAAAAAGGGATATCCCTTTTTTCCGCTGCCTGTTTTCATTATACATGCCGTTTTCTGTCGGCGCAAGAGCTATCTGCGAAAATAACGCAAAATTACGCAAAAAAGAGAGCCTTACGGCTCTCTTTTCGCTATAAATTTCCCCTTACAGCTGGGCCAGTGCCTGCTCCAGATCGGCGATGATATCCTCGGCATTCTCCAGACCGGCAGACAGGCGGATCAGACCGCCGGGGATGCCGGAGGCCGCCAGCTCCTCCTCGGTATAGGTGGAGTGGGTCATGGAGGCGGGATGCTCGATCAGCGTCTCGGCGTCGCCCAGAGAGACGGCCACGGTGATCAGGTGCAGCGCATTGACCAGCTTGGTACCGGCAGCGCGGCCGCCCTTGACCTCGAAGCTCAGCATGCCGCCGAAGTCCTTCATCTGGCGGGCGGCGATATCGTGGCCCACGTGATCCTTCAGGCCGGGATAGTACACCTTCTCCACGGCGGGGTGCTTGTCAAGATACTCGGCGATGGCCTTGGCGTTGGCGCAGTGGCGCTCCATGCGGATCTCCAGCGTCTTGAGACCCCGGAGGATCAGATAGGCGGCAAAGGGATCCATGACCGCGCCGGTCATGTCCTTCAGGCCAAACATGCGGACTTCACCGATAAAGTCGGCCTTGCCCACCACAAAGCCCGCGATCACATCGCCGTGGCCGTTCAGGTACTTGGTAGCAGAGTGCACCACCACGTCGGCGCCCAGCGCCAGCGGATTCTGCAGAGCGGGAGAAGCGAAGGTGTTGTCGCACACCACCTTGATGGCGGGGTTATAGCCGTGGGCGATCTCTGCCACGGCGGCGATATCGGCGATCTTCAGGTTGGGGTTGGCGGGGGTCTCCAGATAAACGGCGCAGGTATTCTCCTTCAGGGCGGCCTTCACGGCGGCAAGATCGGAGGTATCCACGAAGCTGACCTCCACGCCGTAGCGGCTCATGCCGTGGTTCAGCAGGGCGAAGGTGCAGCCGTACAGGGTGCCGTCGGCCACGATGTGCTTGCCTGCACCGGCGATGGTCCACAGCGCGGAGGAAATGGCGCCCATACCGGAAGCGGCCGCCACGCAGGCCTCGCCGCCCTCCAGCGCCGCCACCTTATTCTCCAGCACGGAGACGGTGGGGTTGCCCAGACGGGTGTAGATATAGCCGCTCTCCTGTCCGGCAAATCGACGGCCGCCCTGCTCGCAGCTGTCAAAAACAAACGTGGAGCTCTGATAAATGGGGGTCGCCAGCGCGCCGTACTGCGCGTCCTTCACGTTGCCAGCGTGGATGGCTTTGGTGCCGATGCCGCAATTCTCGTTCAACATACATACTCCTCCTAAAGCACTTTCAGATGTCGTACAGCCGTGCAGGCGCAGTGCATACAGTTATAGCACACACCCGTCCCCGCTTGTCAACCGGAGCGCAGCGCAGCTTTCTCCGTTCCAATTATCGAAACCGGTTAACATGTCTGTCTTCTGTATGCTAACAAATGGCGAAGAGAATGTCAACCGCTACACATCCGCCAACTATGCCAAAAATTTTTCGCGTTTTTTGTGTGTTATGACGATCATTTGATGAGAAATGCCCCTCTCAGCCCGGAAAATGCGGTGTTTCCTGCGTCATGAGGCCGCCTTGCGCCGCCGGGAGTAGAAGGGTCGTTTTCTGTATAAATAGAATTGTTATGTTGAAATTTTTTGCTAAAGCAGGGAAATATTGACATGATCGCCAACGATTGCTATAATTAACGAAACTAATTTCGTTTCCTATCCGAGAATCAGGCAAAGCGGCGGCACACAGCTGCATCCGGCGGGCCAAAACGGCGGAGCTGTCTGTTTTCACGGAATATACGCCGAGAGGAGGACGCGGTATGGGACGCAAATCCATTACCATCAGCGATATCGCCAAACGCACGGGGGTTTCAAAGACCACCGTCTCCCGCTATCTGAACGGGAAATACGAATTTATGTCGCAGCAGACCCGCGACCGCATCTCCAAGGAGATCTCCGACACCGGGTTCCGGCCCAACCGCCTAGCCAACAGCCTGAAAACAGACTGCAGCGACCTGATCGGGGTGGTCATGTCGGACATCATGTCCAGCCAGACACCCCACCTTCTGGGCAGTATCTGCGATACCTGCACCAAATATGGCAAAAAAGTGGTGGTGGTCAACAGTGAGAACGACCCCGAGAAGGAGCGGCTGATGACGCTGGATCTGCTGGATCAGCGAGTAGAGGGCCTTCTGGTCATCAGCGGCTACAACAGCGACTTTTACCAGGGACTGGATCGAGAGCGGCTCCCCGTGGTGCTGGCGGACCGCGTTTCCGAGCATGTGGATATGGACTCCGTGGTGGTCAACCACGCGGAAAGCACGCGCCATGTGGTGAATTACCTGCTGAAGCAGGGCTATCAGCGCATCGTGATCCTGCAGCGCCCCCACATCAACCCGTACAACACGCTGGCTATCCGTGTGGCAGCCGCCAGTGCCGCCTGCCGGGACTTCTTCGGGGACGACAGCCATTGTGTGCAGGTGCAGCTCTCCTCCGACTGCAAGCAGCGCCGCGTAGGCTTCGAGGAGGTGTCCCGGGTCATGGAGCAGTACTACGCAGAGAGCCGGGAGGTCCCCACCGCCATCTTCGTGTCGGAAATCTCCATTATGCTCCATGCGGCGTGCAGTTTTTACCGCGCCGGTATGAAGCGTTCCCCGCAGTTCACCATCGCGGGCTACAGCGATGAAAACATCAGCGATATGTTCGTACCGCCCATCTGCACCATCGAGCAGCCGCTGGAGCGTATGGGGCAGCTGGCCGTGGAGCGGCTGCTGTACCGAATCAAGATCAGCAAAACCAGCGACGAGATCCCCATCGGCGAATCCAGCCGTCTGAGCTGCCGGATCCGTCTGAGCGAGATGGAAAAATAGGCACCCGTATGCCGGAAAAGAGGCTGTTTTCATGCAATTTCATTACAGTACCGATACAAAAGACCTGCGCGCCGCCATGTATTATGGCGTTCTGATGCGCAATGCAGCCTTCGGGCGGATCATGCTGGTCCTGCTGCCGCTGGCACTGCTCTACTTCTTTGGCGTGACCTGCGGGCTGTGGCCCGACATCCCCGCCATCTCCTATGTGGTGCTGGCCTGCGGCATCTGGGTTCTGATCCTGCTGGGAAATGCAGAGCGGGCCATCATGAAGCACAGCCACAGCGCCGACTCCCTGCTGGGCGTGGGGATCGACGTGAAAATACAGGACAACTGGCTGTTCGTGGACATCGCCGACCGGAATTTCCATTTCAAGGGGAAGCTCTCCGAGCTGGCCGGCGCGGTGGAACTGAAGCGGGTAGTACTGCTCTATGTCAATGCGCAGCAGACGTTTATCATCCCGAAGCGCGCGCTGCCGGACGAGGCGTACTTCATGCGCTGTCTGGCGCACATACCCGCCGACCGCTTCATCCGGGAAAGCGACGGCAGTGGAACGCGGCGCTTTGCCTTCTGGCGACGGAAGAAATAAGCCGCAGAAGCAAACCACATAAAGCAGCAGGGGAGGCAGTCTTGCCTCCCCTGCTTTTTCTGTCCCTGGCGTCAGACAGCGCGCACGGTGTGAAATTTTCCTGTTGACAAACGTGGTGCGCTGCGATATAAACAACCAGCCTACTATGTAAGTAGTAAATTAGGCGCAGCTCCACTCTCCCCGAAGGCGTGCGCCGTTGTGGCAGACTGCTTCCGGTCGCGCAACCGCTACAAATTCACACCTCGTTTTTTATCGGCATTTATGGATACTGCACAAAGCTCGCCTGATATTTTTATCTGTTATTACGGCTGAAAAGTATTTGACACGCGCTGTGTTCGATGTTACACTACAGATAGAAGCTATATTAACCGGTTTCGTTAACCGGTATTTGTTTTGACAGCCATCAAGACAGGTACCGACAGGCCGAAGCCCCCCGACAGATGAAACAACCGACAAACAGAAAGAGGCAACAAAATGTTTGATGTGATCAAAACCTATGAAAAAGTCCCCGACGAGATTGTAAAGCGCTACGCCGCGCTGGAGGAGAGCGCGTCCATTAACGAGTCCATGCCCAACAAGGACGGCGCGCTGTGCTCCCGCATCCACGCGATCTGGCCCGGGCTGCGCATGTGCGGCACGGCACTGACCGTTCAGTGCGGCATCGGCGACAACGTGATGCTCCACAAGGCCATCTCCATGGCAGGCCCCGGCGACGTGGTCATGGTGACCAACGGCGACTTCGACGAGGCGGGCGGCATGTTCGGCGGCATGCCGGCCTACCTGATCAACGTGGCCTATCCGGCCCAGCTGGTGAAGCGGACCGTCGGACAGGTGGTGAAGATCATCGACACGCCCGCCGGATTCCTGTTTTTCGCCATGGTCTCGATGTGGCTCATGCTGCTGATCGTCGGGATCAACCCGTGGGTGGGCATCGTCGCGGCGCTGGCCTACGGGCTTTCGACCTACTTCCTGCTGATCATCGGCGCGGGGCACGTCACGAAAATGTGGGCGCTGGTCTACGCTCCGCTGATGATGAGCGGCGCGTGGATGACCCTGCGGGGTAACGTCTGGTGCGGCGCGGCGCTCACGGGGCTTGCGGCGTCGCTCGAAATCGGCGCCAACCACCCGCAGATCACCTATTATTTCCTCGTGGCGATGGCCGCATTCTGGATCAGCGAAGGAATCCTTTCTTTCAGGGAGGGACGCCTGCGCGATTTTTCCCTGCGCACCGCGGCGCTCGTCGCGGCGGGCATCCTGGCCGTAGGATCGAATTTCTCACCCCTGTGGTACACGGCCCGCCACTCGAAGGAGACCATCCGCGGCGGATCGGAGCTTGCCGCGACGGCCGAAACCTCGAAAAACGGCCTCGCACTCGACTATGCGACGGCGTGGAGCTACGGCAAGGCCGAGACCCTCAACCTGCTCGTACCCGACTTCATGGGCCGCGAATCGGGCACGACCTTCCCGGCCGACGGACAGACGGCGGCCGTGCTGAACGACTACGGTCTGCGCGGCGCGGCGCAGCAGCTCTCGGCCTACTGGGGCACGCAGCCCTACACGGGCGGCCCGACCTATCTGGGCGCCGCGGCGGTGTTCCTCGCCGCGCTGGGCATCGCGCTGGCCCGGGGGCGCAACAAATGGTGGATCATCGCCGCATGCGTCGTGATGATTCTGCTGGCCTGGGGCCGCAACCTGATGGGATTCACCGAATTCGCGTTCAAATACCTGCCCGGATACAATAAATTCCGCACCGTCTCGATGACGCTCGTCGTCGTGCAATGGGCCGTGCCGCTGCTGGGGGCATTGGCCCTGATGCGGCTCTGGAAGGGGGAGATTCCCCGCGAACGGCTGCTGCGCGCGCTGGCATGGGCTGCGGGAATCACCGGGGGAGCGTGCCTGCTGCTGGCCGTCGCCGGAGGTTCGCTCTTCGACTTCGGACGCGCCGAAAGCGCGGACTATATGACCGATACGTTCCGTCACATCTTCGAAAGCAACAACATGCGGTCGTACATCGACCGCGGAATGGACATCGAATGGGCCGAAGCGACGGCCGACGCGATGGCCGCCGACCGCGCGGCGATGATGCGGGCCGACGCATGGCGTTCGCTCGTGATGATCCTGCTGGCGGCGGGCGGCGTGGCGCTGTTCGCCCTGCGCCGGATCAACCGATACGTACTGACGGGCCTGCTCGCGGGCGTGATGCTGCTGGACCTCGTGCCGGTCGACCTGCGGTTCCTCTCGTCGGAGAATTTCGTCTCGCCGCGCCGCAACCAGGTGACGGCCTCGGCGGCCGACAAGGCGATCATGCAGGACAAGGACCCGGGCTACCGGGTGCTGAACCTCACGGTCAGCCCCTTCAACGACGCCACGACCTCCTATTTCCACCGCTCGGTGGGCGGTTACCACGGGGCGAAGCTGGCCCGCTACCAGGATCTGATCGACCGTTACCTTTCCAACGCCGACGACGGAGTGCTCGACATGCTCAACACGCGCTACCTGATCGTTCCGGGCAAGGAGGGGCAGCCCGAAGCGCAGCGCCGCACGACGGCCTTCGGAGCGGCGTGGTTCGTCGACAGCGTCATCTACGCCCCCTCGGCGCAGGCGGAAATCGACCTGCTGGGCAAGACGGACCTCCGCACGACAGCGGTGGTGTCGGGGCAGAATCCGGCGAAGAGCGCATCGCGGCCCATGCCCCTCGGCATCTACGCCTCCGCCCGGATCGAGCTCACGGAGTACCGCCCGAACTACCTCAAATACGAATACACGCTCCCCGAAGAGGCGGTGGCGGTGTTCTCGGAGATTTTTTACGACCAGGGCTGGAAGGCCTATGTCGACGGCGAGGAAAGCCCCTACTTCCGGGCCGACTACGTCCTGCGGGCGATGACGCTGCCCGCCGGCACGCACACCGTCGAATGGCGGTTCCGCGCACCGGGCTGGACGGCCGTCGAAGGCGTGACGCTCGCGGCGTCGCTCGCGATCCTGCTGGGAGCCGTCGCGGCGCTGGCCTATTGTTTTAGAAAAAGAACGGAAAAAGAGAAATAAAAAGGGCGACCCGCGCAAACCCGTTTATCGTCAGCGTGCGTAAAATTTCGGGTTTCGCGCAGGGGTTGCGGATCGGACACAGCCGGCCTATTTCCGATTCGCGGCACCAAGGGAAGCCCGAAATTTGCCATTATCACGACAAACGCCATGAAAGACGATAAAAGACTGAAGCGAAAGGTCCGCAACTCCTACATCGTGTCGACGGTGAGCATCACGCTCGTGCTGTTCCTGCTGGGATCGGTGGGTTATCTGATGGTCGCGGCGCTGAAGGTCGCCGACACGCTCCAGGAGAGCATCGCCGTCACCGTGGAATTGAAGAACGGGCTTTCGGAGGCGCAGAAAGAGACCATCAGCAAACGCCTGACCGCCGAGGAGATGGTCGCGACGATC
>OMBK01001135.1_pt1 | contig 11118 bp, 8 predicted proteins | sample 1644881 | NCBI WGS metagenome assembly OMBK01 (sample SAMEA103958132, study PRJEB25191) | human gut metagenome | biome: human-associated habitat [ENVO:00009003]; feature: intestine environment [ENVO:2100002]; material: feces | place: Germany | collected 2013/2015
GTCCTACACCCAAGCGGGACACCTCTACAACCGCTATATGGAATACATGAACTATCTCCAACACAAAAAATAAAGAACCTCCCATGATCGATTTCAAACAACTGGCGTGTCTGAACCGGGACGAACTGCTCGAAAACGTGGTTCCGTTCTGGCTCACCCACTCGCAGGACGAACGATACGGCGGCTACTTCACCTGCCTCGACCGCGGGGGCGACGTCTACGACACCGACAAATTCGTCTGGCTGCAGGGACGGCAGGTGTGGCTGTTTTCGATGCTCTACAACCAGGTCGAGAAGCGTCCCGAATGGCTCGAATGCGCCGTACAGGGGGCGGAGTTCCTCCGTAAACACGGCCACGACGGCAATTACAACTGGTACTTCTCGCTCACGCGCGAAGGCCGGCCGCTCGTGGCTCCCTACAACATCTTTTCCTACACGTTCGCCACGATGGCCTTCGCGCAGGCGGCTCTCGCCACGGGCAGCGACCAATATGCCGAAATCGCCAAGCGCACCTTCGCGCGGATTCTCGAAAAACGCGACAACCCCAAGGGACCGTGGTGCAAGACCGTCCCGGGCACGCGCGACCTGAAGGATTTCGCCCTGCCGATGATCCTCTGCAACATGGCGCTCGAAGCGGAGCAGATGATCGACCCCGCGCTGCTCGACGCGACGATCCGGGATTGCATCCACCAGGTCATGGAGGTCTTCTACCGCGGGGAGCTGGGGCTGATCGTCGAGAACGTCGCAGCGGACGGCGAGCTCTCCGACTCGTTCGAAGGCCGGCAGATCAATCCCGGCCACACGCTCGAAGCGATGTGGTTCATCATGAACCTCGGCGTGCGGCTCAACGACCGGGCGCTGATCGACAAGGCCGTAAAGATCGCGCTCGACACGGCTGAATATGGCTGGGACAAGGAGTACGGCGGCCTGTTCTATTTCATGGACCGGCTCGGACACCCGCAGCAGCAGCTCGAATGGGACCAGAAACTGTGGTGGGTGCATATCGAAGCGATGATCGCGATGATCAAGGGATACCGCCTCACCGGTTCGCAGGCGTGTCTCGACTGGTTCCTCCGGCTGCACGACTACACCTGGTCGCATTTCAAGGACCCCGAATACCCCGAATGGTTCGGCTATCTGAACCGCCGCGGCGAGGTGCTGCTCCCGCTCAAGGGCGGCAAATGGAAAGGCTGTTTCCATGTACCTCGCGGTCTGTACCAGTGCTGGAAAATACTCGACGAATGCCAATAACCCAAACATAAAACTATGCGAAAAATGCCTTAATCAACCATTTCGAGCGGAGCACGTCTCCCGTCACAAAAATCTAAACCTATTGCAACCCTAATTTTATGAGAAACGTTTACAAAATGAAACCTTCAGGCATTCGCTGCCTATTGAGCAGCGTATTAGCCGTGGTCTCCATGGCGATCACAGGCACCAATGTAGCTGAGGCGCAAGGACTTTCAGTCTCCGGAAGAGTGACCGACGCAAGGGGGGGGGGGGAATTTCGGGTGCTACGGTCATCGTAAAAGGTGACAACTCCCGGGGAACTACCACCGATGCACAGGGACAGTATGCTATCGAGGTCTTGTCCTCCGACGATGTGCTGGTCTTCAGTTTCCTCGGTTACAAAACTGCAGAAGTGGCCGTCCGCGGCCGCAAAACCCTGAACGTCCAACTGGAAGAGGACGCCACGCTGGTGGATGAAGTGGTCGTAGTGGGATACGGCACACAGAAACGACAGTTTCTCGTAGGCTCCGTGTCCCAGGTCTCCAGCAAGGAGTTGCTGAAGGAACATGATGACCGGCAAATTGCCGGGAGTGACGAGTATTCAGCGTTCGGGACAGCCCGGCAGCGACGGCACCACGATCTTCGTCCGTGGAGTCTCCTCGTTCAACAATTCCAGCCCGCTTTGCATCGTCGACGGGGTGGAGCGTATGATTAATACGGTCAACCCCAACGACATCGAATCGGTCTCCATCCTCAAGGATGCCGCCACCTCGGCCATCTACGGCGTACGCGGAGCCAACGGCGTTATTCTGATCACCACCAAAACCGGCTCGAAGGGCGCTGCTACCATTTCATACGACGGCTCGGCGACTTTCACCACCAATGTCGCCATGCCCGAGATGCTTAACGCCCAGGACTACATCGGCTGGCACAACAAGGCTCGCGAGATGGACGGATTGAATCCGCTGTGGACGGATGAGGTGATCGCCGGTATGAAGGAAAAAGGGATATACGGTGAAACGGACTGGATGGATCTGCTCTTCAAGAACTACGGTTTCACACACCAGCACAACATCTCCGCTACGGGAGGTACCGACCGCGTAAAATACTATACGAGCATCGGTATGATGAATCAGGACGGTATCCTGCCCAATACCTCTTACCAGCGTTTCAACGTGCGCGCCAACATCGACACGAAGATCGCCAAGAATTTCAATCTGAACGTCAATATCGCCGCATTCCGCGAAGACACCCACGCACCCGGATACTCTCTTGGCACGCAGGGTGAGTTCAACCCCATCTCGCAGGCGCTCTTCTCGTTGCCGATCATCGCTCCGACCTATAATGACCTGCCGCAAGGTTATATGAGCGGCGTATACACGCAGCAGCCCATTGCCGCGGTCAACAAGAGCGGTTTTCAGGATACGAAGCGCTGGCAGTTCGAGGGAAACGCCAAATTGGAATACGATTTCGGCAGCATCAAGGCGCTTGAAGGACTCAAGGCCGCCGTACACGTTGCATACGACTATTCGAATACGGGCAACCGCAATATGCTGCAATCGTACCAGCTGATGTCATTCTCGCCCACGACGATGAATTCCACAGTCGTGAATGCATCGGGAGTCAATGTCAACAGCAGCTTCAACAAATCGTCGTCGTTCGGAGACGGATTCACCGTTCGCCCGACGCTGACCTACAACCGCGAATTCGGGCGTCACAGCGTAGGCGGCCTGTTCTTCTACGAGCAGAAAAAAACCTACTCGGACACAATGACCGGCTATAAGGCGGGGTATTTCGCCCCCTATCCGGTCGATCTTTCGATCGGCACCACGTGGGAAGGCATCACAACCCCCGTAACCGGTTCGTTCAGCGAAACGAGTATCGCCAGCTACGCCGGCCGTTTCAACTACGCATTTGACAAGAAATATCTGGTCGAATTTACATTCCGCGCGGACGGTTCCTACAAGTTCGCCCCCGAAAACCGCTGGGGATTCTTCCCGTCCGCAGCCGTCGGCTGGGTCATGTCCGAAGAGAAGTTCTTCAAGCAGGCACTCCCGAAAATCGACTTCTTCAAGCTGCGCGCCTCTTACGGCGAACTGGGTATGGACGATACGAGCCCTTATCTCTATGTGCAATCCTACAGATCGACCGCACCCTCCTACAGCTATATCATAGGCGGCAAGGGTCAGACGACCTATTACACCAGCAACTATGTCTACAAGGACCTTACCTGGTCGCGTTCGCGCAGTTTCAACGTGGGCCTGGACCTGAACGCTTGGGGCGGAAAATTGGGCATCGAATTCGATTGGTTCTACAAGGTTACCGACAATATCCTCGAACAGGTCGGCGGTTCCTACGCACCCTCCCTGGGAGGCAACGTACCGTCATACAAAAACTCCGGCAAGGTAGATAACCGCGGCTTCGAGCTGGTGCTAAAACACAACAATCACTTTGCCAGCGGTTGGCGGTATTCGCTGACGGGTAGTCTCTCGTGGGCCCGCAACCGGGTTCTCGCCAAACAAATTTCCGACAACCATCCGATGTACCGTGCCATCCTGGGCAAACCGATGGGTACGCTCTACGGGTACAAGGCGATCGGACTCTATCAGACCGAAGAGCAGATCGCCAATTCGCCGACGGCTCCTTCGGGAGAGAAGCGTCTGGGTGACCTGATGTATGCCGACGTCAACGGCGACGGCAAGATCGAGCAGTCGCAGGACTTCATCAAAATCGGCCGCGGCTATACCCCCGAGATGAACTTCTCGCTCAATATGGAGGTGGCATGGAAAAACCTCTATCTTACAGCCCTCTGGCAGGGTGTAGCCATCTGCGATTATCAGCTCAGCGCGGCATACTATTCGGGCGTTTTCGACAACACGATGTACACCCGTCCTTTCTACGGCAACGGCAACGCACCCTATTATCTCGTGGAGAGCGCCTGGCGTGAAGACAACCGCAATGCCGACTATCCGCGTCTGAGCACCGTAGCCAACGGCAACAACGCATGGCCTTCGTCCTGGTGGGTGAAAAACGGGGCATATCTTCGTCTGAAGAACCTCCAGATCGGCTACTCGCTCCCCGAACACATTCTGAAAAATACCGGTATCGGCCGGGTAAATATCTACGTGGCAGGAACCAATCTGCTGACTTTCAGTGCATTCAAATACGTGGACCCCGAAATGCCGTCGGTCAACAACGGTTACTACCCGCAACAGCGGACCTACAGTATCGGAGTCAATTTATCCTTCTAACCGCTAAAGCAACTGAACCTATGAAAAAGATCATATTCATACTCGGTCTGGCGGCCGTCGTATTGGGCACCTCCTGTTCCGACGTGCTGGACCTGAATCCGGCGGACCGGTTTTCGCCGGCGACCGTCTGGTCCACCACCACTACGGCTGATAAATACGTCATCGGACTCTACTCCATCTTCGGGGCAAACACCGAGATGCGCGGCGGCGATGCCTATGCGTCGCCCCGATTATCGGATGCCTATTCCGACATCCTGAAAAGCACCTCTTGGAATCAGTACAACCACAACTTCAACGCCACGCTCCTCCAGGAAACGGCTTTCAACAGCAACTCCGCCGGTGCGTTCGAGTGCTGGTCGAGTCATTATGACCGCATCCGCCGCGAAAACGAATTCCTGCGCGACGCGGCCGAATTCGGCCGCAAATTCGGTGAGGACTGGCTCAAGATTCGTATCGCCGAAGTGCGTTTCTGCCGTGCCTACGCCTATTTCATGCTGTGCCGGGTTTACGGCGGGGTGATTCTTCGCACCGAAGTCGACGGCCCTGAGCAGAACGACAAAGCCCGTTCGACGGAGGAAGAGTGCTGGGGCTTCATCATTAACGAACTGAAGGAACTGGCTCCCGACCTGCCCTTGAAATGGGACAGCGACAACTCGGGCCGCGCCACTCAAAAAGCCGCATACGGTCTGTTGAGCCGCGTAGCGCTCTACGCTGAAAAATGGGATGTCGCCGCACAGGCCGCACGCGATTGCGCCACGGCAGAGGGTAATCTGGACCTGTCGAAGAACGGCTATGCCAAAATCTTCGAACTCGGCATCAACAGTCCCGAAGTACTCTTTGCCGTAGAATTCAAATCCAGCGTGATCGACCATGCCTACGACGCCTACGTGCGGCCCTCGGGCGATACAAAGGAGTTAGGCAAGCAGGTTTATTCGGGATTCGTTCCCACCAGCGAATTGGTCGACAGCTATGAAATGGCAGGCGACGGCGGCAATTTCTCCTGGGAGAAACACGGTAAGGATCCCTATGCGAACCGTGAACCGCGCTTCTACGCCACGATTCTCTATAACGGAGCCGATTGGATGGGGCGGAAGATCGAAAGCTTCGTTGGCGGCAAGGACGGATACAAGGCCTATGAAAACGCCGGAGCCGCCGGAACGACCGTAACGGGTTATTACCTGCGCAAATACCTCATAGACGGAGACAAGACGTGGGTCACGAGCGGCTCGGGACAGGACTGGATCGTACTGCGCTATGCCGAGGTCCTCCTGAACAAGGCTGAGGCACTTGCCATGGAGAACTGGAACAAGAACAGCGCCGAAGCGCTGCAGGCGCTCAACGATGTCCGCGCCCGCGTCGGACTGCCCGCGCGTGCCACCGCCGACAAGGAGACCTTCCTGGAATACGTGCGCCACGAGCGCATGGTCGAGCTGGCCGGCGAGGGCTTCCGCTACTGGGATCTGCGCCGCTGGAGGCTGGCCGAGGAGGTCATCAACGGCAAGAACGTGCACGGCGTGAAGATCACCAAGACGGACAGCGGATTCAACTACGAGCACGTGGACGCCGACAACGGCAACAAGCGCATCTTCTACGACCGTTATTACCGATTCGCCATTCCGCTTTCGGAGCGTTCGAACAATTCGCTCTGTACGAACAACGACGGATGGATCTAATGATTAACCGCAAAAACAGAACGACTATGAAACTCCGTAAATATCTTGCAGTACTGGCCGTAGCGGCATTCGCATCGCTTGCGACATCATGCGCCGAAGCGGAAGACGAATTCATCCACACGGACAGTACGATTAATTCCATCGAAATCCAGCCCGCCGAAGGCGGAGCCGGTATCGCAGGAATCATCGACGAAACGACGGGCGAGATTTTCTTCCCCATTCCCAAAAAACTTCGTGAAAAATACGACGTGAAAAAGCTGATGGTACGCGCAAACGTGGCTTATGACACCTATATCTATCCGTCACTGTCGGGATTGAAAGACCTCTCCGATCCGATGGAGATCAAGGTTCGGGCAGGCGACAATGGATCGCGAACCTATACGCTGTGGGCTTTCTACACGCGCAGATAACGAATTACAACGAATGAATAAATCTAAAATTAACTCGACCAATATGAAAAAGTTCAATTTGTTCGCTTACGCCACCCTGGCAGGTCTCGCGCTGTCGTTTGCAGCCTGTACGGACGACGATCCGGAAATCAGCAAACCCGGCCCGCAGATCGACCGCGGCGAAAAATGCCGTATCGAATCTTTCGTTCTGAATCTCCCCGAAGGGGAAACGCTTTCAGGCGATGTCTACGACTACGACAAATCGATCGACCTTGCCTATACCACGCCGCAGCTGGAAGCCATGAAGACGGCCACCGCCACGGTGAAACTCTCCGAAGGCGCAACCATCACGCCCGATCCCTCCGTGGCGGCCGACTATACGCAGCCGATTTCATTCACGGTGACGGGAGCCGACGGCAAGACCACCCGCATTTATACAACAAAGCCCGTTGAAAAAATTGTCGTTTCCTATACCAAGATCGGTGCTCTGGCAGAGAAAACGGCCACTCAGATGGACATCACCGATCACACGAAATACCTGCAAATCGGCGTCAGCGGCGACAAGATCGTCATCGGCACCAAGGTATTCGACGGCAAGACGCTCGCTGCCGCAGGCAATCTGAACATGACCGGTTACGACGGATTGCAGGTCACCTCGCTGGCTAACGACGAGGCAGGACATCTGATCGCTTCACTGACCGCTGACGGCACGAGTGGATCGGCTCCTGTTACGTACGCCTGCTGGAAGAACGGATGCGACCAGCCCGCCGAAACGATCCTCGGTCCGTCGGACAGCGCCATCGCAGCGTTCCTCTCCGTGGGCGGCAACCTCGTCGAAGGCAAAGCGCTCATTACGGCATTGGGCGCACGCGTAGCCACTGGCCCGAGTTTCTGCTGGGGTTTCGCCGACGGCGTGCGTGGCGACTACTACAACCTGCTTACCGGACAGCCCTCGAACGACGGCTCGTGGAGCCAGATGGTTTCGGCCTGCTCGGGAGAGGTTTCGGGCACCTGGTTCATGTGGGATGCCGTGGCCGGCGGTCACAACGTATTGACCTGGGAAGGCTGGGACGGCACATCCTCGCTCAATCTGAAGCAGATTCCGGGAGCAGCGCCCAACGGTCCGAACAACTGGGGTAACTACACCAAAGGTTCGATCCGCGCTTTCATGTTCAACGAAAAGGCTTATGCCGCCGTCTTCACCACCGGCTGGCCCTGCACCTACGTCTCGATCGTGGACTCGAACGGCGAATTCCTGCTCAACCCCGCCGAGGCGACGCTCAATTACGCGATCTCGGACGCCAACCCCTACCGCCCCGTCGGAACATTCGTGTATAACGAAAAGGAAAACTGCGGTTACGTATACGTACTGGTTCCCGGGCACGCAGTCAAGAGCTGGAAACTGGAGATCACTTACGATTAACAAACCTTACACCTGTCACGACAGGTCTTGACGAAACCGTATCAATCCGCATTCTTCCCGGTCCGGGCCCGTTCTCGGGCCGGAGGAATGCGGTTCTTTTAACACGACCCATGAAAATAAGCACCTTTTTTACAGTCATCCTCTTCGTTGCAGCGACATCGATATCCTGCGGCGGAAACTCCGCCCGGACGCTTCGCGCCGCCGACGGTGGAAAACCCAAAATGCTCTGGTTCGACGCAGAGGCCAATTTCAAGCGCTTCGCTTCGCAGGATTCGATCCGCTACTATTTGGACCGCACCGTCGAGTGCGGATTCAACCACATCGTCGTGGACGTGCGCCCCATTTCGGGCACCGTGCTCTACGAAAGCGATATGCTGGAACCGCTCACCGTCGTCGGTCCGGACACCGTCCGCCGCGATTGGGACTACCTGCAATGCTTCCTCGACGAAGCGCGTAAAAGGGAACTAAAAGTGACCGTCTCGACGATGATTTTCCCTGCGGGATTCACCACGTTCCGCCAGGGAGCGGCCTACTCCGACCCGGAACTGGCGGGCCGAACCTGTGTCGAATACACGCCCGAAGGGAGGAAAGACATCAAGGACGACCCGACGAAAGTCGCAGCGTTCCTCAATCCCGTACTGCCCGAAAATCAGGAGTACGTGCTGCGTTTCGCACACGAACTGCTCACAAAATACAAGTTCGACGGCTATGCCCTCGACTATTGCCGCTTCCCCGATGCTGAGAGCGATTTCTCGCCCGCTTCGCGCGAAGCGTTCGAAACCTACCTCGGACACGGTATCGACCGTTTCCCGGAGGATATATTCACCTACGACGCCAACGGAGCCCGCGTGGCAGGCCCCTACTATAAACAGTGGTGGGAGTTCCGCTCGGGAGTCATCCGCGACTTCATCGCCCGAATACGCGCGACGGTGGATGAGCTGCAACCCGGCGTGAAACTGGAGTATTGGGCCGCCTCGTGGCTGCACGCCATCTACACACAGGGCCAGAACTGGGCCAGCCCGCGTTCGCGCTTCCACGAAGCCTATCTCGACGATTGGGCCACGCCGACCTACAACCGCACCGGATTCGCCGATCTGCTCGATGTCTTCATCACGGGAACCTACCTCGAAAAGGTATGGGGCATGGATGACCCCGAATCGATCGAATACGGTCTCGCCCGCTCGCTGAAGGATGTCGACGGCGACTGTGCGGTCTACGGTTCGCTCTACGCCCAGAACCATGTCGATCAGTTCGAAGACGCCGTATACCTGTGTCTTTCGCGCACGGACGGTGTGATGGTCTTCGACATCATTCAGGTCATCGAAAACGATCTATGGGATGACATCAAACGTGGTATCGACCGGGCTGAAAAAGAACAGAAAACTCAAAAATGACAAGATGAAAAAATCCATCCTGATACTTTGTGTCCTGCTGATGGCGGCGATTCCGTCCGCCTGCACGGAATCGCATAAAACCCCTCCGGAACTCGACAAGCCGCAACCCGGGCCGAACCCCGATCCGAAACCGGAACCCTCAGAGGGAAAGGAAAAAATGCTCTGGTTCGATGCCGAGGCCAACTTCCAGCGATTCTCGACACAGGCCGGTATCATCGCCATGCTCGACAAAACACAGGACGCGGGATTCAATAAGATCGTCGTGGATGTGAAGCCCGTCGAGGGGGACGTACTCTACAAAAGCGAGTTCATGACCCAAGCGACGACTATCGGTTCAGTTAACGTTGCCGACAGAGGTTGGGACTACCTCCAGTTTTTCCTCGACGAGGCACATAAACGGAACCTGAAAGTGACCGTCTCGACCACCGTATTCCCCATGGGCATGCCCAGCACCAGACAGGGACCCGCCTACCGGGGCACGACATGGACGGGGAAAACCTGCATGCAATACAAGCCCGAGGGCATGGTCGACATCAAGGACGACCCCACGAAGGTCGCAGCGTTCCTCAATCCCGTCCTGCCCGAAGTTCAGGAGTTCGCCCTGCGTTTCATTCGTGAAATAGTCACCAACTACGATTTCGATGCCTACGCGCTCGACTACTGCCGTTTTCCGGACTATCAGAGCGATTTCTCGGAAGCATCCAAAGAGGCGTTCGAAAAGTACATTGGCGGACTCGTCGAGACGTGGCCGGGCGATGTCTTCACCTACAACGCTTCCGGCGAAAGAGTCCCCGGCAAATACTACAAAGAGTGGTGGGAGTTCCGCTCGATGATAATCCACGACTTCGTAGCCCGCGTTCGCAAGGAGATCAAGGCAATCAAACCGGACGTAAAATTGGAATATTGGGCCGCTTCGTGGTGGGGCGCACTCTATGCCAACGGACAGAACTGGGCCAGCAGGGCGTTCCGTCCGCTAACGGATCAGGATGCGTGGTCGTTCAACTCTTGGTGTTCGATCAATTACCACCAGACCGGTTTCGCCGATCAGCTCGACACGTTCCTGCTGGGGACCTACCTGCCCCGCGTGTACGGACCCGACGACGGCGAGTCGATCGAATACGGTATCAACCGTGCCGAGCGCTTCCTGCTCAACGCCTGTACCTATTACGCGACGGTGGATTGCTCGCAGAAGACATTCGACATCGAGGAAGCCTGCTATTACTGCCTCAAACGCACGGCCGGGCTGATGGTCTTCGACATCGTTCATGTCATCAACAACGATATGTGGGCCGCCATCAAGCGGGGCATCGACCGTTACGAAGCGGAGACGGCAACCGAATAAGTAAAACAGTTGCACCATGAAAAAACTCCTTCTTATCGCCGCAGCCGTGCTGGCCGGGGCTTCGGGGCTCCGGGCCGAAGAGTACACGGCGATATCTCCCGACGGAAAAATCACGGTGACGGTATCGACCGCGCCCGAACTGCGCTGGAGCGTCACGCGCGAGGGCGAACGGCTGCTCGACGCAAGCCGCATCGGCATGAAGATCGCCGGGGCCGAGCCGTTCGGCGCGGCGCCCGTCGTGCGGCGGGCCGAACGGCGGCGCATCGACGAGCGCAGCACGGCGCCCGTTCCGACCAAGTTCCGCACGCTGCACGATCGCTGCGAAGAGCTTCTGCTTACGTTCCGCGGCGGCTGGGCCGTCCGCTTCCGGGTCTACGACAACGGCGCGGTCTACCGTTTTGAAACGGCGCGAAAGGG
>OMBK01001136.1_pt1 | contig 11106 bp, 5 predicted proteins | sample 1644881 | NCBI WGS metagenome assembly OMBK01 (sample SAMEA103958132, study PRJEB25191) | human gut metagenome | biome: human-associated habitat [ENVO:00009003]; feature: intestine environment [ENVO:2100002]; material: feces | place: Germany | collected 2013/2015
ACGGCACACGCCCGCCGTCACGTCGTTCACGGCCAGCCCCCGGCGGGTGTCGAACCCGACGGTCCGGCCCTCCCGGGTGCGCCTGTCATAGTGTACGACGCCGATACCGTGGTTGCAGAACCAGAGGGTGGAATCGGACTCCTCGCAAACGGAGAAAAAGAAGTTCCGGCTCCGCGCCTTGAGTCCCAGCTCCACCGGTTCGACATTCGCGGCGACGGGCGCGTCGGCGCTCCCGGACAGTTCGATGCGCCAGACCCCGTAGCCCACGCTCGCAGCCCACAGCACCCCGTCCCGGTCCTCGTAAAGCCCGTGAATGCGCCGCAGCGCCCCGCTCCGCGGCAGTTCGAAAATCCGCCTGTGCCGGTACGAGTAGTAGCACACGCCGCCGTCGCCGCCGATCCACAGTACATTGCGGCGGCTTCCGGCAAACGTATAGACCGAATTTTTCCCCAGCGGCGAATCGGCGGCCGTATAGCTGTCGGTATTCTCCCGCGTAGAAATCGCGGATGCGCAGGATGCCGTCGTTCTTGGTCCCGATCCAGAGGTCGCCCTCCGGGTCGACATGGAGCGCCTTGATCGGTTTGGTCAGCAGGTAGGGCAGCGTTTCGTAGGTGACCGAACGGATCGCGACCTCCCCGACCGCCTGCCGCAGCAACCCGCTGCCGTCGGTTCCGATCCAGACAATATCCTGGTTACAGTCCTTCAGCAGCGCAAAAACGCCGCAGTTGACGTCGATCTCCTGCAACTCGTAACGCCCCTCGATCGGATCGGTCGAACGGAGCCGCAGCACGCCGCTCATCCCGAAGGCCAGCACGTAATCGTCCTTGTCGCTGATCACCGACGAAAGGGCGCCGCGCCGTCCAAGCTCCTCCCGCAGGTCGAAAATCGGGAAAGCCCGCCGCTGCCCGGTGTCGAAGCGGAACAACATGCCGTTCCGGTCGGTGAAAAAGATCGTCCGGTCGCCGTCGTAACGGGTGAACACCACCCCGTCCGGCAGCGGCATCCGCTCCCACTCCCCCACCGAAGCCCTGCCGCCGGCGTCATAGACCACCTGCGCACAACGAATATCCTCCGAACGCACCAGCCACAATACGCCGTCGCCGTCGAGGCACATGCGCAGCACCCCGTTAAGCTCCTCCCCGCGGACATCGACCGGCTCGAACGCACCCTGCGACGCCACATATCCGTACAACTTGTTGCCATGCAGGAAAAACGCCTCGTCCCGGCTGCGGGCCGCGAATTTATAGACCCGCTGGAATCCGGCGAGCATTTCGATCCGCCGGTCGCGCGTGTCGAAGCGGTCGACACCGTAGTTGGTCCGCACCCAGAGGTAACCGTCGTCCGTGGCTACGATCTCCTGAATCAGGTTGCCCGAGAGCCGGAAATGCCGGGCGGAATTGCCGTCCCACAGATTCAGTCCGTCGCAACTGCCCGCCCAGATATACCCGTCCGCATCCTGCGCCAGCGACAGAATCGAACTGTTCGACAGCCCGTCGCGGTGGGTAATGCGGCGGATATTCTGCGGGAATGCACTCCGGACGACCGCGACCGCGAGGAGAAGGAATACGCATCTGAAATACATAGCAGGGCGAATTAGATAAAAACAGACCGGAATATCTATGTAAATATATACAAAAAAACCGGATTTCAAAACAAAATATCCCATTTAGCGACAACGCCGATTCCCCTTGGTACAAGGGCTTTTTCCCGGATACGCCGGATGGCTTTTCCGGCGAGCGGCAAAGAGCGATCTTGGGCGCTATGATATGAAATCATACTTCTTTTACAAGAAAATATACTCGCACAATGCCGTTTTCCGATATTTTTGTAGAAGCCCTGACGAAAGTTTCCGCTTCCCGAAAGGCTTATTTGCGACACCTATATATAAAACCCGCATGCTATGAAGAAAACGCACTTGTTTCGGCATCAGAGGTATTCGCATCCAAATCGGACGATAGCCGGAAAATCATTCCGGGCAGTCTCCGCATCGTTTTCCGTATTCCAGTTCCGCCGGTCGAAATACCGGAAGCAACGGCATCCGAACGACCCGCTCTTCGGCTGATCCGCCGTATCGCCCTCTCTCTTACGTTCGCATCCTCCCGCAGCATCCCTACCCACACCCGCTGCACGCTTATTCAAACGCACTGTTCCTTTTCCGATAGCCGACGGCCCATCGGAAAGGCAGCCGGCCCGAACCTCGTACCAAACCCATTTAAATTTTCGCCTATGATAAAAAAATTGCTCTTATCGCTATCGGCGGTTTTCTGTATGACGGCGGTTTGGGCCCAGACCCAGACGGTCAAAGGCCGCGTCGTCGATGAGAACAACGCACCGGTCATCGGTGCGACCGTTGTCGTCAAGAACCGCCCGACAATCGGCACTTCGACCGATGTCAAGGGAGAATTCGCACTTCAAGGAGTCCCGAAAGGAGGGGGGGGGGAAACTCCAAATCTCTTATGTAGGCTACAAAACCCAGGATGTTGACATTGCACCCGACATCCGGGTAAAACTCGAACCCGACGCCCAGGCCGTAGAGGCCGTCGTGGTGACGGGTATGACCAAGATGGACAAGCGGCTGTTCACGGGAGCCGCAGACCAGCTGGTTGCCGACGACGTGAAACTGGCCGGTATGGCCGACATCAGCCGCGGCCTGGAAGGCCGGTCGGCCGGCGTATCCGTCCAGAACGTATCCGGTACGTTCGGAACCGCCCCGAAAATCCGCGTGCGCGGCGCCACATCAATTTACGGCAGTTCGAAGCCGCTGTGGGTCGTGGACGGCGTCATCATGGAGGACATCGTCGACATCGACGCCGACGACCTCTCCTCGGGCGACGCCACGACGCTCATCGCATCGGCCATCGCCGGACTCAATGCCGAAGACATCGAGAGCTTCAACATTCTGAAAGACGGCTCCGCCACCTCCATCTACGGAGCGCGCGCCATGGCGGGCGTCATCGTCATCACCACCAAACGCGGCCGCGCCGGCGTGAGCACCATCAACTACACCGGCGAATTCACCTACCGCATGATTCCGTCCTACCGGGATTTCAACATTATGAACTCGCAGGACCAGATGTCGGTGTACATGGACATGCAGAAAAAAGGCTGGCTCAACCTCGCCGAAACCATCACCGATTCGGAAAGCGGCGTATTCGGAAAGATGTACCAGATGATTGCGGCCGGACAATTGCAAAACGACGACGCAAGCATCGGGAATTACCTGCGCGCGGCGGAGTTCCGCAACACGAACTGGTTCAGCGAGCTGTTCAACAACAACGTCATGCACACCCACTCGGTGAGCCTCACGTCCGGAACCGACAAATCGTCCTACTATGCGTCGCTGAGCGCCATGAGCGACCCGGGCTGGACGAAGACCAGCAAGGTGGAACGCTACACGGCCAACATCAACGCCACCTACAACATCTTCAAAAACCTGTCGCTGAACCTGATTTCCAACGGCTCCTACCGGAAGCAGAAGGCGCCGGGAACGCTGTCGTCGGCAACCAACTACGTGACGGGCGAAGTGAAACGCGAATTCGACATCAACCCCTATTCCTATGCGCTCAATACGTCGCGCACGCTCGACCCCGACGAATTCTACACGCGAAACTACGCGAGCTTCAACATTCTGCACGAACTGGACAACAACTACATCGACCTTTCGGTCGTCGAGACCAAATTCCAGGCCGAACTGAAGTGGTCGCCCGTCGAGGGCCTCGACTTGAGCGCCCTGGGCGCGGTAAAATACCAGGCCTCGATCCAGGAGCATAACATCACCGAGTCCTCAAACCAGTCCGTTGCTTACCGGACCGTCGAACCGACCACCGTCCGGGACAACAACCCGTTCCTTTACACCGATCCGGACAACCCCTACGCCGTTCCGGTGACCGTGCTGCCCAAGGGCGGTATCTACGAACGCACGGACAACAAAATGCTTTCGTACGACTTCCGCGCGTCGGCGACCTACAACAAAACGTTCAACAACACGCATATCATCAACCTCTACGGCGGTATGTCGGTGAACAAGATCGACCGGCACAACACCTGGTTCCGCGGCTGGGGACTCCAGTACGATATGGGTATGGAGCCTTACTACGATTACCTGGCCTTCAAGCAGGGCATGGAGAGCGGCAGCAAGTACTACACGATCGGCGACTCGTTCTATCGCGAAGTGGCCTTCTTCTTCAACGGAACCTATTCTTACAAGGGACGCTACACCATCAACGGAACCTACCGCTACGAAGGGACCAACAAGATGGGCAAGAGCCGCAAAGCCCGCTGGCTGCCGACGTGGAATATCTCCGGGGCATGGAACGTCCACGAGGAGAAGTTCTTCAGCCACGTACAGCCCGCCCTGTCGCACCTGTCGCTCAAAGCCTCTTACTCGCTGACCGCCGACCGCGGCCCGTCTTACGTCACCAACTCGCTGGCCGTCATCAAAGCCTCGACCCCGTGGCGCCCGACCAGCGGCGATACCGAAACCGGCCTCAAGGTTTCGAGCCTCGAAAATGCGCAGCTCACCTACGAGAAGAAGCACGAGCTGAACCTCGGACTCGACGTCGGGTTCGTCAACAACCGGATCAACCTGGCCTTCGACTGGTACAAACGCAACAACTTCGACCTGATCGGCACGGTCACGACCCAGGGTATCGGCGGCGAGATCTCCAAATACGGCAACGTCGCGGAGATGAAATCGAACGGCGTCGAAATCAGCCTTTCGACCAAGAACGTCCAGACCAAGAACTTCAGCTGGACCACCAACTTCATCTACTCGCACATCCACAACGAAGTGACCAAACTCGAAACCTCCACGCGCGCAATGACGCTGGTTTCGGGAACCGGATTCACGATGGAGGGGTATCCCGCCCGCTCGCTCTTCTCGTTCCAGTTCGCAGGATTGAACGAAGTCGGACTGCCGGTCGTGGTCAACACGGAAGGCAAACTCAGCTCCAGCTCCTTCAATTTCCAGGACAGCAACGAGAACAACCTGAAAACGAATCTGGTCTACTCCGGACCGGTCGATCCGACCGACCTGGGCAGTTTCGGCAATACGTTCCAGTACAAGGGATGGCGTCTGAACGTCTTTATGACCTACTCGTTCGGCAACGTCGTGCGGCTCAACCCGGTCTTCAGCAGCATTTACTCGGACCTCGACGCCATGCCGCGGGAATTCAAGAACCGCTGGATGGTCTCCGGCGACGAAGCCGTCACGAACATCCCGGCCATCGCCTCGAAGCGCCAGCGCCAGCTGAACTCCTCGATTTCGTACGGATACAGCGCCTACAACTACTCGACGGCACGCATCGCCAAGGGCGACTTCATCCGCATGAAGGAGATTTCGCTTTCGTACGACTTCCCGAAGAGACTCATTTCGAAACTGCGGTTCTCTTCGCTTTCGCTCAAACTGCAAGCCACGAACCTCTTCCTGATCTACGCCGACAAGAAGCTCAACGGCCAGGACCCCGAGTTCTACAACACCGGCGGCGTCGCAGCCCCCGTGCCGCGGCAGTTCACGCTCACAATCCGAATCGGACTGTAAAATCTGATTTATCTTAAAAAGATTCCTATGAAAAAAAGCATCATATATTTACTGGGCATAGCGGTCGTCATTCCGGCATTCATGTCGTGCAGCGATTTTCTGGATCAGAATCCCGATCTGCGCACGACGCTGGATTCCGAAGAGAAGATCGCCAACATACTCGTCTCGGCCTACATCAGCGGGGCAGGCAGCTACCAGCTCGTTGCGGAACTCTCCTCGGACAACGTCTGCGACTACGGCATCACAAAGAATTACAACCAGTTCTATCAGGATGTCTACGAATGGGCCGAAGAGGTTACCAGCAACAACGACGCCCCGCGGAACATCTGGAGTTCGAACTACAACAACATCGCCAACGCCAACCAGGCGCTTTCGGCCATCGAGGAGCTGGGAGGACCTACCACCACGAGGCTCAAGGCCAGCAAAGGCGAAGCGCTGATTTGCCGGGCTTATTCCCATTTCGTACTGGCAAACATGTTCTGCATGCCCTACAACCCGGCAACAGCAGGGAACTGCCTGGGCATACCCTATATGGACCACGCCGAAACCGACCTCAACCCCAGGTACGAACGCGGAACGCTCCAGGAGGTCTACGAGATGATCGGCAAAGACATCGAAGCGGGCATCCCCCTGATCGACGACACGGCCTATTCGGTTCCGAAATACCACTTCAACTACAAGGCCGCCTGCTGCTTCGCCTCGCGCTACTACCTGTTCATGCAGGACTGGGACAATGCCATCAAATACGCGACGATGGCCCTGACCTCCAACCCGTCGTCGCTGCTGCGCGATTACAGTGCGATCGCCGCTCTGCCGAACGGCACCAGCAGGCATCAGGAATATGTCAATTCGGCCAGCACGGCCAACTTCCTCCTCCAGGCCGCGACATCGAACAGCGGACTGCTTTTCGACTGGTACTCCACCGCCGGCCGCTATTCGCACGGCAAACTGCAAGGAATCTATGAAACCGTTCAGCCGAAAAAAGGCGGTCCGTGGGGCAGCAGCGTGACTTTCAAAGCGCCGCATGCAGTGCTTGCCTCATCGGGCAAATACGTTCTTCCCCGGACATGGCGCGTGTTCCAATACACCGACCCGGTCGCCGGAACCGGATTCAACAAAGCGATTTCCGTTCTCTTCACCTCCGAGGAGGCGTTGCTCAACCGCGCCGAAGCCTATATTATGAAGATGAACGAAGACCCGACGGCGCTCGACAAGGCCCTGGAGGATATAAACCTCTACGCCGCGAACCTCTTCTCGGCAGGGTTCAAATCCATGACGGAGGCTTCGATCATCAAATGGGCTACGGAAACCTACCCCGACTACTCCGAACTCTACGTCGGAAAGACCTCGGTCAGCAGCCCGCAGACGCTCAATCCCAAGAAAAAGCTCCATGCGGCCCCCTACAACACGCTCGAAGAGGGCGGCCCGCAGGAGAGCATGCTTCAGGCGCTCATCTTCATGCGCCGCTACCAGTTCCTCCACGAAGGCATGCGGTGGTTCGACACCCGTCGCTTCGGCATCACGGTCTACCGCTACCTGCTCGATGAAGACGCCGAAACCGTCGTGCAAATCACCGATCAGATCAGCGACGAGAACGGTACGGCCGATCCGCGCCGCGCCCTGCAACTCCCGGCCGACGTTATTGCCGCCGGCCTGACCCCCAACCCGAGAAAATAACAAACCAAAGTGCGTATGAAAAAGAATCTGATATATCTGCTCTTTTCCGTCACGCTGCTCTGCGCAGCGCTGACAGCCTGTTCGGACAACGACGATCTGGATTCCACCAGCGTGGTCAGGCCGACGACCACCGAACAGAACGACCTCGACCGCTGGCTCAAGCGCAACTACGTCGAAACCTACAACATCCAGCTCAAATACCGGTTCGAGGACATCGAGTCGAGCATGGGCTACTACCTCACACCCGCCAGCTACAAGCAGTCGGTCGCCATGGCCAAACTGGTGCGCCACATGTGCCTGGAAGCCTACGACGAGATAACCGGCAGCACGGATTTCATCAAGGCCTATTTCCCGAAAATCCTCTTCCTGGTCGGCTCGTATGCCTACAAGACCAACGGAGCGATGGTGCTGGGAACGGCCGAAGCCGGGGCGAAGATCACGCTCTACAACCTCGACAACCTGAACCCCAAGACCGTCAATGCGAAGACGGCCTATTTCAAGACGATCCACCACGAATTCGGACATATCCTCAATCAGACGAAACCTTACCCCACCGATTTCGCGGAGATTTCCGGCCCGGATTACGTACAGGACCAATGCTTCGAAATCTACAAGACCACCGAATCGGCGCTGCAAAAAGGATTCATTTCCCCGTATGCATCGAAAGCCGACGGCGAGGATTTCGTGGAACTCATCGCCCTCTACGTCAACCGGAGCGCAGAAGAGTGGGAGGAGATGCTGACGACGGCCGGCGACACGGGACGGCCGAAAATCGAAGCCAAATTCGAAATCGTCTCCAACTACATGAAAAGCACCTGGAACATCGACCTGAACGAACTGCGGGAAATCGTACTGCGCCGTGCGGAAGAAGCGCCCAACCTCGACTTCGACTCGCTGGATGACGAAGATACGGACTCGCCCGAAAATTCCGGTACAAACGAATAAGCGACACCGAATATGAAAAAAACAGCAATCATACTATTTCTGGTTCTGGCCATTCCTGCCCTGCTCACCTCATGCCTGTTCGACGAGGAGGATCTTTTCGACAAATCCGCCTCCGAACGCATCGAAGCCGCCAAGCAGGAGGCCAAGACCGTGCTCGAAAGCGCTGAAAACGGATGGCACGTGCGCTATTTCCCCTCCCCGACCCAGGAGTTCGGCGGATACAACCTGTTTTTCAAATTCTCCGAAGGCAGCGTCACCGTTGCCTCCGAGATCGAAAGCAACCCGTCCATCACCGAGACGAGCCTCTATTCGCTCGGCGAGGATCTGGGCGTCACGCTCAATTTCGATACGAAAAACTCGCTCATCAATTACTTCGTACACCCGAAAAATCCCGACAACATCGGATCGACCTACAAGGGCATGGAGGGCGACTACAAATTCACGGTGATGGAGACATCCGCGGCAATGGTCGTCCTGCGCGGCATCATCACGGGGAATTACTACATCCTGACCCCCGTTTCCGCGGACACCGACTGGTCGGAAGACCTGGAGACCTACCGGAATAATGCGGAAGACATGTCATTCAACACCTATTCCTTCGTCGTGAAAGACAAGACGTATTCGGCAACGCTCACGAACCGTCGCTTTGCGGTCAAGATCGACAGTGAAACCACCGTGTACGCACCGTTCATCTACACCAAGACCGGCATCAGTTTCTACATGCCGGTCGAGATCGACGGAGTGACCGCACAGAACTTCACCTTTGTCGACGACTACTATTTCGCCGAAGTCAACGGCGCCGATTTCAAGATTATGACGCCCGAGCCGGTCCGGTCGGACATCACGTTCGAAGTGACCGTTCCCGATGCCACGAAGACCTACAACAGCGTTACGGTGAATACAGTTCCATCAACGGATACGGAGTACTACTACATGGGGCTGATGCTGAAGTCCGAATTCGAGGCCCAGCGCGAGAAAAAGCTCCTGCAAAGCCTGGTCGGCACGCTCAACGGCAACATCGGCGCAGGCGACGATCCCGAAGCGATCGCAGCCAGCCTGCTCCACAAAGGTGCGGACACCTATACGCTCAACTATCCGAGTTTCTACGACGAGTACGTAGCCGTCGTATTCGGATGCGCCGTCTCCAACGGATTCATCGTCTCCACCACGCCCATCACGTCGCTTCCGGTTTCGATCGACGCCTCGCTCTTGCCGGACAATACCGATCCTCTCTACAAGAGATGGCTGGGCAAATGGAGAGTTACGAGCACCACCTCGCAGGTAAACGAAGCTCCCGTAACGTTCGAGGTTATCGTAAAACCGGGCACCGTCAACTCGTCCTACATGATCCGGGGCTGGGGCATCACGATCTACGGAAACAGGTACGACCTGCGGGCGTATTACCAGGCAACCTATACGGGCACCTCCACTCCGGCCATCCCGATTCCGAAGTCGACCGGCATTCTCTACACGAAAACCGACAATGCGATTTACGGCTACGACGGAGTCTACCCGATCCGGACTCGCTACTCCCGTATAACCCACTCGACCGGAGCCTACTCGTCATTTACGACGACCCAGACCTCGCCCAAACTCGTCGGCATTTACGACGAGGCGCAGGCAGGCCAGGCAACGATGTACGGTTCCGGCTACAATACCGGCACCGATTACGTCGGCATAGAATTCTTCAGATGGACGGAAAACCAGGCATCCTACTACACCTCGCCGGCTGTCCGTCCGGGCTATACGGCCAAAGACTTCCCGGTGGGTCCCTTCACGTGGGTTCAGCTGATAGACGCCGACGGGAACGACCTCACCACCGGCACCCCGGCCGAATAAGCGAAACCGGTTCGATCCTCAAATAAGTCCGGGCCGCCCATTGAGGGCGGCCCGGACTTTTATCGGATACAGAAAACCCGGTCCGTGTCAGTCGAAGAAATTGTCGTCCTCGGGGTTGTTCCGCCCCTCGGAGTCGACTTCGTCCTCGCAGTCGTAACGGGGCATCATCGCCGGACGCACGAACTGGTCCGTACGGCTGATGCCGAAACGACCGTCGTCGTAGATCTTTTTCATATATTCGCCCACGATCGGCAGCGCCATCACGCTGCCCTCGCCGCCGCGGATGAAGTGCACCGACTGGTCCTCGCCGCCGACCCAGGCGCCGGTCACCAGCTTCGGGGTCACGCACATGAACCACGCGTCGCGGTTCTTGTTCGAAGTTCCGGTCTTACCGCCGATCTCCATGTCGGTCAGCCCGAACTGCCACCGCAGACGGCCCGCCGTCCCCGAGTTGACCACGTCCTGAAGCATCGTGAGCATCGTGTAGGCCGTGCGTTCGCTGACGGCGTCCTGCGACTGGGGAATGAAACTGGCGATCAGGTTGCCCTGACGGTCCTCGATGCGCGTCACGAAGATCGGATCGGTGTGCACGCCCTGATTGGCAAAGGTCGAAAAGGCGCTCACCAACTCGTAAACGTTCGATTCCGAAGAGCCGAGAGCCAGCGCCGGAACGGGGTCTATGTAGCTGCGGATGCCCATGTTGTGAATGAAATCGGCCACGGCAGCCGGCTGCTTGGCCTGCTTCATAATCCACGCCGAGTAGTTGTTGCGGCTGCGCGCAAGTCCCCACTTGAGGGGGTGCAGCACCCCGTCGTACTCGACATTGCCGGCCTCCTTGGGCGACCAGGCCGTACCGTTGGCCGTCTCGATAGTCGTCGGCAGGTTGGGAACCATCGTGCAGGGCGTCAGGCCCAGATGGTCGATGGCGAAGGTGTAAACGAAGGGCTTGATCGTCGAGCCGATCTGGCGTTTGCCCTGCTTGGCCATGTCGTACTTGAAGTAACGGAAGTTAGGCCCTCCGACATAGGCTTTTACGAAGCCCGTGGCAGGATCGAGCGACACCATCGCGGCACGCATGATACGCTTGTGGTGGAGGATCGAGTCGC
>OMBK01001146.1_pt1 | contig 11042 bp, 7 predicted proteins | sample 1644881 | NCBI WGS metagenome assembly OMBK01 (sample SAMEA103958132, study PRJEB25191) | human gut metagenome | biome: human-associated habitat [ENVO:00009003]; feature: intestine environment [ENVO:2100002]; material: feces | place: Germany | collected 2013/2015
ATCCATGACTTCTTGGTATGAAATTCAGTCCTGCATAGTATGCTTTCGTTTGTGCATACATTTTGGTTTGATACTCTTTACCTTGATACTTATATTTTACTATTATTTCATATTCGGTATTTTCTTTTAAATTTTCAATAATCGTAGTATCCCCTTGTGCATCATATGTTTTATTCTCTATGATAAATTGAACATCTTCCATTTCCTTTGCAAAAGCAGTATGTTTTTGGTTTAACTCAATAGTTGTTGGTGTCGAATTATTAAACTGTGTTGTATAACCAGGATCTCTTATAACAAAGAATAAACCTGTACATATATTTCTTTCTGTTACTCCTGGATCACATGATTCACTAACCACATCAAAACTGCCTTCATTATTTCGATAGATTGCGGTAACAGAACCACCTCCATCATCTTGATATGCTGTATATGCATCATAATAATCTAGTATGGCATTCGTTTCAGTGTAAGTTGTTCCACCAAGTGACGTATCAAGGGCATCTCTTGTTGTCATTAAAAAGTAAGTTCCATCTTCTTTGATACCAAAAATTGAACGTGGTCTTGTATTTGAATTATAACTATCACCATCTCTAAGTGGTAAATATTGCCCATTTTTAACATGATTTGTATGGTATCCTGTTACAGATTCTAAATCATTCACACTTTCTTGAGCATATTGGTGTTCTACAATTACTTTTACTCCAACATCTAATACTTCTTTTAATTCTTCATTTGTAGTTTCAATTGCAAATTGACCAAGTTTTAAAGTTGTTGCTTTATCAATTGTTGAAATATTTCCTCTACCATAAAATGAATCAACAGGAGCATAAATTGTCCCTTCATATGCATAATCTCTAGAATTATTCATATATGCTAATTCCGCATATTCAACAATATATAAATCATTAGTAGTGCTAACCTCTCTTGGAATAAAATTTCCAAGTTGTTCTTCACTATATCTACCACTCCAAACCATCGTTTGATTAGATGATGGTGTTTGGTTATACCCATCAACAGGATAAGAAGCGATTAAAGTATCAGCATCATCATAAATTTTTATCAATACATTCGAACTTCCAGAAGCATCGATAAAAGGATTCGTAGAATCATTTGTAATACCAATTCCATTTCCTGATATTCCAAGAGGACTTATAGTAAATAAATTTTGTCCTCCTACTGTCAGTGGATAATACGTTTGATTAGAAAAGAAAAAATATCCTCCCTTTTGGCTATATTTATTAGTACCATAATACCACTGATCAGCATTTATACCTGCAACTACAATCCATCCTGGATTGTTTGCTTCATAGTCTTTCGCAAGCGATGTAAGCCTTGAAGTCCCAAACGAACCATTACTCATTGGTTTAATCCAAGTTACTAATTTGGAATTTTCTCCATCCGTTTTCATACTAAAATAATTGACATTTTTTTCGCTTCCCTTATTACCGGAAGTTGTTGGAACTCCTGTCATATGAGAATAATGTACACCATACTTATCAACAATTTCTTCACTTGTTTTATTCCACACAGTTGCGCCAGTCGAATCAATACTATCATATGCCTTAACACTTTTAGTATTTACTATATAAAATATATACACTGAAAAAATGCTAAGAATTAGGATTAAGCATAATTTATTTATTTTTTTCATTTTTATTTCCTCCTTTATACTTACCTTTTAATCCCTTTAAATAATCAAAACGTGCTTCTTCCATCATATAAAATTTATCACGATAATTTTTATCTCTTACCTTTAACATATGCCGTTCACCTTTATATAACTTTTTATCTAATTTTACAAATTCCGGATCAATATTTTTATATTCATCCCAAAGATAAAAACGATTTCTTGTTTGGTAATATACTTCCATTAAATCATAATCGTAAGTTGATAGATTGATGAAAAAAAACTTCTTTTCGATGATTCTATAATTCTGATTTCGTAAAACTTGATTTTGTAAAAGAATAATTTGATACCCGTTTTGCCTTGCTCTTAAGCAATACTCATAATCAAAAGTAGTTTGATAATATTCTAATTTAAAAGGAGATAGTTCTTTAAAGATTTTCATATTAATCAAGGTTCCTACTAAATTACACCCTTTACACTTTCTTTCGTCTTCTACTTGCATAAAAAATTGTTCGCATCCTCTAAGTGGCATTGGTGTTAAAACCGCTATGTTTGATGTATCATGCTCTATTGCATACCTTCTTAACGATAAAAAAGCCTCTTCTTCATAATAATATCCTTGATTCAGTACTACTCCAAAGTCACATTCTGTAAGCAAAAATTGTTCTAAAATTCTTTGATAATTGCAAACTTCGCCTAAGTCATTACAGTTTGTATAGGAAATATGATTATATTTACTTAGTTTATCAAAAAATGATGTTAAATCTTGATTGACCATATTATATATATATAAATGATCTGTTTGTCTAATATATGTTTCAATATGTTTGACATATTCATCTTCTTCTATCTCATCAATGATTCTTTTGTCAATAATCAAAGCAACATGAACAACAATATCTTTAAAATTCAATTTTACCTCTTCCATTTATATATACCTCACACCTATTATAACATATATTAAATAAAAATAAAAGAATACAAAGAAAAAATTTTGTATTCTTTTATTGGTATTATTTAGTTACTTTTGTTGATAGAACCAAAAACATGCATTTTTTCTGTGACTGCTGAGGCAATACCTTTAGTTGCAGGACCAAGAAGTTTACGAGGATCATAAACATTGGCATTTTTTTCATCATTTAAAAATTCTCTTAATAATTTATTAAAAGCAAGTTGACATTCAGTATTTACATTAATTTTACAAGTTCCACAAGCAATCGCTTTTTTTATTTTCTCATCGGGAATTCCTGTTCCTCCATGTAATACAAGAGGCATATTTGTTGCCTTTCCAATGGCTTCCATTTCTGTAAAGCCAAGCACAGGTTCACCTTGATATGGGCCATGAACAGAACCAAGAGCAGGGGCAAGGGCATCAACATTTGCTTCTTGAACAAGACGAACGCATTCATTTAAATCAGCATATTTAATACCACCAACAACACCATCTTCATTGCCGCCAACCGTACCAACTTCTGCCTCAACACTCACTCCTCTAGCATGAGCATACTCAACAACTTCTTTTGTCATTTGAATATTATCATGAATAGGGTGATGAGAACCATCAATCATAACAGATGTAAATCCTGCATCAATAGCATTTTTACAACTTTCAAAAGTAGATCCATGATCTAAATGAATTGCAACTTCAACTGTTACATTTAAGTACTTCATTAATCCTTTCACCATACCCACTACAGTATCAAATCCGCCCATATATTTTGCAGCACCTTCAGACACGCCAAGAATAACGGGTGATTGATTTTTTTGTGCTGTTTCAAGAATTGTTTTCGTCCATTCAAGATTGTTAATATTGAATTGACCTACAGCATATTTACCTTTTCTTGCCTCATTTAGCATCTTACACATATTTACTAATGGCATTTATATTTTCCTCCTAATCTTAAATTTATCTTTCAAACATATATATATTACTTCAAATTCAATAAATTGTAAAATATTACACCCTTTTATTTTTTATTCTCTTCTTTACCACACCAAACAAATCTTAAAGTTTTAGGTGGTCTATATGAAAAAATATGTATATTATTCTAATAAAATACCTCTTCTTATTCCATTATCATAAGCACCATTACTGAATAAAACACTATCATAATCAATAGTTTTCCATTCTCAAAAAAGGTTATCAAAGTGCTTTAATATCTACATCCGCTTTTCATCATATCTATCGCTAGCATAATTAATCAATATCAAACTCTTTGCTTTTGTTAAAGCGACATACATTTTGGTCTTATAAAACTAAATTTTTTGAATAAAGTATACCTATCATTTATTTTCCCTTCATTACTTCTTTATTACCGACTATAGTATAGTAATAAAAAACTATTAGTAAAATATTTTACTAATAGTTTAGACTAGTTATTTATACTTACCAATTGTGAATTAAATAATCAATAAGTTGCAGTTCATATGCTTCTTGAAGTGATGTTTGTTGGCTATCTAATCTTTCCATTTTATCTTGTTTTATTGAAATAGATTCATTTTCATACATAAACATCACATACAAATTACTACTTTTAGTTATTCCTAAATGAAAATAATTTGTCTTATATTCAACAAAGCTAAACTTATCTAGTTGTTGTTTAAAATTAAAAACAAATTCAGGATAGTTATATTTTTCATTTACATCATCTATATTTAGCCAAAATTGAGAATCAAAATAATAATTTTTGAATTGAGCAATTTGGTTGATTCCAATGTTGTCCATTTCAATATGATTTATTTTTTCCTTTTCTTCATCATCAGCATAAATATATTTAATATAAATACCAATTAGGCCATTTTGATTATCTACTTGATAATAAGAACTCAAACTATTGATTTTAGTAATATCATCCAATTCTATTTGTTCACCACTGCTAGAAACAACATAGCAAGAATCTACTATATGTTGATCATAATTATGGAGATCAACGAAGAAATAATCATCATTTTGATGATTTTTATTTAATAAAGACGCCACATCTTCATATTTGTCAAAACAAAAATAAGTATTTTTAGGAGGATTCCCACCTTCAAAATTATGGTAAAACCAAATCCCAAAACCAACACATCCAATTATAACAACCAAAAGAATGGCTGATACAACCGATAGAATTATTTTAGTTCTATTCTTCATCGTTTTCCTCCTTTTTCAAAAATAAACTAGTAGGCCCAATTACTATATTTTTATTTTCATACGGACAGATTGTACAACTATATACTCCTTGAAGTGAAATACACTTATGAGACTCTTTTTTTATATCACCACATATTGTACATTTCATTTGATGGCCTATTTTATCATAATAATTATTATAGATATAATTATGTGAACAAGGTAACGATTTTTCAAATCCACAACGATTACAAATCATTGTAGTTTCTCCCACAACAAATTCATGATTTTCTGTCTTACTATATCCACATATTTTACAAACAACATGATGATTTTCATTATTATTTTGAACAAAATTATTAGATGGATGACTGCAGTTCAAAGACCCACAGGAACAATAAGTTCCATTTCCATATACGGTTTTCCACTCAAAAAAGTCATTATGAATATGTTCTGATATATATTTAATAGCAAAAACTGAATAAATAGAATAACTATTTAATATCACTTCTCTATAATTAGCCTCGCCTTTCCAACCAAAATGAGTCAAAAACATATCGTTTTTATATCCATAAGCAATAACATTATGAGCTTCTTGCAAATTACCATTACCTGCCCCAATATTTGTTGTGTAATCATAATTTGTAAGCGATAAAACAACAGGAGTGCCTTCATCTATTAATTCTTTAGCTTTATTTTTTTTATTTTGCAACGAACTAAAAGGAATATTCACTATTTCATAATGATTTTGATATTCACTTGGTATATAATCATTCCTATAATCCAAAAAAGTATCTTCAAATTGATTAGACGCTACGGCATATCCATTAGATGTTTGTAATAAATAATGTTCATAATCTTGTAAAATGTCGTGTATTATATTAGTAGTACCAGGCATTGTTGCCCAATCATAAATAGATAAATCATTTGGTAAATTTAATGTATAGTTTTTAGGTGCACTTGTAATAAATCCAGTACTAGTTTCACTAGAACCATCAGGTCTTATATGAGTGATAGCACCATCGGGAATAGTATAAGGATTATAAAAAGTATTAAGATAACCTAACAAAATACTTAATGACACATAACCACAAGTACCATTTTGATTATCAGGATAAAAGGTTAAATTTTTCATATATTGAGCATTAGGGATTAATGTAAACCCATTTGTATCATACGTTCTATCATCATCTTCGCCACCATCACCACCAATAGACATCGTCTGCATCTCATTTATTGTAGTAAAATTATTTTCTAGCAAACTCAAAGTATTATTTAGTTCACTATCTATCGTTATCTCATGTTTAGTATGTACATTTATAAGTTGATTATTATCATATATATAATAATTAGTAGGACCTAAATATATTTTTAAATCACTACTATCATATTCACTATATGGGCTATTCATACTAACAGATGCCTCTTGTAAATTGAAAGTATCTTTATCTATAATCATATATCCTATAGGATCAACATGAATTAAATAATACCTATTATTGTCTAAATCATAAATATATTCATAGTTTTTTAGGTGATAACTACAATCAAAGTATTCATTAATATAATAATTTGCTACTGTTACAATCTATATTTTCATATTGCTCAGCTTTTACATCATTTAAATGAATAAAAAAAAATAAAAATGTTACAAATACTATTGAACATATTTTTTTCATTTTTCTTTTCTCCTTCATATTATTTGTTTTATTATATTATATTAATATTGTCGAAAATTGTTGAATTTTTTCTTTTATTTCAAAAAAAAGTTTGTAGGTTTCTATCCTACAAACTTTTTTATCCTTCAAGATATCTACCCATAAACATACCACCAAATTCAGCCAACGATTTTTCAACATCAGTAATAGTATCACTTAAAACAATCACTGCCCCCGAAATATCTCCCATTACATTAATGGGTTTAATAATCGCAGCTTTACTTATGGGAAAATTTTCTAAAAATTCAAAATTTTCAGCTTTATCAATCACTTGTGTTTGCCGCTTACTCATTTTTTCTTCCAATCTCATAGAAATTCTTTTATTACTCAAATCTGTTTTAAAGTTGCCCGCATAAGCAATCACTTTTTCATTATCAGTAATAATAATATCCCTTTTATTTGATGCATATACACTTTCAACAAATTCTTCAACGAAATCATTCACGTTTTGGACTGGAGAATATTTTTTTAAAATAATACGATCAGTTCCATCAGTATATATTTCTAAAGATTCACCTTCTTTAATACGCATCGTTCTTCTTAACTCTTTAGGAAGGACAATTCTCCCTAAATCGTCAATTCTTCTTACTACTCCAGTTGCTTTCAAAATAAAACCTCCATAATAACTAATTATCTAATATTATTATGGAGGAAAATTTAGTCTTTATACACAGATATATCCTTTAAATTTTCTAAAAATTTAGTTAATCCATATATATAACTTTTAGAACTATCTTTTGGATTTAATTTGACTATAATTTTTCTACTTCGATAATCAAATTTATATTTTAAATGAAGTTTAACGGAAAGTTCAAAAATTTTTTGAGCGTTAATATGTGATGATGCGGTTTCATCAAACCAAAACATTACTTCCTCGTCTGTTTCTTTAAAATTTTCTACACCACTTGATTTTAACAAATATTCTAGATATTTTTCTTCCATATACAAAAGAATATCCTCGCTTAACTTACCATAGCGATCTGTATACTCTTTTATTAAAGCATTGATTTGATCACGGGATTTAATTTTACTAATTGATTGATGTATATCTATCCGAATTGCATCGTCTCCCACATAATTTTCTTCTACATGTCTAGAAATAGAAACTTGATATTTTCTAATATGTGGTTCTTCTTTTAAAAGACCTTTTTCTTCATGAATTGCCTCATTTAAAAGTTTCATATAAAGATCCATTCCGATTGCATCAATATATCCCGATTGCTCACTACCTAATATATCTCCAGAACCTCTAATGGCAAGATCACGCATTGCAATTTTGTATCCACTACCAAGTTCTGTAAATTCCTTGATTGCCTCTAATCGTTTAGTAGCATTTTGCGTAATCACTTTACTTTTATCATACATCAAATAAGCATAAGAAATTCGATCACTTCTTCCCACTCTACCTCTAATTTGATACAATTGTGAAAGACCTAACGTATCCGCCCTTTCAATAATTAATGTATTTGCATTCGGAATATCAATTCCTGTTTCGATAATTGTTGTACAAATTAAAACATCATACTCTTTATCTAAAAAATGTACCAATTCATCTTCAATTTCATCTTTGTCCATTCTGCCATGAATTAATCCAATTTTAGCTTTTGGCACAAGTTTATGTATTTTAGATCGGATATGATCCAATTCAGATATACGATTTAATAAATAAAAAACTTGACCACATCTTCCCATTTCTCGATGAATGGCTTCCCGAATAACAGAGTCATTGCTTTCTAAAACATAAGTTTGAATAGGTAAACGATTATTAGGAGCCGTTTCAATTAGTGACAAGTCTCTCAAACCTGATAGTGCCATTTGCAAAGTTCTAGGAATAGGGGTTGCGGTAAGAGTCAACACGTCCACCATTGATTTAATTGATTTGATTTTTTCTTTGTGTTCTACTCCAAAACGTTGCTCCTCATCAATAATTAAAAGTCCTAAATCTTTAAAAACAATATCGTTTGATAAAATACGATGCGTGCCAATAACAATATCAACATACCCTTTCTTTAAACCTTCAATAATATTTTTTTGTAAAGATACAGGTACAAAGCGGTTTAATAATTCGACTCTTACACCATATTTTTCAAAACGTTCTTTGAATGTTAAATAATGTTGTCTTGTTAAAACGGTTGTAGGTGCAAGATAGGCTACTTGTTTGCCATTATCCACAGCTTTAAATGCTGCTCTCATAGCCACTTCAGTTTTTCCAAATCCTACATCACCACATATCAATCTATCTAAAGGATGGCTTGACTCCATATCTTTTTTCACCTCTTCAATTGCTTTTTTTTGATCAGGTGTTTCTTTGTACATAAAGTCATTTTCAAATTCAATTTGTTCTAAAGAGTCGCTTTTATAAACAAAACCAACGCGAGATTCTCTTTCTGCTTGTACTTTAATCAATTTTTTAGCAATGTCTTTTGTTTTCTCTTTGATACGTTCTTTTTTCTTTTGCCATTCTTTAGAATTTAAACTATTTAATTTGGGTAGTTTATCTTTAGAACCAATATATTTTTCTAAAACATAAATATTTTCAACAGGTATATATAAAGTCGATGCATCAGCATATTCAACACATAAATAATCATTTAAAGTATTCCTTAATTCTCTTGTTCTTATTCCTAAATATTTACCAATACCATAATCCTGATGCACTACATAATCACCAGGATTCAATTCCTCTTTATTGTAAATCTTCACTGATTCTTTTAAAAATTTTTGATATTTAGAACTTTTAATAATTTTACCAGGCGCAAACTCATTAGGAGTAATGATTTCAAACTGACCATTTAAATCCTCAAAACCATATGCATTTTCAATAACCGCTAAAAAGATACCACTTTGATGCATTTGTTCAACTGTATCGATTAAATGATAATTTATATTGTTAGCTTTAAAAGTTTCTTGTAGAAACATTAATTTTTTCTCATCAGTATGAGTAACCAAATAACATTTATTTGCATTTGCTTTTAAATCTTCAAGCATAGATTTAATATTATTGTTATATTCAAAGCAATTTAAAGTTTCAAGCGGATAGTGATAATCTAGTTTAACATCATGCAACGCATTTCTAAATAAACTTGTAAAAATATTCAATTTACTATCGTACAATACTTCTTTTAATTCTACAAAAAAATGTTGTTCTACTTTTGCTTTAGTTTGAATAAGATACTCAGAAATTTCCATCATCATAGCCTTTTCATGTTCAATACAACTTTGATAGTCTTCATAAAAGCATATAGGTTTTTCAATTAAACGAATTAGGGGCTGATAGCAATTTGTAATATAAGGCATATACATATATAACTGTTCTAAATTTTGATAATTTTCAATATTTTCTAACGCTATATGAATTCTATCTGACAATTGATTTTCTTTCAAAATTCTTTTTTTGATATCTTCTATTTGACTTTTTTCATAGTATATTTCATATAAAGGAAAAATTTCAATTTCATGTATTTTTTCAGTAGACATTTGTGTTTCTACATCAATTTTTTTAATAGTCTCTATTTCATCATCAAAAAAATTAATTCGAATGGGTTGATTTTCATTAATAGGAAAAACATCAATTAAACTCCCCCTAACACTAAAAGTTCCACTTGTTGAAGTAATTGATACTTTTTTATATCCTCTGATAATTAAATTTTCAATCAAATCTTCCCTTTTAACACTATCATTTGTACGATAACGCAAAATGGCTTCCTTCAGTTTACTTTTAGGCATCAATTGTCTTGTTAAACCTTCAGTATTTGTAACAATTACTTGAGGAATTTCATTTACAATGTGATATATCGTAAGCATTCTAGCTAGTCTAAATGCTTCACTTGTTGCAACTAACTCACTAGAAATAAATTCTTCAACAGGAAAAAAACTGACTTTGTCAGTTCCTAACATATCTAATAATATTTCATAAGCTCTAGAGGCTTCATAAATTGATGGTGTAATATATATAATAGTAGTTGCTTTTTTGTCAAAATAGTAGGAAGCAAATAACTTTGATACATTTTGAGCACATTCGGAAAGATAAATATTTTTAGTATCCTGTTCTTCCATGGTAACTATTTGTTGTAAAACTTGTGTATATTTAGATTTTAAATTCAGTAAATCAAAATATTTCATTCTTTACTCCATTATAATGATTCATAATATACTCAACTCCATTATTTAATAAATTATCTATAATATTCGGCATATTTGACATTATACCGACAATACTGTCCATTTCTTTTTTTGAAAATTTGGATAAAACATAAGAAATGGTATCTACCTCTTTTTCTTTTTTTATTCCAATGCGAAGTCTTGCAAATTCGCTACTACCAACACATTGAATAATCGATTTCATCCCGTTATGTCCACCAGCCGAGCCACTTTTTCTAATCCTAATCGTACCCATTTGTAAATCTAAATCATCATAAATAACAAATAAATCATCCATACCTTTTTTATAATAATCTAAAATGAGTTTAACCGCAATCCCCGAATGATTCATATAAGTTGTAGGTTTAACTAATAAATGTTTTTCATTTTGATATATATATTCACAAATATAGGCTTGGAATTTTTTTTCTAATCTAAACTC
>OMBK01001151.1_pt1 | contig 11023 bp, 9 predicted proteins | sample 1644881 | NCBI WGS metagenome assembly OMBK01 (sample SAMEA103958132, study PRJEB25191) | human gut metagenome | biome: human-associated habitat [ENVO:00009003]; feature: intestine environment [ENVO:2100002]; material: feces | place: Germany | collected 2013/2015
CAAGACCTCTTGAGAAACGAAGGCATAGAGTCGATGCTCCAAGGAGAATTGTCCGCCCAAGTGATAGCCTCTTATATTCCGGGTCTGGGTATACAGGTTCTGGTCTTTGAAAAGGATTACGAACGGGCACGGGAAATTTTGAAAACCAGTTTTCCGGAGGAAGTAGAAGGATAACTTTCTCCCCTCTATATTCAAACTTTCTCATTTGCATCTTGTTATAGGGATTATTAAACCTAAACCCGAGATGTATATGAGAAAGTTTTTATTTTTACCTTTATTGTCATTACTCGCTTCGTGTGCAAAAGACGATGACTGTAGCCCTGCCAACGTCAATCCGGACAATCTAGTGTCTCCGGCACTTTATGCAACCCTCGAACAGCATAGCACCGACCCCTATACCGGACCGTTGGAAGTACTTCCCTGCCAACCCGATGGCAGTATCTATGTAGGCAACTATACTCCGACAGGACGGCAAGTCCCTTTCCCCGCTTACTATGCCATCAACAATGGTATCGGCCAGTCAAAGAATTATCCGTTAAGGCTTCCGGTAGGTACCTATAATATAATCTATTGGGGATACCCCAATTACTATAATACCACAGACGCTTACATAGCCGACCCTATCCTCATCGTTGGTGAAGAGCTGCACGGAACTTCTTTGGGACTGCGCAAGGTTCCTGCCGACACCGTCTGTTATCCGGTTCACGATTTAGTGTACGGCACTCAGAGCATAAACATAGGAGAAGAGGAGCTGCAGGCTCATTTGAGACGTGCTTCGGCAGCTTTGGAAGTCGTTGCCACGGAGACAAACGGCAATGCTTTCGGCAATGGCATTGATTCCATGTGGGTGTACATCGGAGGAATTTATAGTGATTTAAATTATTTCTCTGCGCAACCGGAAGGAACTTTCAAGACGGTTGAATTCGGCATGAGCCCCAGTACCGACCGTAAACAATGGAGCAAAGAATTCGTTTCTGTCTTTCCATCCGGCCCGACTCCGCCTTTCCAGATATTTGTCCGAATGAAAAACGGTAAAGTCAAACGGTATCAGCAGAAACTGTCCACCCAACTCACCGCAGGCACCAAAACCACCATCAACCTAAGCATGGACGGAGTTTTGCTGGAAGAAGGAAATACAGGCGGATTCCAAGTTGATAAATGGAAAGAGCAGAACGAAAATATCCATATACCATTACGCTAACGGTCTATGGATATCCTGCCGTCAACCATGTGAATAGTACGGTCGGTCAATTTGGCAAGCGTCTCATCATGGGTAACTATAACAAAAGTCTGCCCTAACTTATCCCGCAAATCAAAAAACAACTGATGAAGTTCTTCTTTGTTACGAGTATCCAGACTGCCCGACGGTTCATCTGCAAGGATAACCGCCGGGCTGTTTATCAATGCGCGCGCCACAGCAACGCGCTGCTTCTCTCCTCCCGACAGCTCCGCCGGCTTATGAGAAGCTCGTTCGGCAAGCCCCAGAAAATCCAATGTTTCTTTGGCACGCTTCATCGCATCTCCCGAAGAAGCTCCGGATATGAATGCCGGTATCATCACATTCTCCAATGCTGTAAATTCCGGCAATAACTGATGAAACTGAAAAACAAAGCCTATCTGCTGATTGCGAAAAGCCGACAGTTCTTTTTCCTTCAACCGGTTAACCTCCGTACCATTCAGTATCACCGTACCTGCATCCGCCTTGTCCAATGTTCCCATTATCTGAAGCAGCGTCGTTTTTCCGGCTCCGCTGGGTCCCACAATACTGACTATTTCGCCTTTTCCTATCAGCAAATCTATTCCTTTCAGCACTTGCAACGTGCCAAAGCTCTTGGTTATTCCACTTAATTCTATCATAATTACAATTTTCTTATCACATACTCTGCCAAGTAACATCCAAACACGGCAGGCATATAACTCACTGTTCCGGCTGTGGATTTCTTGTTCTTTTCATCATCCACCAAAATAACCGCATCCGCATTTGCCTGCTCTGTACTGAAAACAACCGGTAACTTGCGCTTCATGCCCATTTTCTGCAAGCGCTTGCGCACAGCCTTACTTAAACCGCAATGATAAGTTTCCCACAAATCAGCAAATCTGATTTGGGTTATATCCGATTTCGCACCCGCTCCCATACTGCTCACAATAGGCAGATGACGTTGAAGCGCATTATATATAAGGTAACATTTGGGAGCTACCGTATCAATAGCATCAATCACAAAATCAAACTCAGCACTATCCAGCAATTCCGGAATGCGTTCGTCTTTCAAATATTCCGACAACACATTCAGTTTCAAATCGGGATTGATATCTTTGAAACGCTCTGCCAATACTTCCGCCTTCGGCCGTCCCAGTGTGGAATGCAAAGCCGGCAACTGGCGGTTGATATTGCTTGGCTGCACCGTGTCGGCATCCACAATCGTCATTTGTCCCACACCGGCACGACAAATCATTTCGGCAGCATACGCTCCTACTCCTCCCAAACCCACAACAAGCACATGGGAATTTCGCAAACGTAGCATCTTATCCTCTCCCAGCAACAATTCCGTGCGTTGCTGCCATTCCGTATCAGTTCCGTTCATCACCTTTCTTAAACCATTTATAAAACCACTTACCAACATTATCATACATCCGGGTCTCCGACTGTCCGCGCGGATCGGAGAAAGACACAATCTCCTGCGGATCGCCCAGCTGATCGGGATATATGATTAACAAGCTGGCATCTGCAAAATATTTACTAACCTGAGACGGCAACCGCTCAAAAGAAGTCTGATAAGATATAGAACCCTTACGAGCCGAAACAACGACAAATAAATGGTCAAAATTAACCTGACCGGTCAGCAACAGTAAATCATCCCACTCCTCTAATACAGAAAACTCCGTAAATGTATTTGCTTCCTGCTTCTCTACCACCGCACGCAAGTGTCTCAGGGTATCCTCCGTTGCAAAAAAATGTACACGGCATCCCAGTAACTTACCCATACGGCACAACTGCACCACCCATTTCATGAATCCAACCTCATATTCTGCTTTTTCGGGTACAGCCACTACAATACGCCTAAGCGTATTAACCGGCATCAACAGCTTGGCAATCATAATTTGCCGGTGAGTGCCTTTCAACAAATTCTCCGTCATTGTACCAAAGAATGAATCCATCAGATTAGTCTTTCGGTGCAAACCGATAACCACATCCGTCACCGCATATTCCTTCAGCGTATGAATAATGCCTTGTGCAATATTCAAATCATAACGGAGCACCGTCTTGACCGAAGCATCGGCAGCAGCAGCAACCATTGCCGTACGTTCCAGATTCCGTTTACCTATCAGTTCCTTCGTTTCCGAAGCGTTATTATCATTTATCACACTAAGAGCCACCAACGGTTCCTTCTGTTTAGGATGCCTCATCATCAGCGCCATTCCCACCAATCCTTCTATCGTATCAGGGTTTGCCACAGGTATGAGAATCCGTTCTTGCTCCTTATTATTTTTATCATCATTGCCGGTCAGGTTTTCTTGTGTAACCATCCGGCGCGCTGCCCTCTCCGTCGCAACCGAACTGATGATGCAGGTAAACAATATCATTACCACCGTTCCGTTTAACACATCATCATTCAATAAGCGCTCTCCGTTTTCCATGATAATTTCATGTCCAATCAACACGGCTGCCAACGTAGCTGCCGCCTGCGCGTTACTCAATCCGAATATCAGACTGCGTTCCACCTTCTGCATGCCATATATTTTTTGAGTAATCCATGCCGCAAGCCATTTGCTGAATGTAGCAACCACTGTCATGACAACCGCCACCTTAAGTGCTTCACCCTGCGTAAACAGACAGCGTACATCAATAATCATTCCTACACCAATCAAAAAATAAGGAATGAAAAGCGCATTACCTACAAACTCCAACCGATTCATCAACGGAGAAACATGAGGAACAAAACGGTTCAGTACCAAACCGGCAAGAAAAGCACCCAAAATACCTTCCATTCCTACCAGCTCCATCAGTCCACCCCCTAAGAACACCATAGCCAAGACAAAGACAAACTGCATTACCGCATCCTCGTATGTTCTGAAAAACCACCGACTGATGCGAGGCATAAGAAAAATAATCAAGCCGAACAATGCAAGAACCTTTCCCAGCAAAATGGCCCAAAACAATCCTCCCACATCCTCTCCTTTATACATACCTCCAATCACGGCAAGCACCATCAAGGCCAATACGACAGTCACCGCCGTTCCCCCAATCGTTATGCTCACCGTACGCTGCCGGGACAAACCGTAACGACTGATAATGGGATAAGCTATCAAAGTATGACTGGCATACATACTGGCCAACAGGATGGAAGTGACAAGTCCGTAATCCAATAAACTCATACTGCTCCATATACCAAGCGCCATCGGTATCAGGAAAGTGAACAGCCCAAAGACCAATCCCTTTGTTTTGTTCTTTTTAAAGTCATCCATATCCATCTCCAGCCCCGCCAGAAACATGATATAATACAATCCCACTTTTCCGAATAACTCGAAACTGCTATCTCGCTCCAAAATATTAAAACCATATTTGCCAACCAATACACCGGCAAGAATCATACCGATGATATGAGGAATGCGCAAACGCCCCAATATCATGGGAGCAAACAAGATAATAATAAGTACCAGGAAGAATATCCAAGTAGGGTCAGTAACCGGAAAATGAATATTTAAACCGAATAATTCCATTGCTTTTATTTGAGGGTTATACCATAATATCGACAAAATTACGGAAAATCTCTGGAATAACCTCGGGAAACGGGAGAAATGACGCTAAACGACTTAATATCAGAGTTGTTACGGTGTCAAATGATGACAAGCCGAAAAATCGGAAAACGCAAAGAAAAGCGGATTTAAGAAGAAGAATGGTTTGCAAATCATTACCCGTGAAAGAGTAAGATTTAACATATGAGAGATGCTATTGCACCGTTTGTCACCGATTTGCGTATCAAGGTCTAACTCGTTGATATTTAACTTTGCAAACAAAAAAACGAGTATGGCAAGAAGTACATTCAAAGTGCTGTTCTACGTGAACGGCAGCAAGGAGAAAGACGGTATTGTCCCCATCATGGGACGAGTGACAATCAACGGGACTGTGGCGCAGTTCAGTTGCAAGCAGACCATCCCGAAAACCCTTTGGGATGCGAAAGGCAACCGAGCCAAAGGCAAGAGTGCCGAAGCACGGAACATCAATCTGGCATTGGACAACATCAAGGCGCAAATCATCAAGCACTATCAGCGCATATCCGACCGAGAGGCATACGTAACGGCTGAAATGGTGCGCAATGCCTACCAAGGGGTAGGAAGCGAGTATGAGACACTGATAAAGGCTTTTGACAAGGATTGCGCCAACTTTCTGAAACGTGTCGGTAAAGACCGCAGCATCGGCACGTACAAGGTCATGGTAAGGGCAAGGAACTATGTCGCAGCCTTTATCAAGTCATTCTACAAACGGACAGACATGTCCATGCTGGAACTTACACCCGACTTCATCAAGGAGTTTGCGGCTTATCTTACAGCTGAACGGGGACTGAAAAACGCCACCATCTGGCTGAACTGCATGTGGCTGAAAGGCGTGGTCATGCGTGCGCACTATAACGGACTGATACCGAGAAATCCGTTTGCGCAGTTCCATATCAGCCCGAATGTTAAGGAACGGGAGTATCTGACAGAGGACGAAATCAAAAGAATCATGGCGCACGAGTTTGACAGCCCCACCCTCGCATTGGTGCGGGATCTGTTCATTTTCGCCTGCTTCACCGCCTTGTCTTTCGTGGATATGAAAGAACTCACAACAGACGAAATAGTGGAGGTGAACGGTGAGAAATGGATATTGTCGAAACGGCACAAGACAAATGTCCCGTTCCAAGTGAAGCTGCTTGATATTCCCTTGCAGATAATCGAACGGTACAAGTATCTGTCGGAAGACAAGCTGGTTTTCGGAAAAATCAACTATTGGACGATGTGCAAACAACTGAAAAAGGTAATGGCGGAATGCGGAATAGAGAAGCAAATCTCCTACCATTGCGCACGTCATACGTTTGGAACACTGGCTCTTAGCAAGGGGATGCCCATTGAAAGCGTGAGCCGTGTTCTGGGACACACGAACATTGTCACGACTCAAATCTATGCGAAGATAACCACACAGAAACTTGACAATGACCTGACGATGTTCGGCAACAAACTGAACGCATCGTTCGGAAATGTAACCCTATAACCAAGCATAGCCATGAAACGAAGCATCATCACAACAGACGGTAACGGCAACATCATCATGCCGACCGACATAGGCGCAACCGCCATGAGCGAATGGGAACTTTGCGCCCTGTTCGGAGTAACCGCCCCGACATTTCGTGCAGGGCTGAAGGCTCTTTGCAAGAGCGGAATTTTAAGGGAATACGGGATAAGGCGAAGCATACGGGTATCCGATAATTGCAGTATGGAGGTTTACAACCTTGAAGCGATAGTTGCCCTCGCTTTCCATATTGGCACATTCGGAGCGGAACGGGTACGCAATGCCGTTCTTGAAAGACTGTACCTGCGAAAAGAGAAAACAAGCATCTTCTTCTCGCTGAATACCAACGGTATATCCAAATCCGAATACTTCTCGTAGCTGAATGCCTGACATTATTCACTCGGTAAGTCAGTAATTCATTAAGTCAGTACGACAGAACGACAGACGCTCTGATTTTTTCTCCCGAAAAGCGTAATCCGACATTTGCTTTTCGGGAGTTTTTCCGTTTGCACAACCCGTTTCCTGTCCCAAACCATTGAAAGTTTTTGTTTCGGGGGCTATTTGTCACCATTCTGCCGTGTTTTGCATAACAACCTATCCGATAATTGATTATATTTTTGCAGCTGGTAATTTTCAAACTTAAAACCATTTGATTATGTCAGCTATCGAACAACAAGACAGCCACAGATCGCCATCGGATGGCGGCATGGCAAAGGAAGAATTTATCCGTGTCGGGACAACGCTCTACAAGATTGTGGAGCAACCGAGACTGAACGGAGGGTATGTGAAGAAACGCATCGCATGGAACAACGAGACCCTGCGACAGGATTACGGCAAGGATTACATCGGCAGCGTTCCCAAGTATGACGGCTTCTGCACCGTACCCGAACACATCGGCTACCGTTCCGTGGTCGGCAAGTTCCTTAACCTTTACGAACCGATAGACCACCGACCGCAGGAGGGCGATTTATCGCATATCCAATCTTTGGTACGGCACATCTTCGGGGAACAATACGAGTTGGGGATGGACTATCTGCAACTGCTCTACCTGCAACCGATTCAGAAGTTGCCTATCCTGCTGTTGGTGTCGGAAGAACGCAACACGGGCAAAAGCACCTTCCTGAACTTTCTGAAAGCCCTTTTTCAGAACAATGTGACTTTCAACACCAACGAGGATTTCCGCAGCCAGTTCAATTCCGACTGGGCTGGCAAGTTGCTTATCGTGGTGGATGAGGTGCTGCTCAACCGCAGGGAGGATAGCGAGCGGTTGAAGAACCTCAGCACCACACTTTCCTATAAGGTGGAAGCCAAAGGCAAAGACCGTGACGAGATTGCGTTCTTCGCCAAATTCGTGCTGTGTTCCAACAACGAGCATCTGCCCGTAATCATAGACGCAGGGGAAACACGCTATTGGGTACGCAAGATAGACCGCTTGCAGTCCGATGATACCGACTTCCTGCAAAAGCTGAAAGCGGAGATACCCGCCTTTCTCCATTTCCTGCAACACAGAAAACTGTCCACCGAAAAGGAAAGCCGGATGTGGTTCAACCCCACATTGCTGCATACAGAAGCCTTGCAGAAGATTATCCGTAGCAACCGCAATCGGCTGGAGATAGAGATGTCGGAACTGCTGCTTGACATTATGGTTGCAATGGATGTGGATAGCGTTTCATTCTGCCTTAACGACCTTGTCGTACTGCTGGTGCACTCGCAGGTAAAGGCGGAAAAGCACCAAGTGCGTAAGGTGGTGCAGGAGTGCTGGAAACTAACACCTGCACCAAACGGGCTTACCTACACCACTTATCAGGGCAATTACAACAGAAGTTGTCACTATGAGCCGATAAAGAGGGTGGGACGCTTCTACACCGTCACAAGGGAGCAACTCGAATCCCTGTAATACTATCATTTTTCTGTTGAATTGTTGAATATGGGTATAAATACACTGACAATAAACGATATACATTCTCAACAAAATTTCAACAAGCCAAAAGAGAAGTTGAGAGACCACCGACACCCGTTTGTGGATTTCTCTTTTGGCGAGCGGTTTGTTGAGAAGATGTTGAAAGTTTACAGGTCTGTATATAAACATATTACATCAACAGTTCATCAAATCAACAAATTTTCATCAACTTCAAAACCGTATGTAATATGACAATCCAAGATGTAAAGCAAATCAAACTGGCAGACTATCTGCAAAGTCTGGGCTATACGCCTGTAAAGCAACAAGGCAGGAACCTGTGGTACAAATCACCGTTACGGGAAGAAACGGACGCATCGTTCAAGGTAAACACCGAGCTTGAAAAATGGTACGACTTCGGCATCGGCAAAGGCGGTAATATCATTGCATTGGCAGCGGAACTCTACCATTCGGAAGATGTAGCCTATCTGCTGAAACGCATAGAGGAGCGGACAGCATACATCCGCCCTGCATCGTTCTCTTTTGGCAGACAGCATTCCGACAATCAGCCTTATCAGGGATTAAGGGTTGGTGAGTTGTCCTCTCCTGCTCTTATAGCCTATCTGCAAGAAAGGGGAATAAACATCGGACTTGCCAAAAGAGAATGCAGGGAGCTTCGGTTTATGAATGCCGACAAACCCTATTTTGCCATCGGCTTTCCGAACATGGCAGGAGGATATGAAGTGCGCAACAGATACTTCAAGGGATGTGTCGCCCCGAAAGACATCACCCATATCCGACAGCAGGGCGGACAACGATGTATGTGTTACCTGTTCGAGGGGTTCATGGATTACCTCTCATTCCTTACCATCCGAGTAAGAAACAATCCGCAACACCCGCGATTGGACACACAGGACTATGTCATACTGAACTCCGTTTCCAATCTTGCGAAAGCGGAAAGCTTATTGGAAACCTACACCCAAATCGGCTGTTTCCTTGACAACGACACGGCTGGACGGAGCACCTGCAAGAAGCTGAAAGAGAAGTTCGGGGAACGGATGCTTGACAAGTCAATGTACTATCGTGATTATAAGGACTTGAACGACTACCTGTGCGGTAAGCCCTTGTCCCAATCGGTAGAACCGATAAAGGAGAAGAAGCAAGTCCAATCCGCAAGGCGGATGATGCATCCACCGAAAAAACGAGGGCTGAAGATGTAGAAAGCGAATGCTTGCAGCGACACGGATATTTGCCAACGGAAAATGCCGTAGCTTATTAGGGAATTTGTCCGAGCCGCATTGCAAGCAACGCTGAAAATTCCCCAATAAGCCAAAGAGGTTGCACCTCTCTGGACACACCTCAGCCAACGGCAAAAGCCGTACAGGAGTAAAATCATCAACCATTGTTTCACAAGCTAAAAAAAAGATTATTATATGGGTTATGCAGTATTACACATGGAGAAGACAAGCGGAACGGATGCCGCCATGTCAGCGCACATTGAACGCACCATCAAACCGAAGAATGCCGATGAGAGCAGGACGCACCTCAATCGGGAACTGATAAGGTTTCCTGATGGTGTGGAAAGCAGGACACAAGCCATACAGTACCGATTGGACACCGCAGGACTGACACGCAAAATCGGTAACAACCAAGTGAGGGCTATCCGTGTCCTGCTAACGGGAACTCATGATGATATGGAACGCATCACCAACGAGGGCAGACTTGACGAGTGGTGCAGCGACAACCTGAAATACCTTGCCGACACATTCGGTAGAGAGAATATCGTGTCGGCAGTCCTGCACATGGACGAGCAGACACCGCACATACATGCCACCCTTGTACCGATAATCAGAGGAGAGCGCAAGCGCAAAAAGAAAGAGGAACAGGTTAGAAGGCGATACCGCAAGAAACCGACCGGCACAGCCCGATTGTGTGCCGATGAGATTATGACACGAGCCAAACTCAAATCCTATCAGGACACCTATGCACAAACCATGAGCAGATACGGGCTGCAACGTGGCATTGACGGGTCGGAAGCTAAGCATATATCCACACAGCAGTATTACCGTGACCTGATGCAGCAGACGGAACAGTTACGAACAGACATAGGGCTGCTCCAAGACAGCAAAGAAATAGTACAGGAAGAACTCAGGCGAGCCAAGAAAGAGGTGCAGACCGAGAAGCTGAAAGGGGTAGCCACGACCGCAGCCACCCACATAGCGGAAAGTGTAGGTTCTCTTTTCGGCGGTAATAAGGTTAAGACTTTGGAAAGGCAAAATGCAGCATTGCAAAACCGCATTTATGAACTTGAAAATGAAGTTCAACAACATGAGGAACGGCAAGCCAAACAGATACAGGAAATGAAAAGCGCATACGAACAGCAGAACCGCAAGTTGTCCGAGTTCGTGGATTTCGTCAAACGTTATTTCCCATACGTGGATAAACTGATACCGACAATAAAGTTCCTGCGTGATTCTCTGCACTTTGGCGATGCCGTCATTAGAAAACTATGCATATTCAAAGACGCCACCATTAAAGGTGAGCTATATTCCCGTGAGTTTAACCAGCATTTTAAAGTTGACGGTGCGGTTTGTTCACTCAAACAGAGCACAGAAGGAAATTTTGAACTCAACATAGACGGCGTTTCGCATGTCAATTGGTTCAGACGAAAGAAAGGCGAGTTCATGGAAGCGTTGGGAATGCCGACAAGGAAACAAAATAGGGGTATTAAGCTGTAAATCATAATAAAGTCCGTGATAGTAGAATACTATATCACGGATTTTTTATACTTTTGTATCCGGATTGGGGCAACCCTTTCCAAGACATAAGAAAAAGAAGAAGCGTTATGCTTATCTTGTAGA
>OMBK01001157.1_pt1 | contig 11004 bp, 8 predicted proteins | sample 1644881 | NCBI WGS metagenome assembly OMBK01 (sample SAMEA103958132, study PRJEB25191) | human gut metagenome | biome: human-associated habitat [ENVO:00009003]; feature: intestine environment [ENVO:2100002]; material: feces | place: Germany | collected 2013/2015
TCAGGCGGGCATCTGCCAGCTTTGCATTGGTGGCAATGTCGCGTTTCGTGAGAATCAGCGAATGCGCCGGGGCATCGTACATTGTCACTTTCTGAATTTCCCCGGTCTCCTGCACGGTGAAGTGTATTTCTTCGCTGAGCAGATACCCGGCAGGGGCAGCAGTCTCGGTCAGCGTATAGTCACTGGGCTTCAGGCGCTCGATACGGTGGGGCTGGCCGTTGGTTTCCCACTCGGCAATGGTGTTGCCGCTGGCATCGGTAATTTTCAGCTTTGCACCGGGCAGCTCGCGGCCGTCTGTCATGTCAGCTTTGGAGATTTCGACTTTTGTAAAGTCATCTTTCATCTCCACGCGCTGAATATCCCCGGTAGGGCCTACCTCAAAGGTGATGCTCTCGGCGCGGACATAGCCATGCTCGGTGGGAGCCATCGTCTCGGTTAGAGTGTAAGTACCCATCGGGATGCGCTCCATATAGTGGGGTGTGCCGTCCGTGACCCATTCGGCAACCGTCTTGCCGTCTGCGTCCGTGATTTTTGGCTTTGCACCGCTGATTTCCGTGCCGGTGGCAATGTCGGTTTTGGAAATCTGCACTTTCGTGTAGTCATCCTGCATGAAAACGTGCTGAACCTTGCCGTCATCCTCGACCGTGAACTGAATGGAATTGGCAGGCACATACCCAGAATTATCAGGCACAAGGGTTTCCTCCAGCATATACGTCTCGCCCGCAACCAGCACGGCCTCCATGTAGTGCGGCGTGTCCTCGGACACCCACTCGTCCACAACATTGCCGCCCTTATCCAGCACACGCAGCGTGGCACCGGGGATTTCTTCGTGAGTCGTAATATCGGCCTTGCTGATTTTTACGTGGGTGGGCGCATCCAGCATCGTCACAGTCTGGCTGAACCCATCGGAATCCTTCAGCAGAATCCAGCTTGCAGAGTAGGTGATTTCGGCATCGGCGGGCTTTTCTGCAACCTGCTTATCGGCAAAGAATGCAGGAGCCGCCGCGCCGGTCAAGTAGACCTTATCAAACGTCAAATCGGAGAAATCGCTCTCCCGCAGGCACTTGGCAAAGGCGCGGTCATTAGCGGCATCGGTGAAATTCACCACCAGCGTGCCGTTCACGCAGTACCAGTTGGCAATGACAACGCCGTCTGCATCGGGATTCTTGCCCATTAGATTATCCCAGAATGCGCGCAGCTTGGCGGGAATCGTAGCCACAGTATCATCGGAGAATGCGGTGGGGGAGATAATGCTGCCGGATTGGTACTCGGAATCTTCGGATTCGCGCAGCACCCAGACCGCTGTTTCCTGCAAGTAGCCATTGTCGTCCGTGGCCTGCTCCAAGCGGAACTGAATCGAGCGGGCGGTGACGTAGCCGTCTGCCGGGCGGGTCTCCGTCAGGGTATAGATTTTGGTGGTATCGCGGTTCCCGGCAAAGTCGTGGGAAAGATGCAGCTCGCGAATCACATGGGCCGTGTCGCCGCACTCCCAGCTATCCACCACATTGCCGTTCCAATCGGTCACGGTCAAAGTGGCACCGGGCAGGGCAAAGGTATCGTTGGAATCGGCGGTGAAAGCGCGCTTGTCGATCTCTACGGTGGTCTGCTTGTCGGAGTGCAGGCAGTCAACAATCTGGCATGCGATAAATTGGTTTTCGTAGGTGAACTCAACAGGAATCACGCTTTGCTCGATCAAGTAACCGTCCGGCACGCTGACCTCACGCAGATAGTAGCGGCCGCTGTTGGTCGTCCAGTCGTGGGCATCGCTGCTGCCGTAATGTTCGCCGCGCAGGGGAACATCCACGTCAAAATAGGCGAGACCGTTTTCATCGGTAGTGGCTGTCCCCAGCAGCGTATCGGCGGCTGCCAGCAGCTCACCGGAAATACTGTAAATGTCGTCTGCGGTATACAGCTCATAGACAGCCCCCGCGACCATCTTGGCATCAGCCGGAATGTCAGCACGGTTGCTGCTACCGTTCAAGAGGGAGGCGCGGGTCTTGCAGCCATCTGCATAGGGCTTTTCATCAGTCAAGTCGCAGGTGTCGCGGTCTAGCTTGTACAGACCAACGCCGACTTTGCCCTCCTCGACAACCGGCAGCACGCGGGAATTTTCAAAGACAAGAACCTGTTTTTCAATTTGCTCGGCGCTGGCGTTGCCTGCATTTATAATAGAGTAATTGTACACAACATCGCCGTCCTGCGTGTGGTCGATGATAGTCTTCGCAAGGACCAGATCGTTGTACTGGTTATCCCAGTCCAGCACCACAGTATAGGTGTGGTCGGTATGGACATATCCGTAAGGAGCCTGTACTTCGGAAATTGTGTAAGTACCCAGCGGCAGGGTAATGGCAACTTCGCCTTTCGTGCCATCGTGGGTCACTTTTAAGAAATCATAGGTGGCGGTTGTCCGCGTGGGACTGAACTGAACCTCGTCCACCTGTCCATCTTCGGCAGTGGTAACGGTGGCAACAAGGTCACCGTCTGCATACCAGAGCGTGCCTTGATTGTCCGGCGTAGGAATATCGCCCTGCGCGTGGATCTCATAGGTGGCATTGGCAAGATTGTCCGTCTCGTACACGAACTGCCCGTTCTCGTATCCGGTCAGCACGTTGCCGATTTTGCGAATCTTGATTTGCCCCAAAGTCTCATGGTTATAGTAGTTTTCGGTGATGACATAGTCATCCATGCCGTCGGCACTGCCGCCGCTGACCTGATACACACGATCTGAGGTCAACTCAAACACGACATTGTACTGGCGGTCGTTGAAATACCCGTGCGGGCCTTCGACCTCAACGATGCGGTACTTGCCCAGCGGCAGTTTTTCCGGGGTCTTCATTTCGCCGTTGGAGTCTGTATAGAAAGTGCTGGTCTTTGCCCATGCATTACCAGATTTCGGGTCGTTCATCTCCACAAGGGTTTCACGGCCGTCCTCGGCAATGTAGTAAAGGTTGAACGCGGTGTCGGCAATTTTGACAGGCTTGCCCGTCTCAATGTCGATTTTGACAAGCTGCAAGTAGCCCTCCAACTCTTCATCCAGAATGTTGTAGGTTATGTAGCTGCCGCTGGGCGTTGCGATGCTGCCGGCAGGCACAGTAAAGCTGCTCTGCGGGCTGGACGCATTGACGGTGACAAGGAACGGTTCGGCCTGAAAAACATCTTTTGGCACCGTCGTTTCCATGACGATGTACTGGCCGTAGGGAAGTCCCTGCACACGCAGGATACCTTCCTCGTTCGTGAAGATTTCGGATAAGCGGTATTCCTGCGCGTTGTTGGTCGGCACCCAGCCGAGACCCTGCCCATTGGCAAAATCGCCGTCTGCGGTCAAGGTGGCATTGTAGCGGTTGACGGCGGCGGTGTCGCTCTCGTACATCGTGGCGACAGCCTGTTCTTCGGCGGAAAAATCAAATTTCAGGGTGTCCTGATCGTAGCTGGATTTACGGTAGGCATCCAGAATGCTGGCGGCATCGTAGCTGCCATCGGTATTTTGGGTAAACTGGTCTGCCTTGCTCAGCAGCGATATACGGTACACTTTAAACCCGGCACCACCCAGCTTGATGGCGGTCGAGGGCTGCCCGGTGGTGGACACCAGTTTTTGCAGGGAAAATCCGGATTTCAGCACTTCATCCTGCGTTTCGTCTCCAGCGCGGATAACGTAAGTGGATTCATCTGCATAAGTAAGGGATTGGTAGTGGTTGACTTCATCACAGAGATAGCCTTTCGCAAAGGACAAGTAGTAGCCGTCATAGGTCTTACTGCCGTCTAAGGCGCGGCTTTCGGCAACAGCAGAATACTGGTTGCGGTAGACATAGTCGGTGTACTCCGCTCCGTTGCTGGCGAGGGCGGCATAGCTGCCGGTGGGCTCCAACTTTTTGTTGAGCAGGGGATACTGGCCGGAAAGGTAATACTGCTCGTTGGAATCCATCGGGATCACGATGCCGGTGGCGCGCTCCACAAGGTAGTATCGGCCCAGGTAGAGATTAGAAAATGCCAACTTGCCGTCATTGATGGCGGCGGAGGCAACAAGGTGGTCTTTTTTCAGCACCGGGAGATAATCGGATTTCCATGCGCCGTTGGTAAGCACAGTGGTATGCCAGATAGGGGTGCCGCTGGCATCTGTGATTTTGGAGTAATCGACGATGCCAGAAACGCCGTCCGGGTGGTGAATGTCCTCGGCGGCGTACAGGTCGTATACGGCACCTTCGAGTGTGCTGTCACCGTTGCTGCCCGCAACCAGATACCGGGCAGCATCCAAGTCTACTTTGGAGAGCGTGATGCTGCCGAGAACGCGGTCGTTCTGCATGGTGGCGGAATCAGCGCGCATGGTATAGGACTTCTCATTGCTGGCGATTCCGGTAGGATCAGTGCTATAGGATTTGTCTCCGCTGCGCTCATCGAAACTAATAGTAACGATTCCTTCGCCGGTGTCGATAAGAGTGCCGCCGCTGTTGGCCGTGGTGATGTCGGCGTTATAATCCGCGTTACCCAGCCATATGGTCTGACCGTCCAGTGCCTTGGTGATTTCAAAGGAGTAGGCGCGTTTGCCCAGCACGGAACCAGCCGTGCCGGGATTGGTCACATCCGTCCAATCACCGTAGTACCCGCTGGGAGCGCGGCGCTCGACAATGACAAAACGACCTTCGTTGCGCTGAGTGTAATAAATATTGTCTGACCCGCCTGCGTAATCGCTATGGTTGATGACTTTGTAGGTGCCATCTGCTTGACGTTCAACCTTGTACTGGTTATACCCGCCAGTGGGGATATACCGTTGCAGAACAGTATCCCACTCGAAAATGGCAAACTCTGCGTCCCCGCAAATCTGCTGCTTGGTCTCGCTGTCAATCTTATCAATCGACACCTTTACAGACCATTCATCGTTCTGCATCTGGTAGTCGTTGCTACTGTTGGCGGGAACAGTAATCGTCTGGTGGCTACCCAAAGCGCCGGGCGTGGTATCGAAGCCGTGCGGAATGGTGATTTCATCGTAGCTAAACGTAATATTTGCAAGCTGTGCCCGCGCCGAGGCGATGGCAGCATCTACCATACCTTGTGCTTCGTTTTTCAGTTGGTTGATGGCTGCATTTTTGGCAGCCTCGGCAGCGACATCCGCTTCAGCCTGGCTGGTGAACGGTCCTTCCTGCCCGCTGAGTGTGCTGGTGCTGGTCTTGGACACCTCATAATGTACTGCCCATGTAGCAGAACCATCGCCGCCATTGAGGTGGAAGCTATCATCCTGCGTGTGGCCGCTTGTGGTAATGGTCTGCGCTCCGGCAGGGGTCATCTTCCAACTGCCGCCGTCCACGCTGCCGCTGGTCTGACTGGGCGTGATAGTAATGACTGCGCCATCCACTTTTTCCAGCGTGTTCAGCTGGTATTTGTCGGCGTTGACGGTGAACGTCAGATCAAAGCTGCCGCTGGCGCTCTGTGCAGGAGCGGTCCAAGAAGCAGAATAATACTGCGGCTCAGGAGCAGTCGGTACGTCCGGGATTTCGGTACCGCCAGCAATTTCCTCACCAACCAGTGCTACAATCTGCCATGCGTAGCCAGCAGGCGGATTATAAATGTAAGTGTAATAACCGTTTTCGCCGGACTGAACTGCCGTGCCGTTTGCCAATTCTTCAGCGGCAGCGACATAGGTCTGTGCAGCATAACTATCAGGATAGTTGGCAATGATCCACTGCTGGGTTTCATCGTAGATTTCGCTGATGAGGGCGGTCTGTTCATTGTCTGCGCTCATAACAGCGGGCTTGCTGTCCAGCATATCGAGACTCAACTGACCGAGGCCACCCCAAATGTTGATTTGGTTCGCATAATGGTTGCCGGGGGTGTACTGACCGGGCTCAAGGCGAGACACATGATCAAAAGCGTAGGTCGGACAGCCATTGGGCTGACCGTTCAGACCATGGCTGCAACAATAGGCTTCTTGGCCGTTGAACCAAATAAGCCAAGTGCCGCCCTCTTTGGCGATGCTGGTGATTTTGCCGGTGGCATAGGGCGGGGTAGGACCGGCTGCGAGGGTTGCAACACCATTATCGGTATAAAGCTGCGTAGGAGTTGCTTCATCCGACAATTGTACATGAATAGATTTCTGTAAAGTTGTGCCGTCCGGGCTGGCGTAAACAAACTGCGCTGTGAAGTCAGAAAAAGCCTTTACATAAAAGCCGGTTGCAGCCGCAGATTGCTCGACGTAAGTCTGATACAGAATTTTGGACTGCTCGGCATCGCCGGCAGGAATGAGGTCTGCATCAGTAGATGCGTAGCTGAGAACCTCCACTCCCTCTGGCAGTACAACTTCTGCTGTTGCGCCATTTGCCGGGTACTCGGTCTGAACCAGAAGAGGAATGATTGCATAATTTGCATCGAGATTTTTGCCGATAGTGATGGTTGTTTCATCCTCGTTCAATGCATCGGCATCTATGTGGGCATCGGCACCATCATACAGGTCAGACACCCATGCCGAGATGCTGATTTTCGTCTCACCGGTTGCCACAGGCAGACCCATGCTGCCGAGGTAACTGCCGGTAGGTGCATCCGGCAAATCGTTGTACAGATTTTCGGTGATCTGCGAAATATCCGGTGCCGCGCTGTCAGTAACTTCGGGAACAGCCGTATCTGCTGTCTCCGGCGTTGCAATCTCATCGGCCGAGGCAGCGGGGATCATCGTGCAGCACATGGCTCCTGCCATGAGTGCCGCAGATAAGCGGTGTTTGAGTTTGTATTGCATTTGCATAACTCCTTCGTATTATTCTTTACATCAAATGCGAAAAACTACGATGCTACATCTACACCACCTCCATCAATCAGCTTGGCAACGACCAACAGGCGGCTGTTGGGGTCAGCCGTGCAGGTGGAAAGTGTCAGGATATGGTCATCGGTCATCACGTCCACACCGTAGTCGAACGCACAGCCGGCAACAGCCTTGTCCAAAATCTGCTGAAATGCTGCATCGTCCGGGTCAGCCTGAATACAATCGGTATCGGCATTTGCATCGCAGACCCATACGCTGAAAATCTGATACGTCAGTTTTTCATCCGCCAGCGAAACATAAATGTACGGGTTCTCCTGCCCGAACTCAAACACGCGGTACTTGTGCAGATCCTCAAACCCACTGGTATAATCTTCGTCGGTAAAGGTGTGGCCGTAAAAAATCAGATTGCGAGAAACTTTTACGCTGCTGTCCATACGGCAGGCGTAGTCGGCATAAAGGCAGCCGTGGTAATCCTCGGCCCCCTTTTCATCACGGCGCAGATAGTAGTCATTGTCGCCGTACTGCTGCACAGGAGCGTCGATGTTCGTGCCGGGAATCGTGATCCACGCCACAGTGTCCGGGTTTTCTTTCTGTGCGACTGTAAGGCGTTCGTCAGGCGGTTCCACGTGCTCGGTCTGTACCCATGCAGGCAGGATAGAAGCACCCTCATCGGAACGCCCGAAAAGCAGGAACCCGACCAACAGTAGCCCGACCAAAACAAAAATAATAACGAGCCGCAGCAAATCGGGATTGGCGGTATCGCAAAAGTGTTTGAATTTTTCTCTCACTGCGGCACCTCCGCAACATCATCCTCCTGCCACGGCAGGCGGGGCAGGGGCGCGTAGTGACGGCCGTTCGGTTCGACCCAGCTGCCCTGACCGCCGGCAAAAATGTGGATGTTGAACGAGTTCAGCACGGTCAAAAAGCTCTCCATGTCAGCGGCATCACAGCAGAGAGAATCCCGGTTTCCGATCAGCAGCACATCAAAGCGGTGCTGTTCGGCATCCTGTAAAATCTCCTTGACGGCGGGGCGCATGAGCAGCGGCACAGGCTCGTTTGTCTCGGAAATGCGCTCTTTCTGCACACCCCACTGCAATTTGCGGGCGGCGCGCTGACAAGCAAGACGCTGCCTGCCCATGCTGGCAAGAGTCTTCGGGTCGGACTGGTAAAGGCATTGTGCAATCATGGTGTTTTCCTCCTTAATGGTGTGGATTATGGTAGACTTCTTTGTGCAGCGCCACCGCATGGCGGCGCTCATGCCATAGGAACAGGTAGTGCAGAACCATTCCGCTGCCGACCAGCGGCAGCAGAGCTTTTGCCCAATCAGAGATTTTCTTCATCGTCATCCTCATTTCTGCCGCCGAGGACAATATCCCCGGACGGCACATAGACTTTCGGTGCAGGGGCGGTCTTTGCGGGCTCAACCGCGTGAGCAGGCTCTTTGCGCAGAAGATGGGTGATAATCAGCAGCACCGCGATAAAGAGCAGCGCGCACGCAATGCCCATAATCAGCAAGGCCGGAGTAATCCCACTTTCTGCCGCAGCAACAACCACAGGCACAGAAATCGGCGCGTACAGTAGTGTGTAATGCACGGTTCCAGCCTCGGTGCGGGTGACCGTTCCGGCGTAGTGCGCGGTTGCCATGTAGGTGCTGTCGGCCTGCAAAGTTTCGCCAATCGTAATGTCCTGCAAGGTCAGAGAGCCGGAGAAGCCATACTCATCGTCGTAGGCCACAGACTCTTTCACGTCATTGCGGGCGGTTTCGGCATCGGCGCTCCGCACGGACAATTCAAAATCCTGTGTGACCTCTTTTTCTTCGGTCACACCGCCCTCCACAGACTGTGTAACACCCCATAAGGTGTAATCGGAACCGCCCCACTGCATACCGCTTTCGGTCAAGTCGGCAACGACTGTGCCATACGGTACGCTGTACTGCTTGACGACAAGCAGCTGCCCGCCGTCCTCCTGCCATGAGATGCTGCCCGGGTAAAACTGCGGCGCGGGATCTTCCGGCGACAGTTCCACCAGTTCCGGGGCGGGGGTGGGTGTGGGCTCCTCGGCAAAGGCTGCGGTGCCGGTGCTCAGTGCCAGCAGGCAGCACAGGGCGACGATAACAGGTTTCTTCATTAGGATTCCTCCGTTTCGGTTTGATTTTGCATTTTACGTTCTACAATGCGGCGCAGCTCGTCCCGGTCTGTGGTGATCAGGTCCTTTTCTTCCTCGCTGCAACGCATATCGACGGTGACATTGTTGGAATTTGTGACGATCAACGCGCTGCCGCGCTCGAAGCGGGTGATGTTGTCGATCTCGGCATCGGTCAGCTTCAAGACGCTCTGCACGCGCTGTGCTTCCTCTTCCTCCAGGTTCAGAATGATTTTGATTTTGCAGTTGTTCAGGATGCCGCGGCCGTATTTTCCATCTTCCAAGGAAAAGAAGTCGTTCAGATCCTGCGTGGCAACCAGTACACCACCGCCGTAGCCGCGAATCGTCTTGACGGCCTCGAATACATAGTTGGCAGCCAGCGCATTGGACGATAGCGGTCATCTGTGGTGTGCAAGATGCCGTTCTCGATTTTCTCGATAGGCAGTAGGTCGTAGAGCGTCTGCCGCTTTACCAGCTTTCCGTGGCGGTCCGCCTTACGCTGCAAAACTTGTGCGTTGTGGGGCAGGGTATCCGAATCGTCGTAGTAGACAACACGATACCGTTTGCTGATGAGCCGCAGATGCCGGTGTCGGTTGGCTTCGAGATTGCCCTGTGGCGTGGGCGTGACGATGCGGCGGCGCTTCATAAAGCGGAACCAGTGCGCCACAAACTGTGTCAGGCTGTCACCGCCGATACCAACCACACCGAAAACACCCAACGGCACCGATACCGCAATAACGATCATCAGGCGGATGTTAAACGCCATCGGCAGATAAAACAGCGGTATCGCACTGCCTACGGCAAGCACAGCCGCCTCTACTGCATTGCGCAGCTTGACCGTGCCGCCGAGAATCGTGCCGGTGTCCACAAAATTCTGCGGAATAAGGTAAGCATCCCGCTCTTCGCGTGAAATTTCGACCACCTCCGATAAACGAAAAGAGCGCCCTCAAAAAAGGCGCTCTTGCGTTTCTGTTCAATTTTGACGATACTATTATAGCAGAGTCATATTGCAGCAAAAAAGACTTTTGCTGTGCGGATGTTGTGCCGATTTACTGCATTTCGGCAGATAAATTTTCAAATGTAGCTTTGTGGCATCAATGTGGCTACATGAATTGACAACCGGATGCTGTGAACGTATAATGGAGATAAGAAGAAAACTACGGCATGAAGGGAGTTTATTTTATGGAGAACATTGTTTCGGCGGCTAAAACGGATGTATTTCGCGTTCGTATCAACCCGGAAATTAAGCAGGAACTGGAATCTGTGTATGCAAAGAACGGTCTTACTCTGACCGATGCTATCAATGTGTTTTTCCAGCAGTCGCTGAACGCGGGCGGTTTTCCCTTTTCTGTGACCGAGGACAACGCGGAGATCATCAAGGCAAAGGCACTTTCCCGCCTGACAAAGCAGTTGCAGGAAGCGCAGGACGATCCGGTTTCTTACTCCGAGGATGAAGTGTATAAAATGTTCGGAGTAGAGAAATGAGGGTAAGCTATAAGAGAGCCGCGGTCAAAGACATGGAGGCGACCCGCGACTATATTGCCGGGCAGCTGAAGAACCCGAAAGCGGCCAAAAAGCTGATGACAGCGCTGCTGAAAGCAATATCCTTGCTGGCAGATAATCCTTATATGGGCGCGGCACTGGCAGAAAAGTTTGAAATCGCCACAGATGTGCGCTATTTCGTGGTGTCAAAGCAGCTGATTTTCTACCGTGTGGACGGGGAAAACGACACTGTAGAAATTCTCCGTGTGCTGGACGGCAGAACTGATTACTTGTCGGTATTGTTCGGATAAATAAAAATAAGAGGGCCGCTCCTGCGTATTGGCAGAAGCAGCCCCCCTTTGTTTTAGTGCAGATACCCTTTTGGGTTGACGTAGACACCGTCGATAATGACGCAGATATGCAGATGATTTCCGGTTACATCGCCGGTAGCACCAACCTTGGCAATGGTGTCGTACTTGTTCACCGTATCGCCAACCTGCGCCAAAAGCTGGCTGCAATGGGCGTAAAGGGTGCAATACCCGCCGCCGTGGTTGATGACGAGATAATTTCCATAACTGACATGGTAGCCGGCCTTTATGACCGTACCGGCTTCCACTGCCAGAATTGGTGTGCCA
>OMBK01001172.1_pt1 | contig 10890 bp, 7 predicted proteins | sample 1644881 | NCBI WGS metagenome assembly OMBK01 (sample SAMEA103958132, study PRJEB25191) | human gut metagenome | biome: human-associated habitat [ENVO:00009003]; feature: intestine environment [ENVO:2100002]; material: feces | place: Germany | collected 2013/2015
ATCGATCTTGTCATATCCCGGAACATCAATGGAACGCCGATAGTCCAGCGTTGCATGAAGAACAGAGACTGCATCATTTTTGGCCATATTGATCTCATCAAGGATTCCAAATCCGCCATATTCTGCACACCGGTAAATGCTTCCCTTTCGAAGCTTTACTTCATTGTCCTCATAAGTATCCGTACCGATCAGGTCTCCACTGTTTGTATTGACATGAAAAGAAATATTATAAGAATCTTTTAAAGAACAATCGTTTTTACTATCGGATTAATACAATCAGCAGATATATCTTATTTTTTTCACTAATGAGTTTTTTGAGCTGCTTTTATTTTGGAATTCAATTTATCAGTATTATCAATGATGAAAAAGCAGAAAATTTGTACCCGTATGATTTTATGTGTATTGCAGATAGAGCGGATGATAAAATTTTTGAGAAAATAAAAGAAAAGTACCATGCAACAGTAGTTGAATATCCAATGGTAAGAGTTGCAAATGCAGATAAAACAGAGCATTCGGAAGGACGGGGAGAAGTTGTGATACAAGGACAACAGATCGGAATCTCCGAGTCGACTTATTATAAATTGAAGAAAGCAATCGATCCATCATATAAGAAGAAGTCCTTAAAACTTGATAAAAATGGAAAAAAAGTATATATAGTCCATCAGCAGGACCGGTCTACAAAGGCTCAGCCATTGGATTGGTATTATAATAAAAAATTACCGGATTTACATATTGGATTACCATGTGAATATTGTGATCACGCGGATCATGAGACGACATATTATGAAAAAATAGTTGCAGGAGAGGAAATTTCAAGTCTCACAGGCTGTTATAGTACACCAAAATGTGAAAATTTAGTTGTCTTTTCCGATGAATATTTTGAAAAAGCTAAGAATGAATGGAAAGATACGGATGTTTTGACCGGTTATAAAGTAGAACGTTACAATGCAATATATGGGGATGAAGGAGAACCATATATTGTTGAGGGACCAACAAAACTGGTATTGATTCAAACAGATGAAAAATATATGGATCAGATTGATAGAGAACTGGAATCAAAAGAAGAAAAGCACAAGTATATAGGAAATTATGATTCTACAGTAAAATTTCACTATTCATCAAAAACTGCAACTCTTGATATGAAAACAGAAAGAGCTGTTAAAGCTTTGATTTGTATATATATCATACTTACATTAAGTGTCCTGAATTGGATCATGCTGTATGCAATGCATGAAATGGAGAAAAAAGAAAAAACGGAACGTGAACAGTTTCTGATCTTTATGGGAATGGATAAAGATGAAAGAAAGAAAATGAATCGGAGAGAATGGTATGTATATTGGATTATTCCTACGATCATTCTCGTAATATCAACTGCATTTTTTATGAGAGATACAATGGTTGCTAGAATGTATACAGAAGATATGCGGGAAATATGCGAATTACAGGAAATAGAATTGTTGATAATCTGGATTGTAATAAATGGAATTTATTTTTGGATTATGAATCGAAAAGTGGGAAAGGAGTTGAAAGCTGATGATAAATGAGAAAGAAATACTTCGGGCAGAAGGACTGAAGAGGACATATCTTGTGAATGAAACAAAAATAGAAGTATTGAAAGGAATCAATCTGACGATTAATAGTCAGGAGTTTATTGCTATTATGGGAAAATCAGGATCTGGTAAAACAACTCTTTTGAAATTATTAGGAATGCTGGATCGGCCAACAGAGGGAAAAGTTTTTTTCAAAGGAGAGGACAGCAATTTTATAAGAGGCGATAGACTGGCAAAGATCAGACGTTGTGAACTGGGATTTATATATCAGGATTATTATCTGATGGACAGTTTATCAGTAAGAGAGAATATTATGTTACCGAAAATCCTGGATCATAGTTCGGTAGAAGAGAGTATGGAGGAATCGGAAAAACTGGCTGATATCATGGGAGTTCGAACCTTGATGGATAAGAGAACATTTGAGTTATCAGGAGGTGAAAAACAAAGAGTGGCAATTTGCCGGGCATTAATTAATCACTCGGATTTAATATTGGCAGATGAACCAACCGGGAATTTGGATTCGGCATCATCAGAAACGGTAATGGAATATTTACAGATGATCAACAAAGATATGAAAAAAACGGTTGTATTAGTCACTCATGATGCATATGTTGCAAGCTTTTGTAATAGAGTGATTTTTGTCAAAGATGGTATGATTGAAGTAGAATTAAAAAAGACAGAAGGACAGGATGAGTTCTGCGATCAGATAATGAAAGAACAGAAGAAGATTTTGAAGAGATAAACACAGGTAGCAGAAGGGAGCAGACAGAAGATGAATTCTAATTTCGAATATTACAAAATATTTTATTACGTAGCAAAGTATGAGAATCTTACCAAGGCAGCGACGGCACTGAAGACCAGCCAGCCGGCAGTGACACGTACTATTCATAAGCTGGAAGGTGAACTGGGATGCCGGTTATTTACCAGAAGCAAGACCGGTATGAAGCTGACCCCGGAGGGAAGAACATTCTATGGTTATGTGGCGGCCGGATGCGCCCAGTTTTTCAAAGGGGAGAATGACCTTAGCAATCTCATTTCTCTGGAAAATGGTACGATCTATATCAGTGCGACGGAGACTGCTCTTCACTGTTATCTGTTTCAGGCGATGGAAGAATTCAACAGTCTGTATCCGAATGTAAGATTCAAGATCCTGAATAACAGTACGACAGAATCTGTCAATGCGGTAAAAGAAGGAAAGGTGGATCTCGCTTTTGTATCGGCTAACCTTCAGGTGGCAAAGCCGCTTCGGATGAAGATATTGAGAAAATACAGGGATATACTGATCGCCGGAAAGCGATTTGAAGAATTGAAAGCGGGGAAAGAGGAGTTATCACTTAAGGAACTGGTGTCCTATCCGTGGATCAGTCTGACTGCAGAGACGATTACCAGACGTTTTCTAAATGAATATTTTGAAAAGAACAGTCTGACATTTACACCGGATATGGAGCTTGCAACGACGGATATGATACTTCCGGCGGTAAGGCACAATCTGGGACTGGGTTTCATCCCGGCGGAATTTGCAGATTCGGAACTTAAGTCCGGACAGGTATTTGAGATCAAAGTGAAAGAAAAGCTGCCGGAACGTAATATCATACTGATCTACGACATGGAATATCCGCAAAGTATCGCGGCAAAAGAATTTCAGAAATTCCTGAAAGAAAAAGAAATGTAAAAACCCGGAAGCTTACATAAATTCGGATGATCATTAATGATCAGATAAAAGATAAAGGTATCGAATTGGAGTAAAATATTGTAAGCTTCCGGGCTTTTATTATATTAAAACAAACTAATCAATAGAGGACTTTTTTTATTTATGCCACTCCCAGTTACGGATCTCTTCAAGATCCTGTCCGTATTCGGCAATGTACTGTTTGTGCTCAACCAGCTTGTCGTTCATTTTCTGGATCAGGAATGATCCCTTGTTGCCAAGCTGTGGCAAGTGCATGATAGTATCTTTTACCAGGTTGAAACGGTCGATCTGGTTCTGTACACGCATATCGAATGGTGTAGTGATCGTTCCTTCTTCCTGATATCCATGAACGGAAATATTGTGGTTGTTACGTTCGTATGTAAGTTCATGGATCAGTGTCGGATATCCGTGGAATGCGAAGATGATCGGTTTATCTTTTGTAAAGATTGCATCATATTCTGCATCACTTAATCCGTGTGGATGTTTGTGATCTGATTCCATCTTGAACAGGTCAACAACGTTAACAACACGAATCTTGAGTTCTGGCATTTCATCACGAAGAATTGTAACAGCAGCCATTGTTTCAAGAGTTGGTGTGTCACCGCAGCAAGCCATAACAACATCTGGTTCTTCACCACAGTCGTTACTTGCCCAATCCCAGATACCGATACCCTGTGTACAGTGCTTAACAGCCTGTTCCATAGATAACCACTGGCAGCTTGGGTGTTTTGAAGCTACGATAGCGTTGACATAATTCTTGCTCTTGATACAGTGATCGAAGCAAGAGAGTAAGCAGTTAGCATCCGGTGGGAGATACATGCGGACAACATCTGCTTTTTTATTAGCGATGTGATCCAGGAATCCTGGGTCCTGATGTGTAAATCCGTTGTGATCCTGCTGCCATACATTTGATGTCAGGATGAAGTTAAGAGAAGCAATTGGCTGTCTCCATGAAAGCTGGTTACATACTTTTAACCATTTTGCATGCTGAGCTGCCATAGAGTCAACGATACGGATGAATGCTTCGTAACTTGCGAAGAATCCGTGACGTCCTGTTAACAGATAACCTTCCAGCCATCCTTCACACATATGCTCACTTAACATACCATCCATGATACGTCCGTTTCTTGCAAGACAATCGTCTGTGTCAAGAAGTCCGGCATTCCAGTCACGGTTCTGTGTTTCAAATACTTTGTATAAACGGTTAGACATACTTTCGTCAGGTCCGAAGATACGGAAGTTCTTGTTCTCTTCGTTTAATTCGAAGATGTCACGGATATATCCGCCAAGTTCGATCATATCCTGAGCCTTTGTCTTACCTGGTTCAACTTCGATTCCATAAGAACGGAAATCAGGAAGTCTTAAGTCTTTTAATAATAATCCACCATTTGCATGTGGGTTAGCTCCGAGACGGGCATCTCCCTTAGGTGCAAGTTCCGCAAGTTCTGGGATCAGGTGTCCGTTTTCATCGAAGAGTTCTTCCGGATGATAGCTTTCCAGCCACTCTTTTAAGAGTTCCAGATGTTCTGGACTTTCCATTGTAAGTGGTACCTGATGTGCACGGAAAGATCCTTCGATCTGCTGTCCATCTACAACCTTTGGTCCAGTCCATCCCTTTGGTGTACGCAGAACGATCATTGGCCATGCCGGACGTTCTGGATCATTGTTCTCACGTGCATTTTTCTGGATTGCTTTGATCTCTTCGATAACAGTATCCATTGTTTCTGCCATCTTCTTGTGCATTGTCATCGGATCATCGCCTTCTACGAAGTAAGGTTTCCATCCACATCCTTTGAAGAAGTTCTCAACTTCCTCGTGGGAAATACGAGAGAAGATAGTAGGGTTACTGATCTTATATCCATTTAAATGAAGAATTGGAAGTACAGCACCGTCTGTAACTGGGTTCAGGAACTTGTTAGACTGCCATGAAGTAGCTAACGGTCCGGTCTCAGCTTCACCGTCACCAACAACAACAGTTGCGATCAGATCCGGGTTGTCGAATACAGCACCGAATGCATGAGCGATAGAGTATCCAAGCTCTCCACCTTCGTTGATAGATCCTGGTGTCTCTGGTGCACAGTGACTCGGAACTCCACATGGGAATGAGAACTGCTTGAACATCTTCTTCATACCTTCTTCATCTTGGCTGATGTTCGGATATACTTCGCTGTAAGAACCTTCCAGATATGTATTGGCAATTAAGAAGTTTCCGCCATGTCCAGGACCTGATAATAAGATCATATCCAGATCATAACGTTTGATTTCACGGTTGCAGTGTACATAGATGAAGTTTTGTCCAGGTACGGTTCCCCAGTGTCCGACGATTTTTTTCTTGATCTGATCCATTGTAAGTGGCTCTTTTAAGAGCGGATTGTCAAGAAGATATAACTGACCGGCTGACAGATAGTTGGCAGCACGCCAGTAAGCATTCATCTTTTCAAGCATTTCCTGAGATAACGGCTGCTTCTCAAGACATGTTTTTGTGTCTTCCATATTCTTACCTCTTTCATAAAAACTTTGTGTTAATTATTTAACCAAATGTAGGATATCATAATAAGAACAATACGTAAAATAGCAATTATGCATTAAGATTATAAGTTTTTGATATGGATGTACGGATAAAAATACAAAGGAAGAGAAGTATCTACATATAATAAAAGGATTTAGTTCGAAAAGGATTTAGAGCGAACGAAAAATAAAATACAATCTAATTCGACATATTTGTCAAAAACAATACAAGTAAATGGAAAAATGAAAGTTGTATTGCTTTCTAAAGAAAATATGAAGAAAAAGCCAAAAAGTGCACAAAAAATTCATTTTTTGTTCACAATTATAGCGGCTAAGACTGTCAAAACGCACAAAAAGATAGAAAAACACACATAAAAGCAATGGAAAACAACTTGCAACGATACAACTTTGTGAGAAAAAATGGTTGTATTTTATTGCGAAACCGGACAGGTTAAGTATATAATTGAATCATCAAATAAATAGAAAACGGAGGAGACATTATGAAGAGAGTTCTCAAAAAAGTAACAGCAGCTCTTCTGGCAGCAACAATGGTAGTTGGACTTGCTGCATGTGGAAGCGGCAATGGTGGCTCAGGTAACAAGAGCAGCAAATCAGGAAAGGTTAAAATCGGAGTTTCTATCTGGTCTTCAACAGACGTTCTTGGATCACAGTGTAAGAAGATGCTGGATGCAGCAGCTAAAGCACTGGATGTAGAAGTACAGTATGTTGACCAGGGACATGTATCTGAGAAAGTTACAGCTTCTGTAGAGCAGTTAGCAGCAGCAGGATGCCAGGGAATCATCATCTGTAACTCATCTGATACAGAGATGACATCAGCAATCAAGACATGTAATGATAATAAAGTATATCTTGCACAGTTCTTCCGTGTAATCAGCAAAGAAGACAGTGCAGATATCTACAAAGCAGCAAAAGATTCCGCTTACTACATCGGAGCAGTTCATGAAGATGAACCTGCAAACGGTGCAGAACTTGTTAAGATCCTTCTTGATAAAGGCGATCGTAACATCGGTCTTATCGGCTGGGAGCAGGGAGATGCTACATGGCTCGGAAGATGGAAAGGTTACAAAGCCGGAGTTGAAAAATGGAACAAAGAAAACCCAGACGACAAAGCAAAAATTTCTGAGCCACAGTACGCTGGTACAACTTCAGAAGGTGGATCAAAAGCCGCTGAAGCTTTAATGGCAGCAGATCCTAAGCTTGATGCATTGATCCCAGCTGGTGGTGGTGGAGATCCACTTCAGGGAGCAATCGCAGCAGTTGAACGAGCAGGAAAGACTCAGGACATCGATATCGTTTCTACAGACTTCCTTCCAGACCTTGGAGAAAGACTTCAGAATGGATCAATGGCCGGTGAATCCGGTGGACACTTCTGTGACCCATTGATCGCATTCATGATGGTTTACAATGCAGTCAAAGGTAACTACAAAGACTTCGCTGGTAAATTCGAAGATGTTCCATTCCCATACCTGTATGTATCATCAGCAGATGACTATGCAGCATATGAGAAATATTTCGTAGATCAGCTTCCATACACAGACGATGAATTAGTAGCTATGTCTAAAGAAAGTCTGAAAGAGTTGAAAGCAACTGCAGCAAGCGTATCTATCGCTGATGCAGAAAGCCGTGCTGGTAAATAAACCGGACGCAAGATAACAGAAAATAATTTGGGGGGTGACGTCGCAAGAAAGGCGATGCCACCTTCCCTTTTAAAAAGATAATAAGAAGAGGTAGATAATATGGGCACTACTAAAAAACTCTCAGGAAAGACAATGGGATATGTAATCCTGATCGGTCTTGTAATTGTTTCCTGGGTAATCTTTAAAATATTGACACCACATAACTTCGGCTCATTTTCCAATATGCTCAATTACTTTCAGGCCAGTCTGATTGCCACTGTAGGTGCGGTTGGTTTCTATTTCGTAATGGTAATGGGAATGTTCGATTTCTCTATTGGTGCAAATATCATGCTTTCCGCAATCGTTGGTTGCGTATTGGCAACAAAATTTAATTTAGGATATTTCGGACTGATCGTCGGAGGTATTCTTACAGGCACTATCGTTGGTTTATTAAACGGAATCTTCTATGTAAAATTAAGAATTCCATCTATGATCGTTACAACAGGTCTGGCGCTCATCTATGAGTCGTTAGCAAACTACATGGCAGGTGGTGTGGAACAGACACTTCCGGCACACTTAAGAGCATTCGGACGTATGCCTTGGGATATTATCCTTGCATTGGTAGCATGCGTTGTTGCTTACATATTCTTAAACTACACTAAAATCGGAACTTATACTTATGCAATTGGTAGTGATGAGTTCGTTGCCAAGAACATGGGTATTAATGTTAATAAATACAAGGTACTTGCATTCATCTTAAGTGGTGCATTCCTTGGAGTAATGGCAATTCTGACAATCAGTTATGGTTCTTCAATGGTAGCGGTTACCGGTATGGCATCTATGAGCCGAAACTTCGTACCGACTATGGGATGTTTCTTCGGTCTGGCATTTAAGAAATATGGTATGCCGCTGCAGGCTATTATCATCGGTGAATTCGTAATCAATATTATTTTCTTCGGTTTCATCGCACTTGGTGCTCCTACAGCGATCCAGGACGTTATTACAGGATTTGCACTGCTGATTATCGTTACTCTGACAACAAAGGTTACAAAAGGCGAGATTGTCAAGTAATAGAAGGAGGAAGACAGCAATGAGTGAAGTGAGATTACAGGTAAAACATGTTTCTAAAAACTTCGGTATCACGAAGGCGTTGAAAGATGTGTCATTTAATATCAATAAAGGTGAGGTTCACGCACTGATCGGTGAAAATGGATCCGGTAAATCAACAATGACAAATATGTTGACAGGAATCTATACACTGGAAAGTGGACAGTTCATTCTGGATGGAAAAGAAGTTCATCCGAAGAACCAGGTAGAAGCAAATGAAGAAGGTATTTCTATCATCGTACAGGAACTTGGAACTCTTTCCGGACTGACGGTAGCAGAGAATATCTTCCTTGGACATGAAGATCAGTTCGTTCATCTGGGGATCAAGAATACCGCAGCAATGAACAAAAAAGCAAATGAGCTTTTACAATCCTATGGATTTGATAAGATCAAAGCAGGAGATATGATTGATGATTATAATTTCGAAGATCGTAAACTGGTTGAGATCGTAAAAGCTACATATTTTAATCCTAAGATCGTCGTTGTCGATGAGACGACAACAGCACTTGGACAGAAAGGCCGTGAAGAGCTTTTCAAGGTAATGCACAGAGTTCGTGACACAGGAAACTGCGTAATCTTTATTTCCCATGACCTTCCGGAAATTCTTGACAAATCCGATACAATCACAATCCTCCGGGATGGTGTATATATCGATACGGTTAAGAGTGCAGATGTGAACGAAGATGATCTGAAGAAGCTGATGGTTGGACGTGAGGTAACAGGTGATTACTATCGTTCAGACTATGGTGAAAAAGTATCAGATGAAGTTGTATTATCCGTAAAGAATGTTACAGTTCCAGGACTGATCGAAGATATCAGCTTTGATTTACACAAAGGAGAGATCCTTGGATTCGGTGGTCTGTCAGAATCAGGTATGCATGAGATCGGTAAAGCAATCTTCGGTGCATCTTATGACAGAGAAGGTGAAGTTGTTCTGGCTGACGGAACACACATCAACGATATTCCTACAGCAATTAAGCACAGCATCGCTTATACATCCAAAGACCGTGACAATGAGTCGGTTGTGCTGAATCAGAGTATCGGTGACAATATCTGCTTACCATCATTAGATGAACTTGCTAATAAAGCACATATATTAAGCGATAAGAAACGTAGAGAGTTTGCCGATAAATATGCAAAACAGATGTCTGTAAAGATGAATGATGTAAACCAGTTCGTTTCAAATCTGTCCGGTGGTAACAAACAGAAAGTTGTTCTTGCAAGATGGATCGGAAAAGATTCTGATATCGTTGTTCTGGACAGTCCTACCCGAGGAATCGATATTAAGGTAAAACAGGACATCTATCAGTTGATGAACCAGATGAGAAAGAACGGTAAATCCATCATCATGATCTCAGAAGAGTTGATGGAGCTGATTGGTATGAGTGATCGTATCATTATTATGAAAGATGGAAAAATCAGTGGAGAACTTGAACGTAATCAGAACCTGGATGAAAATGGTCTGATTTCGATGATGGTATAAGGAGGCAACTATGGGAAGTCAAGTAAGTGCAAAAACAAACGATAAGGAGCAGCAGCTTAAGAAAGCGTCTAAGATGGCGATGGTTCGTGCGCTCCTGCCAATCGTAGGATTGGTTGTTATTTTCCTGCTGTTCAATGTCCTGACAGATTTCCGTATGATGGGAAATATGTCACTGGCATTCTCGCAGGTATATGTTACAATGATTGCAGCTATGGGCGTATTCTTCATTATGACGATGGGCGGCCTGGACTTTTCTCAGGGATCTATCCTTGGAATTGCTTCAATCGTTGTATGTATTCTTTCAAAACATGGAATTGCAATTGCAATTCTTGGTGGTATTGCATCAGGTGTGATCATCGGTGCGATCAACGGATACTTCTACGTATACCGTAAGATCAAATCATTCATTGTTACAATTTGTACCATGTTCTTATTCCGTGGATTTATCAAATATATGACAACGAATGCACCTGTTTCCGGTTCTGCAACATTGATCAATTATGACAGTACAGGATTCAAAGTGGCTTGTACAGTAGTTGTTCTGGTTATTGGATTTATCGCATTCCGTTATACAAAATTCGGAACATATTTAAAAGCGATCGGAGCCGGTGAAAAAGCAGCAATGTTCTCAGGAATCCGTACAGACAGAATGAAATTCCTCATGTATGTACTGGCAGGTGCACTGACAGGATTTGCAGCATTTATCAACGTTATCAAGGTCGGATCTGTTACATCTTCCGGTGGTAACCAGTTAGAGACACAGATTCTGATCGCTCTGGTATTAGGTGGTATGCCTATTTCCGGTGGAGCAAAAGTAAGATTTGAAAATATCGTTGTCGGATCTCTTCTTTACGTCGTACTGAACAGTGGATTGACAATGATGGGATTCTCAACACAGATGATGCAGCTGATCCA
>OMBK01001201.1_pt1 | contig 10687 bp, 9 predicted proteins | sample 1644881 | NCBI WGS metagenome assembly OMBK01 (sample SAMEA103958132, study PRJEB25191) | human gut metagenome | biome: human-associated habitat [ENVO:00009003]; feature: intestine environment [ENVO:2100002]; material: feces | place: Germany | collected 2013/2015
CGTAACAAGGTAGCCGTATCGGAAGGTGCGGCTGGATCACCTCCTTTCTAAGGAGCATGCGTTACCGAGGTAACGGCATGTGTCGAGCACATTCGAGCATTGTTTGGTTTTGAGAGAATATTTCTCTCAGATATTGATCTTTGAAAACTGCACAGAAGAAGAAATGCAAAAAAAACAAATTCACCAAAATAAAAAGCAAAAAAATGCTTCTCTTATGAGTTTAAAGTGGATTGAACCAAGCATTTTAGGATTTAAACAAATTACATTAGCGAAGACAAACGCAAATGACCTTAAGTAAGTTAAGTGAACAAGGGCATACGGCGGATGCCTTGGCGCCAAGAGCCGATGAAGGACGCGGTAAGCTGCGAAAAGGCATGGGTAGGAGCAAGCATCCTGTGATCCATGCATATCCGAATGGGGCAACCCACCATCAGTCATGTGATGGTACGAAAGAGGCAGACCTGGGGAACTGAAACATCTAAGTACCCAGAGGAAAAGTAATCAATTGAGATTCCCTAAGTAGCGGCGAGCGAAAGGGGAAGAGCCCAAACCAGATAACTTCGGTTGTCTGGGGTTGAGGACCGGCAAAAAGAGGAAACTTCTTAGTCGAATGGTTTGGAAAGGCCATGCACAGAAGGTAAAACACCTGTAGGCGAAAAGAAGTCAATCGGGCTGGTATCCAGAGTACTGCGAGACACGTGAAACCTTGCAGGAAGCAGGGGGGACCACCCTCCAAGGCAAAATACTACTTGGCGACCGATAGCGCATAGTACCGTGAGGGAAAGGTGAAAAGAACCCCGGGAGGGGAGTGAAATAGAACCTGAAACCGTATGTCTACAAGCAGTCGAAGCACCTTAAGAGTGCGACGGCGTGCCTATTGAAGAATGAACCGGCGAGTTACATTATGTTGCGAGGTTAAGTGGGAGACACGGAGCCGAAGCGAAAGCGAGTCTTAATAGGGCGACTAGTAACATGGTGTAGACCCGAAACCGCAGTGATCTATCCATGGTCAGGTTGAAGCGCAGGTAAAAATGCGTGGAGGACCGAACCCGTGAGTGTTGAAAAACTTTGGGATGAACCGTGGATAGGGGTGAAATGCCAATCGAACGCGGAGATAGCTGGTACTCCCCGAAATAGCTTTAGGGCTAGCCTCAGGGAAGATTATAGACGGTAGAGCACTGATCTGGCAAGGGGGCGTAAAGCCTACCGACCCTAGTCAAACTTCGAATGGCTATAATTAAGACCCTGGGAGTCAGACTGCGAGTGATAAGACCCGTAGTCAAGAGGGAAACAGCCCAGACCGCCGACTAAGGTCCCCAATGCTGTACTAAGTGGAAAAGGATGTAAGACTTCATAAACAACCAGGATGTTGGCTTAGAAGCAGCCACCATTAAAAGAGTGCGTAATAGCTCACTGGTCGAGAGGCCTTGCGCCGAAGATGTCCGGGGCTCAAGTACAGAACCGAAGTCGCGGCAGGATTTATAATTCTGGGTAGGGGAGCGTTGTATATCCGACTGAAGGTGTACCGGAAGGAGCGCTGGAGGATATACAAGAGAGAATGCCGGTATGAGTAGCGAAAAGAACAGTGAGAATCTGTTCCACCGAAAGCCTAAGGTTTCCTGAGCAACGCTCGTCGACTCAGGGTAAGTCGGGACCTAAGCCGAGGCAAAAAGCATAGGCGATGGACAACAGGTTAATATTCCTGTACCGCTTCAAATCGTTTGAGCAATGGAGTGACACAGAAGGTAGCTTGAGCACGCGAATGGATGTGCGTGTCGAAGGTGGTAGGTTGCAGTATAGGCAAATCCGTACTGTATAAGACCGAGAACTGATAGATAGACGATACTTCGGTAAAGTCAAATTCAAGTGAGCCATGCTGTCGAGAAAAGCTTCTAGTGAGAGATGAGGCGCCCGTACCGAAACCGACACAGGTAGGCGGGGAGAGAATCCTAAGGTGCGCGGGACAACCCTCGTTAAGGAACTCGGCAAATTGTATCCGTAACTTAGGGATAAGGATAGCCGGAGGATGTGAAGGGATTTACTTCTGGAGCGTCAGCCGGTGGCACAAGAGAGGCCCAAGCGACTGTTTAGCACAAACACAGGTGCCTGCAAAAGAGAAATCTGACGTATAGGTGCTGACACCTGCCCGGTGCTGGAAGGTTAAGAGGAGGGCTTAGAGGCAACTCGAAGGCTTGAATTGAAGCCCCAGTAAACGGCGGCCGTAACTATAACGGTCCTAAGGTAGCGAAATTCCTTGTCGGGTAAGTTCCGACCCGCACGAAAGGTGTAACGACTTGGGCACTGTCTCAACGAGGGACCCGGTGAAATTGAAGTACCTGTGAAGATGCAGGTTACCCGCGACTGGACAGAAAGACCCCATGGAGCTTTACTGCAACCTGACATTGATGTTCGGTAAATAACGTACAGGATAGGTGGGAGACGGAGAAGTATTGGCGTTAGCTGATATGGAGTCAACCTTGGGATACCACCCTTTATTTATTGGACCTCTAACTGAAGAAGTAACGACTCTCAGGACAGTATCAGGCGGGCAGTTTGACTGGGGCGGTCGCCTCCCAAAATGTAACGGAGGCGCCCAAAGGTTCCCTCAGCGCGAACGGAAACCGCGCAAAGAGTGTAAAGGCAGAAGGGAGCTTGACTGCGAGTCAGACACGACGAGCAGGTACGAAAGTAGGGCTTAGTGATCCGGTGGTTCCGAGTGGAAGGGCCATCGCTCAACGGATAAAAGCTACCCTGGGGATAACAGGCTAATCTCTCCCAAGAGTCCATATCGACGGGGAGGTTTGGCACCTCGATGTCGGCTCATCACATCCTGGGGCTGGAGCAGGTCCCAAGGGTTGGGCTGTTCGCCCATTAAAGTGGTACGTGAGCTGGGTTCAGAACGTCGTGAGACAGTTCGGTCCATATCCATCGCGGGCGTAAGAGACTTGAAGGGGGCTGCTCCTAGTACGAGAGGACCGGAGTGGACGGACCAATGGTGTACCAATTATCCCGCCAGGGGTACAGTTGGGTAGCTACGTCCGGAAAAGATAAACGCTGAAAGCATCTAAGCGTGAAACTTGCCTTAAGATGAGGTCTCCCGAAGCGAAAGCTTGAAAGACACCTTGAAGATGACGAGGTTGATAGGCCAGGAGTAGAAGTTCAGTAATGAATGTAGCGTACTGGTACTAATATGTCGAGAGCTTAACTTAAAAAAGAAATGACTTGGAGCAAAGTAATCTTCTGAGTGGTTTTGAAAGATTAATATCTTTCAAAAAAAGAAAAAGAGAATATCTGGTGACGATGCCTAAATGGTTCCACCTGTACCCATACCGAACACAGTAGTTAAGCATTTAGAGGCCGAAAGTACTTGCATGGAGACGTGCTGGGAGGATAGGAAGTTGCCAGTTAAGAAAAAGCACTGAATACTTCAGTGCTTTTTTCTTTACCAAAATACAATTTAATAATGAGGTGAATGTTATGAATTTATTTCGAAAAAAAGACATTGCACATTTAGCACAAGATGCTGAAAAATCTGGATTTGTACGCAATTTAACTGCGTTTGATTTAGTTTTTTTAGGCATTGGTAGTGTTATTGGAACAGGTATTTTTGTATTAACTGGAGTAGGTGCAGCTTTATATGCAGGCCCTGGAATTGCCATTTCCTTTATATTAGCCTCGATTGCTTGTGCCTTTGCTGGTTTGGCTTACGCGGAATATTCCTCAATGGTACCAGTATCTGGAAGTGCATATGCTTATACATACGCTTCATTAGGTGAATTTATGGCGTTTTTAGTAGGTTGGAATTTAATTTTAGAATATACAGTAACATGTAGTACAGTTGCAGCTGGTTGGTCTGGTTATGTAGTGGGCTTGTTGACATCAGGCGGATTAAATTTATCTATAGATTTTTTAAAAGTTCCAGCAGAAGGTGGAATAATAAATCTTCCTGCAGTTTTTATTACTATGTTTTTATGTATTTTGTTGGTTAGAGGTACAAAAGAAAGTATTTTTATAAATCGCATTTTGGTTTTTGTAAAAATAGCAGTTATTTTTATTTTCTTATGTTTAGCTATCCCTAATATTGATGTTAGAAATTGGGATCCTTTTTTACCTTTTGGTTATCAAGGTATTGCCTCTGGTGCAGCAATTGTATTTTTTGCCTATATTGGTTTTGATGCTGTAGCAACATCAGCAGAAGAAGCAAAAAATCCTTCTCGAGATGTTCCTATCGGTATCTTAGGTTCACTTGCAGTTTGTACTTTATTATATTTTATTGTGGCAATGGTATTGACTGGAATAGTGCCTTATACTCAATTAAATAATGCAGAACCTGTAGCTTATGCTCTTCGTGTCATTGGTTATCCTTTTGGTTCAGCCATTGTTGCAGTGGGTGCTATTTGTGGTATTACTACAGTATTACTTGTTTTATTATATGGTCAAGCACGTGTATTTTTCGCTTTGTCTCGTGATGGTATGATTCCAAAGGGAATTTGTAGAGTGCATAAGAAATATCATACACCATATTTAGTAACCATTGGTGGTTGTATTTTAGTTTCTTTGATTGCTGGATTTGTACCGATTAATGTAATTGCAGAAATGGCAAATATAGGTACTTTATCAGCATTTTTTATAGCTGGTTTTGGGGTATTGTATTTGCGTATTACACGTCCTGAGATAAAAAGAGGTTTTAAATGTCCAGCAATTTACATTGTTGGGCCAATGGCTATGCTTAGTTGTGGTTATTTGATGTATAATTTGCCAGCACTTACATGGATTAGATTTATTGTTTGGTGTATTGTAGGCATTATTATTTATTTTGTATATAGTTATAAACATTCTTTGTTAAATAAATAGAAGATTATCCATAAGAGATTAAAGAATTTACACTTTAATCTCTTATTTTTTTATAAAGTGTAATAAAAATTTTACAGCTGTAATAATATTATTACACTTTTTGTAACAAAAATATTACAAAAATAATAGCAACGATAAAAAATACTTATTTATTAATATAAAATTTTTATATTTAATTTTGGCACGTGATTTGCATTATATATAAAGTGTAAATCAGAAATGATTATACATAGTCTTATAATAATTTTTTCGACCTGAAGGAGGGTTTATATTATGATTATTAGTGTTATTAAAGAGATTAAAAACAATGAAAACCGTGTTGGCTTAACACCTGCGGGAAGTGAAGCTTTAATACGTGCAGGACACACTGTATTAGTAGAAAAATCTGCTGGTGTTGGCAGTGGTTTCCCAGATGAAGCTTATATCGCTACTGGTGCTGAAATTGTTGAAAATACAAAAGAACTCTTTGATAGAGCTGATATGATTATTAAAGTAAAAGAACCATTACCTGCTGAATATGATTTATTCCATGAAGGTCAAATTCTATATACTTATTTACATCTAGCTCCAGAACCTGAACTTACAGCTGCTTTATTACGTCATAAAGTTGTTGGTATCGCATATGAAACAGTTAGAGGTAGAGATGGCCGTAGCTTACCACTTCTTTCCCCAATGAGTGAAATTGCTGGTCGTATGTCCGTTCAATTAGGTGCTCAGTTCCTTGAAAGTCAATATGGTGGACGCGGAGTATTATTAGGTGGCGTTAGTGGTGTTTGCCCAGGTCAAGTAGTAATCGTTGGTGGCGGTATCGTTGGTACAAATGCTGCAAAAATGGCAGTTGGTTTAGGCGCTAGAGTTACTATTATCGACCTTTCTATCGACAGACTTCGTTATCTTGATGATATTTTCCATGGTCGTGTAGTTACAGAAATGTCTAATAGCTACAATATTGCTAAATGGGTAGCAAGAGCTGACTTATTGATTAGTTCTGTACTTATTCCAGGTGCAAAAACTCCTATCTTAGTAACTGAAGATATGATTAAAACAATGAAACCTGGTTCAGTTGTTGTCGATGTTGCAATTGACCAAGGTGGCGCAGTTGAAACTTGCGATCATTGCACAACTCATGACAATCCAACATTTGTTAAACATGGTGTAACTCATTACTCCGTAGCAAATATCCCAGGTGCAGTATCCAGAACTTCTACTTTGGCATTGACAAACGCTACTTTGCCTTATGCTTTAGCAATTGCTAATAAAGGATATAAACAAGCTTGCCTTGACGATCCTGGTTTAATGCAAGGTATTAATACTATAGATGGTAAAGTAACATTTAAAGGCGTAGCAGAAGGTTTGAATTTACCTTATTATGATATTCACGAAATCTTAAAATAAAAAGCTAAGGCCTGGTTTTACCAGGCCTTTATTTTTGAAAAAATGAGAAAGTAAGTGATGTTTTCGTGTTGTAGAAAAAGGAGTGTTTTTTATGGATTTGTTCCGTAAGAAAGATATAGGTGCCTTACGTTCAATGGCGCAAAATTCAGGTCTTACAAAAAACTTAGGTGCATTTGACTTAGTATTTCTAGGTATCGGTAGTGTTATTGGTACAGGGATTTTCGTATTAACTGGTGTAGGTGCAGCTTTATATGCAGGTCCTGGTATATCTTTATCCTTCGTATTAGCTTCTATCGCTTGTGCGTTCGCAGGTCTTGCTTATGCTGAATATGCTTCAATGGTTCCAGTAGCAGGTAGTGCATATGCTTATACATATGCATCATTAGGTGAATTTCTAGCATTTATTGTAGGTTGGAATTTGATTTTGGAATACACTGTTACTTGTAGTACTGTTGCTGCTGGTTGGTCAGGCTACGTAGTAGGGCTTTTAGCTTCTGGCGGTATTGATTTACCAGTTGCTTTTACGAAAGTTCCTGAAGAAGGCGGTATTATTAATGTACCTGCTATTTTAATTACTATGTTCTTATGTATATTGTTAGTACGTGGAACAAAAGAAACTGTTATGATTAACCGTATTTTAGTATTTGTAAAATTAGCAGTTATCGTTATCTTCTTCGTATTGGCAGTTCCTAATGTTGACCCAACTAACTGGGATCCATTCTTACCATATGGTACACAAGGTATTTCAGCTGGTGCTGCAATTGTATTCTTTGCTTATATCGGTTTTGATGCTGTTGCAACTTCAGCAGAAGAAGCAAAAAATCCTTCACGTGATTTACCTATAGGTATCTTAGGTTCCTTAGGTGTTTGCGCTGTATTATACTTCTTCGTAGCTCTTGTATTAACAGGCGTAGTACCTTATACAGACTTGAATAATGCTGAACCTGTAGCATATGCTCTTCGTGTTATCGGCTATCCAATTGGTTCTGCTATTGTTGCCGTAGGTGCTATTTGTGGTATCACTACAGTATTACTCGTTTTATTATATGGTCAAGCACGTATTTTCTTTGCATTATCTCGTGATGGTATGATTCCAGCAGGTATTTGTAAAGTTCATAAATTATATAGAACTCCTTATTTAGTAACAATTGGTGGCTGTATTTTAGTATCCGTTATAGCTGGTTTTGCTCCTATTCATTTAATTGCCGAAATGGCAAATATTGGTACATTATCTGCATTCTTTATAGCAGGTTTTGGTGTTCTTTATTTAAGAATAAAACGCCCAGATATCAAACGTGGTTTCAAATGTCCTGCTATTTACTTTGTAGCTCCAATGGCTATGATTTGCTGTGGTTATTTGATGTATAATTTACCAATTCATACATGGATTCGTTTCGTAGTATGGTGTGGTATTGGTTTTGTTGTATACTTTGGTTATAGCTATAAACATTCTAAATTAGAATCTGGAAAATAATATAATATAAAAAAAGGTCTTACTTTTAAGTAAGACCTTTTTTATTAATTATTTTTATCAAAGCTTAAATTATGTTCTTTCATTTTACGAATAACGCTGGTATGAGATAGACCAAGTGCTGCACCTAATTTACGTGAAGAGGAAAATTTTTTCATTGCTTGTTGAAGAATGTTTTTTTCTGTACGGCGAAGTGCTTCATCTAAATTTAGTGTAGAGTATTCATTTAAACCATGCGCGCAACTAGTATTTTGCATTTGATTAAATAAAATAATGTCTTCAGCAGTTATTTGTGAACCTTGAGCAACATTTATAGCACGTTCAATGATATTACTTAATTCGCGGACATTTCCTGGATAATCGTAATTGGTAAGCTTTTCAAAAGCTTCTTGAGAAATAGATTTTATACTTGTATTAATATTATTTACTGTGGATTGGAAAAGATAATTTGCCAACAAGCGAATATCTTCTTTGCGTTCTCTAAGTGGCGGTAGATATAGTGGTATTACATTTAAGCGATAATATAAATCTTGGCGGAATAATCCATCTTTAACCATTTGTTCGAGATTGCAATTTGTAGCGGAAATAATGCGCACATTTATAGGAATTTCGCGGTTACCACCGATACGGCGAACTCTATGTTCTTGAAGTACACGCAATAATTTTGCTTGGAGAGTGGAGGAGATATCGCCTATTTCATCAAGAAATAAAGTGCCACCACTAGCTAATTCAAAAAGACCTAATTTACCACCTTTATTAGCTCCAGTGAATGTACCTTCTTCGTAGCCAAATAATTCACTTTCAAGTAGAGTATCAGGTATAGCTGTGCAGTTGATAGCGAGAAAGATATTATCATGGCGTGGTGAAGCATTATGAATTGCTCTAGCAAATAATTCTTTTCCTGAGCCAGTTTCCCCACGTATGAGAATAGTAGAATTACTGCTAGCATAATGTTGAGCTGACAAAATTAATTTTTCCATAATATCACTTTGGTGAATAATATCTTTAAAACTAATAGAAGGCTGTCCTGTGATTTTTTGATATATTTGACGAACAGTTTCCATATCACGAATGACAGCAACGCCACCAGATAAATTATTATTTTCATCTAATAATGGTTGACTGCTAACCATATAATGATTGTCATATTCTTCAGCATAAACTTCATGATGAAGATATTTTTTACCTGTTTGCAATGTCTTTAATAATAATTTGCAAAATGGTAAAGCTCGGGAAATATTTTGCCCTAAAATATCATCATTAGGAATTTTTAGAATTTTTACAGCAATTTTGTTGATATAGATGATATCTCCGTTTTTATCAGTGATAATAATACCTTCATTAATGGTATTGAAGACAATATCCATTTGTTGATATTTTTCATTATGAGGCATTAGCATAATGGATTTTATTTGAACAATACCAGATAATTTATGAAGCTCAGATAAGATTTTTTGCTCACCTTTATAAGATAAAGCTTCTGTTTCTAAATATGTAGTATTTTTAATAACTTCCATAGAGATAATATTTACATTATATTTGAGTAAAATTTTTGATATATCATAGACTAATCCATGGCGGTCTTTATTTTCAATACATATTTTCATAGATTATAAAGCACCTCTTGAGAAATGTTTAATTTAAATATGCTAAGAAATTTTATTTATTAAAACTTCTTAGCATATTGTAGGAGATTAACAAAATTAGTCTTCAATACCTTTGCGACCTTGGAGTCCTTGTTGATAATAGTGTTTTACTTCTTGCATATCAGTGACTAAATCAGCACGTTCACATAGCCATTGAGGAGCATATCGACCAGTACAAACTATTTCAATATCTGAAGGTATTTGATTTAAAACAAATTCTAAAGTTTCTTTAGTGATTAAGTCATAATACATAGCAACATTGATTTCATCAAGAATAATTAAATCGTAGTGAGTATTATTTATTTCTTCAAGTAAATTTTTTAAACTGTCATTAACTAATTTTACATAATCTTTAGGTGGTTTACCTTCGGGATAAACTTGGAGCATATCTCCCCATTTTTTGATTTCTTCATCAGTCAACATACCTTCTTTAGCGATAAAATAAGGTTTGCCACTAGTTGTCAATTTCAATTGTGGGGCGAATTTTTGTAAAATAGCTTGTTCACTATAAGCTAAAGTTTTCATAAATTGGCAAAAATAAACTTTTTTATCAGCACCTAAACTGCGAATAGCAAGACCTATGGCTGCTGTAGTTTTACCTTTGCCATTGCCTGTATAAACTTGAAGCATATAATCATTTCCTTTTAGTTTGATTAAAATTCATCTTATGGAATTTATTTTTATTTAACGATTATCTACTTTATCTAAGCTATATAAATCATGATTTACAAAACGAGTTTGAGCTAATTGTTCATATTTCGTATCAGGGCGACCATAATTTGTATATGGGTCAATGGAGATACCGCCACGAGGTAAGAATTTTCCCCATACTTCAATATATTTAGGGTTCATAAGTTTAATTAAATCTTTCATGATGATATTTACTACATCTTCATGAAAATCGCCATTATTTCTGAAGCTGAATAAATATAATTTTAAGGATTTACTTTCCACCATTTTTTCATCAGGAATATAAGAGATATAAATTGTACCAAAATCTGGTTGACCTGTGATAGGGCAAAGTGTAGTGAACTCAGGGCAATTAAATTTTACCCAGTAATCATGGTCAGGGTGTTTATTATCAAATGTTTCTAATACATCTGGACGATAATTAAATTCGTATTTTACATTTTTTTGACCTAAAAGCGTAATGTCTTTAGTTTCTTCGCTAGTGCGCATCTATATACCTTCCTTTTAAATAATTAATCATTGCACGTATAAAAATAAAGTGATTAATAAATATTATATCATATTTATGAAATGATGTAGAAATATGGTTAAGTATTAAAACTTATAAGCTTGATTTACAAATTAGCAATAA
>OMBK01001214.1_pt1 | contig 10612 bp, 15 predicted proteins | sample 1644881 | NCBI WGS metagenome assembly OMBK01 (sample SAMEA103958132, study PRJEB25191) | human gut metagenome | biome: human-associated habitat [ENVO:00009003]; feature: intestine environment [ENVO:2100002]; material: feces | place: Germany | collected 2013/2015
CCGGCGGCAGCGCCGCCATACCACGGGCCCAGCAGCCAGCCGGACAGCAGCACGAAGCAGTCACCCAGATTCACATAGCCGTTCATGGGGGAGGGGATCCGCACCACCATGGTGGCTACATACGTCAGCGCGGCCATCAGGGCGCTGACCACCAGTTTTTGCACTTTTTTATCAGACATTGCCATTGCCTCCTTGCATTTCTTTCTGGAGTGTATTATAGTATTCTTTGGTATTATTAAAATATCCAAAATGAGACAAAATGTACATACCAGATGGAGGGGCCACATGCTGACCTATACCTTTGAAAAAAGCGGCGGCGTAAGCCTGTACGAGCAGCTTTACCGCCACATCAAGAGCGATATTCTGTCCGGCGTGCTGGCGGCGGGGGAGAAGCTGCCCAGCAAGCGGGCGCTGGCGGCCCATCTGGAGGTCAGCGTTATCACGGTGAAAAACGCCTATGAACAGCTGATCGCCGAGGGGTACATCTGCGGTGTGGAGAAGCGGGGGTACTACGTGATGCGGATCGACCAGCCGCTGACCGCCGCGCCTTCCGCCATGACGGAGACCATCGACGAGCCGCCGGAGCGCCAGTGGTTTATGGATTTCGTCACCAACTCCACCGCCGCCGAATACTTTCCCTTTGCCACGTGGACGAAGCTGCTGCGACAGACCATTCTGGAGCAGGACACCCATCTGCTGCGGCCTACACCCTCCACCGGTGCGCTGGAGCTGCGGCAGGCCATCGCGGATTATCTGCACCAGTTCCGGGGGATGACGGTGTCGCCCCGGCAGATCATCGTGGGGGCCGGGACGGAGACGCTGTACACGCTGCTGATCCAGCTGCTGGGGCGGGAGAAGTGCTATGCCGTGGAGGATCCGGGGTACAGCAAGATCGGCCGCATCTACCAGAGCAATCAGGTACAGCTGCGGCACGTGGCGCTGGACGAGAGCGGGCTTTCCTGTCAGGCGCTGCGGCAGACCGATGCCGACGTGGTGCATATCTCCCCCAGTCACCACTATCCCACCGGTATCGTCATGCCTGTTGCCCGCCGCCACGAGCTGCTGCGCTGGGCTGACGAGGGGGAGGGCCGGTACATTCTGGAGGACGACTACGACAGCGAGTTCCGGTTCGTGGGACGGCCGATCCCCACGCTGTTCTCCGACGACGAGCACCAGCACGTCATCTATCTGAACACCTTCTCCAAGACCATTGCGCCGTCTATCCGCATCAGCTATATGCTGCTGCCGCCAAGGCTGCTGGAGGACTATCGGGAGAAGCTGGGGTTCTACTCCTGCACGGTGTCCAGCTTCGAGCAGTACACGCTGGCGGAGTTCCTGTCGCGGGGTCACTATGAGCAGCACCTGAACCGGATGCGCAAGCGCTATCACCAGAAGCGGGACGCGGTGATCGACTGTATTCTGTCCGGGCCGCTGGCGGGCCGGGCGGAGATCATGGAGCAGGACGCCGGTCTGCACTTTCTGGTGCGGCTGGGTGCCCATGACGTTGGCCACGGCGCTGCCGGACGAGACGCTGCGGCAGCGGGCGGCGGAGCGGGGACTGCGGCTGGCACTGCTGTCGGATTACTACCGCCACGGCGAGGATGCGCCCCACCACGTGCTGGTGGTGAACTATTCCGGCATCGAATTGGAAAAATTACCCCAGGCGCTGGCGCGTCTGGCGGAAATCATCAAGGAGTGATAGTATGTACGACGAACTGACGAAAGAGGACATTCAGAAAATGCAGGAGGAGATCGACTACCGGGTGCAGCAGCTGCGGCCCAAGCTCATCGAGGACGTGCAGACGGCGCGGGCCTTCGGCGATCTCAGCGAGAATTTTGAGTATAAGTGCGCCAAGCAGGAGAAGAACCGCAACGACAGCCGCATTCGGTACCTGCAGCGGATGATAAAGACCGCCAAGGTCATCGGCGACAAGTCCACCGAGGACACGGCGGGACTTTACGACACGGTGGAGATTTTGATGGAGAACACCGGCCGCAGCCGTACCATTCAGCTGGTGACCACATTGCGGCAGGACGCGCTGAAGGGCTGGATCAGCAAGGAATCCCCCGTGGGCCGGGCCGTCATGGGCCGCAAGGCGGGAGATCGGGTGTATGTGGAGATGGAGAATGGCCGGGGGTACTATCTGACCATCCAGTCCATCACCAAGGGCAGCGACGACGGCTCGATTCCCATCGGCAGCTTTTAAGGAGGAACGGCCATGACCTTACAGCAATTGCGGTACGTCACAACCGTGGCGGAGACGGGCACCATCAGCGGTGCGGCCAAGGCACTGTTCATCTCCCAGCCCAGTCTGACCGCCGCTATTCAGGAGCTGGAAAAGGAGATGGGTATCACCATCTTTCTGCGCACTAATCGCGGCGTGGTGCTGAGCCGGGAGGGAGACGAATTTCTGGGCTATGCCCGGCAGGTGCTGATGCAGGCGGAGCTGCTGGAGGACCGCTACGGGGCACAGTCCAGCCACCGGCAGCAGTTTGCCGTGTCCGCCCAGCACTATAACTTCGCGGCCCGTGTGTTTGCCCGTGTGGTGCGGGATATGGGCGGCGAGCGGTACAGCATGACCTTCCGGGAAACCACTACCTATGAGGTCATTGAGGACGTGGGCCGCATGCGCAGCGAGGTGGGCGTGCTGGTGATGACAGAGCAAAACGGCGAGGTGCTGCGGCGGCTATTCCGGGAATACGAGTTGACCTATACCGAGCTGGTGCAGAAAGACGCCACCGTGTATGTGGACAAGAATCACCCCTTGGCGGGCCGGGGCGAGGTGACGGAGGAGGAACTGGCGCCCTATCCCTGCGTGACCTTTGAGCAGGGAACCCATAATGCGGTGTTCTTCTCGGAAGATATCTCTATGCCGGCGGTGACGCCACGGCACATTCTGGTGCGCGACCGGGCCACCGCCAACGACCTGACCCGCGAGATCAACGCCTATCAGCCGGGTATTGGGCTGGACGACGAGGTGTCCCGCACCGTCTATGCCTCGGCCATGCTGCTGCTGAAGCCCCGGAAACGGGTGAGCCTGGGGTATATCGTGCGCAACCACATGCTGCTCAGTCCCATGGCGCAGGCGTACATTCAGGCCATGGAGGAGTATGCGGAGAAGTACAAGCAGTCGCATTTGACATAGTTTTAGACTATAGCGAACTTAGTTTTCACGTATTTTACAAATGGCAAAAGCTGTAGTATCATCATACCTGCAAAGAGCAAAACAATACCATCGATTGACAAGGGCCCTTGTTAATCGACGGTAAAATACAGAATGATGAAAGGAGTTTTTGCTATGAAAAAGAAAACTGCTGTGGTGCTGGCCCTGCTCCTGACATTGGTGGTGCTGGGCACATTCGTTTCCATCGTGACGGGCTGGTTCAATCCTGTGGTGAAGGTCACGGGCCTGCTGCTGGGCTACCTGATGTTCGCCGATCTGGCGGTCATCTGTGATCTGATAGCCGGCGCTTATAAGGCATAAAGGGAACAAAGCTTACTGTTTCCATCTATTTTCTCTCTCTAACCTTCTTCTCAACGAAAAGCGGCTGTGCGATGCACAGCCGCTTTTCACATGAATTTTATGCGGCCCTTACAACAGACGCCGCATGTCCTCCGGTAGGGGGGCGGTGATGTGAAGGATTTCCTTCGTCAACGGATGGCGCAGCCACAGCTCATAGCTGTGCAGTGCCGGGCGGGCGATGAGAGACTTGTCCTCCGCGCCGTAGAGCCAGTCGCCGGTGAGGGGACAGCCGATGGCGGCCATATGGAGCCGCAGCTGATGGGTACGGCCGGTGATGGGCCGCAGCCGCAGCAAGGTGCGGCCATGGGAGACGGATAGGGTATCGTACTCCGTGCGGGAGGGCAGGCCCTCCGGGTCGACACGGCGCTTCAGCAGCGAATCCGGCTGGCGGCTGATGGGCAGGTCGATGGTTCCCTTGGTTGGCTGGGGCACGCCGTCGCAGACGCCGAGATACTCCCGGCGGAAGTCCTCCGTGTGGAGGATCACCATGCAGCGCTGGTGCATGTAGCCGTTTTTGGCCACCACCATCACGCCGGTAACGCCGCGATCCAGCCGGTTCACGGCATGGAACGCGCCGCCGCCCAAATAGTGGGCCACCGCGCCAGCTATCGTAACGGTCTCCTCCGTCAGCGCCGCCGAGTGGACGGTGATCCCGGCGGGCTTGTTGAGGATGAGAAGATCCTCATCCTCCCACAGAATGTCCAGCGGGTAGTCCACGGGGACGATATCGCTGTGGGCGGGCGGGTCGGACACGTCCACCGTCAGCACATCGCCCTCGCAGGCCGCGGCCCGGACGGTGACGGGGCTGCCGTTCAGCAAAATGGCGTTTTCCCGCCATTTCAGGGATTTTAGCAGGGAGGAGGACAGCCGCAGCTCCTGCCGCAGCAGCTGCTTGACGGTCAGGCCGGACAGCGCCGGGGTGATGGGCAGCGTCAGGATACGCATGGGAAAAGCCTCCTCGAAAAGTTTCTTAAAAAGAGTATAGCACAAGAGGGCAAAATATGATAGACTATATCGACACGATCAGAACAACCTTGAAAAAACGGAGAAAGGACAACAAAATTATGGCTTCTAAAGTATATTTTGCCGATCTGCGTGCCGATTATCATGAGAATTTGCAACAGAAGCTGACGCGGCTGCTGAAAACGGCGGGGATGGGCGATATTGATTTTAACGAGAAGTTTGTGGCCATCAAGCTGCATTTCGGCGAGCCGGGGAATCTGGCCTATCTGCGGCCCAACTGGGCCAAGACCGTGGCGGACTTCGTGAAAGAGCGGGGCGGCAAGCCCTTCCTGACCGACTGCAACACGCTTTACGTGGGCGGTCGGAAGAACGCGCTGGATCACATGGACAGCGCCATGGTCAACGGCTTCAACTATATGACCACCGGCTGCCAGATCATCATTGCCGACGGCTTGAAGGGCAATGACGAGGTGGAGGTGCCTGTGGCAGGCGGCGAATACGTGAAGAACGCCAAGATCGGCCGGGCTGTCATGGACGCGGACGTGTTTATTTCCTTGACCCACTTCAAGGGCCACGAGACGGCGGGCTTCGGTGGCTGCCTGAAGAACATCGGCATGGGCTGCGGAAGCCGCGCCGGTAAGATGGAGCAGCACAACGCCGGTAAGCCCCATGTGAATCAGAAGCTGTGCGTGGGCTGTGGCCAGTGCCGCAAGATCTGCGCCCACGGCGCACCGGTCATTACCGACCGGAAGGCCGCCATCGACCACGATAAGTGCGTGGGCTGCGGCCGGTGCATCGCCATCTGCCCCAAGAACGCGGTGCAGATCAATTGTGACGAGTCCACCAGCAACCTGAACCGCAAGATCGCCGAGTACACCAAGGCGGTGGTGGATGGCCGTCCCTGCTTCCACATTTCGCTGGTCATCGACGTGTCCCCCAACTGCGACTGCCGCAGCGAGAACGACATGGCCATCGTACCCAATGTGGGCATGTTCGCCTCCTTCGATCCGGTGGCGCTGGACATGGCCTGTATCGACGCGGTGAACGCCCAGACACCGCTGCACGGCAGCGCGGCGGACTGCCCGGAGGATCATCAGCACGCCCACGACCACTTCCAGCGCATCCATCCCGACACGGATTGGCGCAGCTGTCTGGAGCACGGCGAGAAGATCGGACTGGGCACACGGGAATATGAGTTGGTGAAGATTTGAGTTTTGTATAAAAAACGGCCGGTGCGACGCACCGACCGTTTTTTTGTGGGGGAAAAATGATGTAGGGGCGATGACTCTGTTCGCCCCAGTAATGATGCGATTGATCGTCAGGGCGGACAGAGTCGTTCGCCCCTACAGAGAGGCTGGTGAGGATCACCCTTACACCAGCTCCGCAAAGCTCCGGATGCAGCGGTGGCACACCGTCTGCATCTCGTCCCACGACACATGGAAAAATTCGTCGTACACGCCGATGACCTGCATGCCCGCTGTCCGGGCGCTGCGGCAGGCGGCGATGGAATCGTCGAAAATGATGCAGTCCGCTACGTCCACGCCCAGCAGCTCCGCCGTTTTGCGGTAGATGGCGGGCTCCTTTTTGTCCATGCCCAGCTCCTGGGCGAAGTAGATATGCTCGAAATAGGGCTTCAGCCCTAGGTGTCCCAGCGCCGCGTGACAGTGGGTGGGAACGCTGGAGGTCAGGACGGCCATCCGCTCTCCGGCGGCCTTGCACTTCTCCAGATAATCCACCACGCCGGGCTTTACCGGTACGCTGGTGGTGTACAGGTCGCCGGCCATCTCCATCCACTCGGCCATGATCTCGTCGGTGGATTCGCTGAGATGGCAGTACTCCTTGGTGAAGATGGCGGCCTTGGGGAACACGGTGTGGGCCACGCCCTCGTAGTATTCCCGGGTGTAGGGCAGACCCCGCTTGGCGAGAAACGCGGTGTCCACATCACGCCAGATGCCGTTGGAGTCGATGAGGGTGCCGTCCATGTCAAAAATCAGCATAAATATTCTCCTTTATCGTCGATCCAGAAGCGCCACGGGAAGTCTACGGCTTCCTGTGCGTAGTCGATGCCGATGCGCTTGCCGGTGTGGATGGTGAGGGGACGGGGCGGCCGGTCGGGCAGGCCCACGTCGGAGAGGGCGGTGCAGAGGAACAGCTCCTCTCCCGTGGTCAGGTCGATGCCGTTCTGGCGGCGGTCCAGCCCCAGCGCCTGACAGCACTTGCCGGGGCCGTTGAGGAAGTTCTTCCGCTGATAGGCCGTCAGCTCGTCAGGGGCCTTGCCATACCGCAGGCGGCAGAGGGCTTCCAGACCGTGCACCGGGGCGAGACCCCGCAGCAGCACGGCGGAGGGCTCACCCTCCGGCTCGGTGACGAAGTTCAGGCAGCAGTGCATGCCGTAAATGAGATAGATATAGGCGTGGCCCGGCGGGCCGAACATGGTGGCGTTGCGGGCGGTCTTGTGGTAGCCGTAGGAGTGGGCGGCCTTGTCGATGGCGCCCACGTAGGCCTCGGTTTCCGTGATGCGGCACACCAGCAGTTGCCCCTCATACCGCCGAACCAGATAGCAGTCCACAAGACTGCGGGCGATATCCACCGTATTTCCTGTATAAAAATTCCGACAAAGTATTGCCATTTTCGTCCTCCGGTGGTATAGTGCTTTTGCTATTCTATCACTTTTACGGAGAAAATACAAGAAAAAGGAAGTGTTGCCGCGATGCCTGCGTACAATTACAAAAAAGGTCTGACCGCCATGCTGGGGTGTTTCTTCATCTGGGGGTTCCAGCCGTTATACTGGTATCTGTGCGGCGGCATGGATACCTTCTTCCTGATGGCCAGCCGTATTGTGTGGGCGGCGGTGTGCTGCGTGCTGCTGCTGTGGATGCAGGGCAAGCTGCCCCAGCTGGCGGCGGCCTTCAAGGATAAGCAGGTGCTGAAGCGGGAGATCCCGGCGGCGGTGTTCCTGTTCGGCGACTGGATCGTGTATCTGTGGGCGGTGCAGAACGGCCGGGTGCTGGAGTGCTCGCTGGGCTACTACATCCAGCCGCTGGTGGTGTTCGCTTTCGGCGCGGTGATCTTCAAGGAGAAGATCTCGTGGCGGCACTTCGTCATCATTGCCATTGTGGTGGTGGGCATCGTGCTGAGCACCAGCGGCTTCGGCGGCGTGCCCTATGTGACTATCGCGCTGGCTACCATGTTCGCCATCTATGCCGCCATCAAGAAAAGCCTGACCATTGATTCCATCGTCAGCACCACCATGGAGATCATCATGATGGTGCCGGTGGCCATCGTATTCGTGCTGTGCTGCCGTATGGGCGACAACGGCATGGGCAGCCTGACGGTAGTGCGGCAGCTGCTGCTGATGGGCTCCGGTGTGGTGACGGCGGTGCCCATGCTGTTCTACGCTATCGGCGTGCGGAACCTGCCGCTGATGACCACCGGTATTTGCCAGTATCTCAGTCCCACACTGGCTATCTTCTGCGGCATGATCATGGGCGAGAGCCTGACGAAGGAAAAGCTGGTGAGCTTCTGCTTTATCTGGGCAGGCGTGATTTTGTATACGCTGAACAGCATTTATGAGGAGAAAAAGCGCAGCAAAACGGCGGCGTGAGGAGGAAACCGAATGAATATTACAGTCTATCTGGGTGCAAACGAGGGCAACGATCCGGCTCTGGGGCAGGCTGTGCGGGAGCTGGGCCGGTGGATCGGCGAAAGCGGCTACACGTTGGTTTACGGCGGGTCAAAGACCGGGCTGATGGGCGATATCGCTGGAAGCGTTTTGGAGACCGGCGGAGAGGTCATCGGTGTGGAGCCGCAGTTTTTCATGGACGCGGGCTTTCAGTACGACGGTCTGACGGAGCTGATCGTGACGAAGGATATGGCGGAGCGCAAGACGAAGATGATCCAACTGGGCGACGCCTTTATCGCCTTTCCCGGCGGTACGGGAACGCTGGAGGAGATCACAGAGGTCATGTCCAAGGTGTCGCTGAAGCAGCTGGACGCGCCCTGCATCCTCTATAATCTGAACGGCTATTACGACGACCTGAAGGCGCTGCTGCGGCGTATGATCGAAAAGGAGCTATCCTCGGAGGAGCGGCAGCAGGGGATTTATTTCGCGGAGAATTTACAGCAGATCAAAGAGATATTGGAAAAGTGACCCCATAGCAGCCTGCGGCATTCGCCGCAGGCTGCTGTTGCGTCGTGGGGCAGGGAATGGTATAATAAAGAAAAAAGGAGGGTGCGGATATGGGAAAGCGGATTTCTGTGATTCTGATCGTGGTGCTGGCGGCTGCGGCGGTGACTTTTGGGGTGCTATGGCAGAGTGCGCTGCGGGATCATTCCGATATTAAGGCGCTGGCACAGGCAGGCGCGAACGAGGCATGCAGCCGGTTTTCGGACTTTCAGAAAAGGGGAGACGACGGAGACTACTGGGGCGGCGTGGCGGCGTTTCACACCTTTCAGCAGGCTCACATCCTCCTGACGGAGGGGACGCCTCAGGCCGCTGACCGGGTGTTTTGCAGCGAGGTCTATGGCGCGCTGCTGCTGAAGCCGGAGCTGGCCAAGGCGCATATGGCGGAGGTCATCGAGGTGATGGAGCTGCTGGCGCAGGATGTGACGGATGCCAACGCGTATGTGCGCATGGCGGAGCTGGGCAATGCGCTGGGGCAGTGAGCCGCAAGAGATGAAACAAGAGCGAAAGAAAGACGGAAAAGGAAAGCGATGAAAGGAAATCTGTCCCGGCGGCTTGCCATGTACACCGCCGGATTATTTGTGATGACGGTGGGGATCGCCCTGTCGGTAAAGTCGCGGCTGGGGGTGTCGCCCATCAGCTCCATCCCTCCTATGCCATGACGTGCATCTGGGGCATTGAAATGGGCAAGGCCACCATCCTACTGCATTGCTCGCTGGTGCTGCTGCAGATCATTTTGCTGCGGAGGAATTTTAAGCCGGTGAACCTGCTGCAAGTAGCGGTGGGCATTGTGTTCGGGTATTTTACCACCTTCTGTAACTGGTGCGTGTCCTTCCTGCCGGAGCCGGACGGCATAGTGCTGCGGGTCATATTGCTGCTGCTGAGCGTGCTGTGTATCGGCAGCTTCGGCAGCGTAGGCGTTGGCACGGTCATTGCTGCCGTTCTGGTGGGGACGGTGCTGGGATTTTTTACCAAGTGGTTGTGAGCGCGGCGTGACTGCTGGCTGTTCGGAAAAGAGACTGTTCGGGAATGACGCGGCGCTTTACAGCCTGGAGAAAGGAGCAGAAAATGGCAAAATTTCAGGATAAATTGATCGCGGACGGATACTGCGATGCCCGGGGCGCGGGTTTTTGCGCGACGGCCACGAGCCTGCCGGGTGGGGTATATGGCATGGTGGCCCTGTGCGTCAGGGAGCATGTGCTGTACCTCTACGATGTGGACATGAGGGGCAATATCGGCGAACTGCTGCATGAGATCCCGCTGGAGCGGATCGAAAATTTGAAGATACGGACGGGCTTTTTCAGTCAGGTATTGCGATTTGAGTACGAGGGCGCGGTGTTTTCTTTTACCAATTTTGTGGGGGTGAAGCCTGCGCTGGAGGTCATCAGGCAGGAAGCCGCGCGGCGCTGACCGCAACTGCCAGTTGCTTGTCTGGCGAACGATCCTGTGCTATACTGACGGTATGGAGGTGTTCGACATGGAAACAAAGGAGATTTTACATCATCTGCGGACAGAAAAGGGGCTGTCGCAGGACGAACTGGCGGAAAAGGTTTTTGTGACGCGGCAGGCGGTGTCCCGCTGGGAAAACGGCGAGACAACGCCGGGACTGGAGACCTTGAAGCGGCTTTCCCAACTTTTTGATGTGTCCATCAATACGCTGCTGGGCTCCCCGCGGCAGCTGATCTGCCAGTGCTGCGGAATGCCGCTGGACGATTCCACCATCAGCAAGGAGCCGGACGGCGATTTCAACGAGGACTATTGCAAGTGGTGCTATGCCGACGGTACGTTCAAGTACACCAGCAAGGAGCAGCTGATCGATTTCTGCGTGACCCACATGGCCAGTGAAAGCTGGACCGCAGAGCAGGTCAGGGCCCATATGGAAGCTGTGGTGCCGGAGTTGAAGCACTGGAAGAAATAAAAGGCAGCGAAAGAACACCCCGCC
>OMBK01001218.1_pt1 | contig 10607 bp, 9 predicted proteins | sample 1644881 | NCBI WGS metagenome assembly OMBK01 (sample SAMEA103958132, study PRJEB25191) | human gut metagenome | biome: human-associated habitat [ENVO:00009003]; feature: intestine environment [ENVO:2100002]; material: feces | place: Germany | collected 2013/2015
TGACGTCCTTTTGCGGTAGCCACTTTCTCCATCATTGACTTAGAGATACCCATAGCATTGATAGGATATGCAGCCTTATCTGTAGAAAGCACAACAATTTTCTTGACACCGTGGCGAATAGCAGACTCCAGCACATTGTTGGTACCAATAATATTGGTCTCAACAGCCTGCATTGGGAAAAATTCGCAAGAAGGAACCTGCTTAAGAGCAGCTGCAGAGAAGATGTAATCCACACCTCCACGCATTACTATATCTACACTATCACGATTGCGAACATCTCCAATGTAGAACTTCACCTTATCCGCAATCTCAAAAGCGTAATTATCTTGAAGACGATGACGCATATCATCCTGCTTCTTCTCGTCACGACTGAAGATACGAATCTCCTTAATATCACTCTCAAGGAATCGCTTAAGTACCATGTTACCAAAAGAACCGGTACCACCTGTAATCAACAAGGTTTTGTCTTTAAAAACGCTCATATTTTAAATTATATATTTTATATACGAAGTAATTGTGTCATAAAGATTACTCTCAAGGTTCTTTTGCTTTGGATATGAAATATCTTTATCCAAGTAATTTTCTTTCAGTGATTTTAGGATGAATAGAACTGTTGTTACTTTCGCTACATAATCGGGTACGAACAACTTGCTAGGAAGAATTTCTTTCTTCGAAACATTATCAATCAGAGGCAGTATTTCCTCTACCAGATTGTCTATATACTTCAGTTGTATTTCATTATCTACAATAACTTCTGGAGTCTCGTTATGAGTAAGCTTATAGCAGAAAGTAGCAATAAACGAATGAGAAAATGGTTTTGCAAGCGGTCCAAACAAATTTGGGAAAACCATTGTTAAAAAACCTGTATTATGCTCTTTTGCCCATTCTTTAATGATGTTTTGTCCATCAATTTTGCTTCTACCATATTCGTTTTCCTGGTTCTCTTGAATTGAAGAAGCAAACAATATAGCCGGAGCAACAGTTTCGTAATCGCATGCTGCTAAAAGCTGATTTACTAGTCTAATATTAGTAGCGTAAACCACAGCTTCTCTTGGGCTTCTCATCATTGCTGCCAAATGTATTATTACATCACATTGCTTGACGAAATTGCATAACTTCTGATCATCCTCGAAAAAACAGTCCTCGAATGGAATACATTTATAAACAGCTGGCAAGTTTGCCAACCTATTGAACAAATGTGTCCCTACAAAGCCTGATTGACCTGTAATTCCTATATTAAGCATAATTAGATGAGATTTTTTTACAGATACTTATACAAACTTCCGCAAGATTATAATTTAAAGCAAACAAGATGGAAAGAATCTTTCTTGAAAAAGGTATAGGAGATTTCATTAATATAGTAAAGCTTGCTCGGTGTTCCGTAACCAGCCGTTTTTTCATTTCATCCTTAGATATCTTAGCATCATTCACTCCAAAGTAAGCCATCTTACACAATAATGAAAATGGAGTTCGAGCTCTCTTTGCTTCTGCCATCTTAATAACTTTCTGGTTTTTTGTAGATTTTGCCAAGAATAGTAAAATATCTGCAGCTTCATACAAGTCAAAATCTCCTGTTCTTAGACCACCATTAGAAGTTGATGTTGGTGACTGGAAATAAAAATACTTATATTGATTGCTAAGAACAAATACCTTACAATGCGACAATACATTAAACTTAAAATCTAAATCCTCGCTATTCTTTCCTTCTCTAAAAGAAATCCCCTCAAGTGCAGACATTTTGAACATACATCTAACCACACTGTAAGAACCTGTCATAAGTACGGTTTTCATATATTCCTCAAGAATCGCAGATTCCTTTTGAACAATAATTTTCTCCTTAGGGACAGCAACTATTGTATCGGCCGAAGAAACGTGCGCATATTCATATTGCACTGCTTCAGCACCATACTTTTTTAGTAAACCTAAAGCATAACTAACCGTATCAGGAGCAATCCAATCATCACTATCAAGGAAATTTACATAGTGTCCTTTGGCAACTTTAAGACCTGCGTTTCTTGCAGAAGACTGTCCTCCATTCTTTTTATGAATCACAGAAATCCTTGGATCCCTCTGAGCGTATTCATCGCAAATCAGAGGGCTTGAGTCGGGAGATCCATCATCAACCAAAATAATCTCGATATTTGAATAGTCTTGATTTAAAACTGAATCCAAGCATCGAGATAGATACTTTTCAACCCTATATACAGGAATAATTAAACTGACCAAGTCGTTATTTGACATACCTTATTTATATTATTTATTTAATACTTATAATCTCATTATAAAATGATTCCACCTTTCAAAAACTATTTCGCTTGTGTGTGTCTTTCCGAGAATCCTCGCTGCTCTTCCTATTTTTTCAGCTTCATCTGGATTATCAAGTATAAATGAAATCTTTAATGCCATCTTCAATCAAAGTCTGCGCACCACCTGGGCGGCAATCTGTAGCAATGCTAGGAAGTCCCAAAGACATCGCTTCCATTAATGCATTAGGCATTCCTTCGTAATCAGAAGGCAATACAAAAAGTCGAGCTGTTCTAATACAATCGAAAATATTTGTTCTGCTCAGGTTAAGGTGTATTCGACCAGTTAAGCCCATTCTATTAATCTTTGCTTGAATCTCTTCCTTGAGAGCTCCGTCTCCATAAAATTCAAGGGTCACATCAGGATACTTTTGAGCTATGAGAGAAAAAGCATCTACCAACAGCCATGGATTTTTTTGCGGATGGAGTCTTCCCACAGTAACAATACGATTGTCCCTTTTTTCTGGAATTGGATATTTATCCTGAGGGACTGTAATCGAATTATGAATAACTATAGCCTTTTGCTTCTGTGTTATTGTAAAAAAGTCTCTAGCACCTTCTGATTGGAACACTAAACCATCCACATGTTTGCATGTTATGTCCCGAACTTTTCCTAAAAGCCCCGAGTACTCATCATCGTATGGATCACCTCGTTCTGAATATATAATTTTCCCACACGTTTTTCGACCTACCAATAAAGAAAAATATGCTCCTTGTAGATTATAATTAATCGTAACTTCAGGCTGAATCTTACCTATTTCTTTTCTAAATGTGAGGAACCGTTTGATAATGCGTAGAGGTCTGCTTTCATTAGCAGATAAATCATGAACTTTTATATCTTCTGAAATGGTATAATGACACTTGTTTTCATTCAAAATTATCATGTGAACATCGTGCCCTTTCTTTGCCATTTCGTTTGAAAGTAATATAATTTGCCGTTCAGCGCCACCCGCACCATGTAAATATGCTACAGTTAATATTTTCATAATTATTAAATTATCTTGAGATTGTTGTATTCTTTACGCCAGAACAGCCAAAACAACGTGACAAAAATAAAAACATGAAAAATGTGAACACACGACCTACAGTTATGTAATAATAGCCTATAATACCACATTGAACAATAGTACCTATACCTACAATGATAATAGACATGCGAAGGGTCAATGTCAAACTGTTCTTATAAGATCTCAAAAAAAGACTGGTAACAAACGAAATAAACAAAGGAATAAGAATAGCCCCCAAATGTCCTATATCTATAAGAAAGACCCCAACGAACGATGTGAAAACATTAATATGTACACCATGCTGTGCAAAAACCGTAGCTACATAATCCGAATCAAGCGGTTTTTGTCCCAATATAAAATTAGTAATCGGCAATACTCTAACAGTAGTAATATTATCAGTCCATAGGTTATCCCAAATGTTACAAAAATTAATAATAGGTTGACCTATATATACAAGTAATCCTCCTTCAGTGCCACTATCACGCTCTCCAAATCTTGAAATAGTAACTAAAGCTAAATAAACTACTATCAACCCGAGAAAAAAGGAAGCAATACGACGAATAAATCTTTTTTGATAGGGTGTTGATATATGTGGTCGATACAAACAGTATGTCATGATAAAAATCAGAAACCAAAAAACCATTTTGGAACGATCGATATTTACAAATCCAATCAATACGGGAGAAAGCGAACTAAGTAATATCAACAGATTAAACCATGTTTTGTTGTTTAAAGCACAAACACTATAGAAGAAAAAAACAATCATAAAGTAAGCACCTTCCCCCAATATACTACATACAGAGGCCACAGCTCTGAACGGACCTGATAAACTATAAATAGGATCTTGGAGAATTCCTTCATAAACCATCTTTCTTAACGCTCCAAAATCGCCATAAGTTATGATAAACACTATCATCGCAGCATAAGCAGCGATAAGTACAAGCAATATAAATATGTAAAGTCCTACGAGGTTTTTAAACAGACTTTGATTCTTGATAATAGCAATCTGGTTTGTTTTATTGTTTGTTTTATAAAAAGGATAAATACATGCCCATATCATCAAACTATACACTAATACTGGGATTATACCTATTTCTATAGTTGAATAATTCTCGTACTCAAATTGATAATCCGTGTTGCCTAAGATTAAGCCAAAAACAGATGTAATCAAGTACATAGTCAACATGCATGTACTAACACCGAGTCCATTCCGTTTGAGGGAATTAAAGAACAGAATGCCAAAAAATAATATCGGAAATAAAAGCATACTTTTAAATTAGGATATACAGCTTTTATTGCTGCTGAATCTTCCACACAAAAACCATTTTAAGTTATTGCTTTTTGTATAATATTCTACAAATCTTATCTACATGGTAGATAATTCTAGAATACCAGTCTATTGGATCCAATATTTTCTGCAAAGTAATAGCACATCTACATCTAAAAGATGTGACGTCATTCCCATTGACAATTACTAAATTTTGTAAAAAAAATGACATTTTAAACAATAAAAGCCAAAACCCATTTAAATTTTCTTTGAAATATTCTAAACGATACTCTTGTATAGCCAATACTCGTGATTTTGAGAAGTACGAATTGTCAGATTTCTGGTGACTTACAGAATTGATATTAATTCTATAATAAACCAAAGGCTTTGGAATATAATGGATTTTCACCCCATGTTTAGTAATCTTAATAAATAAAGGTACATCATCAATCAATGGAAAGCGTTCATCAAATCCTCCGACTTCTTTTACTAAATTTACTTTTGCAAAAAATGTAGGTCCAAAACCAATTGGTTGTTTTGACGATATTCGATATTGATCTTTAGCCGTAGCTTTTGCTCCAAACGCAATACGAGACAGTCCTATTCGTCGAGTCGAAATTGATTCAGAATTAATTGTATCAAGAAAATCATGTTCTAATACATATTCTACATAATTCTGGATTGAGTCTCGTGGTAGGGCATCATCTCCTGCGATGATCTTCAACCATTCACCATTTGCTTCGCATAATATTCGATTATTATTACCTGAAGTGCCAGTATTTTTATCAACAGTAATTAATCTTATAGGGAATGAGATAGTCTCCTGATTATCTTGTATCCATTCTTTAATTACATCAACAGTGTTATCTGTCGAGCAATCGTCAGAAATTAATAACTCGATATTTGAATAGGTCTGATTCTTTACACTATCTAACGCTTCCTTAACATATCTACTAGAGTTATATGTAATTACACCGACAGTAACGAGAAGCTCATTTTTCATAATTTCAATTTTGATTTAAAGAGTTCAAATAAGTGTATTCTTTTGTTCAGACCTAGAAAAGAGTATAAACATGAAATCATAATAATTAAGATACCCAATAAATACATCAAAATATCATCATTTAACAATACATTAGAAAAACCGAGCAACACGAGAAGTAACTGTATAACAAAACATTTGATATAGGTTGAGCTATAACTAAAATTATATCTCTTATGAGCTATTACGTAAACTTGTAACAAATAAATTATATAATTAATACAAAACGCTAGCCCTAAACCGGACATGCCCCATAGCTTGTAACCAATTATACTCATTATTAAATAGTATATATTTCCTACCAGCTCATTTATGATAAAAAGTTTGGATTCTGCTTTGGCAAGAAATATGTATGAAACACCCCAAGCAGCTAATCGGAACATCATTCCTACGCAAGCCCATTTGATATATAAATTTGCGGCTAAGAATTCAGAAGAGTAAAGTACTTGAAGTACATACGGCATAAAAAGCAGGCATATGCATAGAAGCGGGGTTAATATGAAAGAAGCTATTTCACCCTGTTGACAGATTATAGTTTTACACTTGTCGTTGTCTGTGTTGATTGATGCCAATCGCGGATAATAATCAGTAGCAATTGCATTAAACACAAGTCCAACATATGTTGTGATTATTAAAAACCCAGCTTGATATAACCCCACTTCTTCTAAGCTACCCTCTCTGCGAATATAGGAACGCAATATGAATGAAACGAAAGTAGCTAACATACCACTTATGCTCATTGCTACACCCATAATGATAATCGTTCGCCCTTTCTTTATCGTTGCTCTTAGCGAATTAGCAACGTACATTAATTTAATACGACGAGAAAAGTACCATGATAGTAACAATGCCGATAGTGAATTAAATATTAATGTAGGCACAATACCTTTTGAACCATAAAAGTAATACAATGGTATAGAAACTAATAAACCCAAAGTCGCTCCTATAGCTGTTGCCTTGGCTAAATTCGTCAACCTTCGAAGGCCTTGTAATAACACCTTTTGCCCATTACTAATCTGGTCAATAAGCAGAGTAATAGATAGCACAATTAAGGGCAAAACATATGATTTATCTCCAAATGTGGTTGAACTAAGAAAAGGGGACAACAAAATCATAACGATTGTACCCGACATGCCTGTAACCCACACAAGCCTTTTTACAACACTGACCGTCTCGCTTATTCTTGAAAAATCACCGGATTCATTAGCTTCACTTACGTCTCTAACTCCGCTTTGCGTAATTCCTAAGCTTGTGAAAGATTTAAGCAGTTCTAGCACAGATTGATATAATCCTATCAAGCCAATACCTTCTGGACCTAGCAAAATAGCAATTATCTTTGATTTTATCACATTTACTAGAATCTGATAAATTTGCACACCTCCAAATAAAGAAGTTGCTTTAAAAATACTTCTGTAAGATTTTTTTTGTTCGTCCTCTTTTATCAGTATATCTGATTTTATCACTTTATATTTTAAAATTTATTAATCAATTCTACCACCTGTGCAACTTCCTCTATTGTAATAGAGGGTCCAATAGGAATGCTCAATTCCTCATCAGCCAAACGTTCTGTGATAGGCAATGAGAGCTGAGGTGTATTCCATAATTCTTTTGCATAGCATTCTTGCTTATGTGAAGCGATAGGATAATGGCAGACTGTCCCTACACCATTCTCTTCAAGATAGTCATGCAATCGATCGCGATTCTTCTTACCACTTACGATGACTGGAAAGAGGTGATAAACATTCTGTTCATCTGGAAGAAAATCAGGAAGTGTGATAAGGGGATTGTTGATGTGCTCATAATAATAGTGGGCTACTGCTTTGCGCTTTGCGTTATCCTCAACAAGATACTTCAACTTGACATCAAGAACGGTAGCCTGAATTTCATCCAAACGTGAGTTGCGACCTGCATACTTGAATACATATTTCTTCTGACTACCATAATTAGCAAGAGCACGAACTGCCGCAGCCAATTCAGGATCTGATGTGGTCATAGCACCACCATCACCAAGAGCACCAAGATTTTTTCCTGGGTAGAATGAATGACCGGCAGCATCACCAATGCTACCAGTAACACGGCCATCGGTATGCTTGCATCCATGGCTCTGAGCGCAATCTTCAATAAGTTTTAGATTGTACTTTTTACAAAGATAACCAATCTTATCGGTATAAGCGTTACGTCCATAAAGATGAACAATAGCAATAGCTTTAGTTTTATCAGTAATTGCATCCTCAATAAGTTCATCATCAATTTCAAGTGTGTTAGGCTGTGGTTCAACAAGAACAGGTACAAGACCATTCTCTGTGACAGCAAGTATGGTTGCAATATAAGTATTAGCAGGGACAATAACTTCGTCACCTGGCTTCATTACACCCATCTCAATATATGCACGAAAAATCCAGATGAGCGCATCCAAACCATTTGCACATCCTACAGTATATTTTGAGCCAATAAACTCAGAATAATGTTTCTCAAACTTTTCGTTTTCTTTACCCTGAAGGTACCACCCCCCATTAACTACACGGCTTACAGCCTCATTGATTTCAGCTCCGTGAAGAGCAGTTACGTCTTGCAAAGACAAAAATGGAATCATTTATTTAATAATTTTGTTTTCAAATATTTAGTTGAAGGCTTTTCAATGCAAAAGTGAAAAAGATTAGCAATACAAAAGCATATAATAGCAGAAAGGAATATGTTCGCAATATTTGAATGATAGCTAATCAAATCAAAGAAATACTTGACAATATACCAAACAGCAATAATTTGAGCTAAAAATAAAGAAAATGACAATTCACTTAGATAATGTAAAATTTTAGAATCTTGAAGTGTTCAAAATTTATAGTAACCGAGTGAAAACAATAAAGAAATAAAACATGGTAAAGCGATCCAATTATATAGCATATACTCTTTAGGGACTCCTATAAATCTTGCAATACTAACACCTACAATCATTAATATGATGGTGACAATGCATATTACTGGATTTCTCAATATCCTATAAAGACTATTATCTTTCCAACTTACATTTAATTGTGAAACAATTATGCCAATCAAAAATTCAAATGATCTAAAAAAACGGATTGCTATATAAAGAGCTCAACTCAAAATAGTGTTGAACAAAAGGACTATACAATAAAATCGAACTCAATAAAATAATAATGTATATTCTACATTTATCTGAAATACTTCTTGTTAGGGTTTGAAATAACGGGAATAGGAAATAACATATTAAAAGACAAGAAATGAACCAACTGCCTCCATTATGAGAGAAGCTGAATAATGAAGAATAAACAAGTTCATGAATGGATGCTATACTTCCTTTAACAATTATATTCTGCAAAACATTAACTAGTGCCCATACATAATATAAAGGTATAATTGATATTAATCGCTTGAGGTAATATTTTTTCACTTCACTGCCATCAGTCATAACCTTAGAACCATATGATATATTAAGTACATATCATAGCATAAAAAAACCTGTCATCGTAATTGCTCCCATATCTATAAATGAATTTAGAAAACCATAGTCACATTTAAGCACTTGGATACGAGAATGAAATAAAAATATCAATATTGCCAGAGATATTCTCAGTAAATCAAGACCAATAGCTCTCTCACCCCGTATTATTATTATTTTTTATCATTCTATTACTCATTTCTATTACATTTTCAGTTTTACTTATTTACTTTTTTCTTAAATATACCAACTACTATCCACTACCCAATCTACAGCTTTATGAATTTCCTCAGCATACTTCTGAGTAATCTTCTGTAAATCCAAAAACTTTATCATAATAATTAGAATTTTAAAACAGTACTCGCCCAACTCAGACCAACCCCGAATCCGGCAATCATCACTTGCATATCTTTATGAATTATTTCATTTGTCAAACAATCTTTCAAACCTATCAATACAGTAGAAGAAACCGTATTGCCTGTTTCAGAAAGATTTATATAATATTTTTCTTTAGGCAGTACACAGACCTTCCGTATAGTATTAAGCATGAACTTATTTGCCTGATGAAAGACAAAATAATCTATCTCCTCCTTTTTGATAGCGTTTTTCTCAAGTGCCTGCTTAAGCATCAAAGGAACAGCATCAAGAGTAAAATTAAAGATAGCACCTCCATTCATGTAAAGGTAGTCATCATAACGGAGATGCCCTTCATCATCTTCATCCGAATACCCTGTCCTGTTTTTATAACGAGATGCCCCAGTCTTTACTATTAGATTTTCCGCCCCACTGCCATCAGTTCCCATAACAAAGTCTCCAATCTCAGCCATACCGTCAGAAGATATCAGACATGCAGCAGCTCCATCTCCAAAAATAGAACGATTACTTTTATCCTGAGGATGCAAATATTTATTATACGTTTCTGATGTTAATAAAAGAATATTCCTTGCTATGCCTGCCAATATAAGGCCTTTAGCCAAAGCAAGACCATAGACACAGCCAGAACATCCAAGATTATAATCAAAAGCGCCACTATTCTTAGGAATTCCCAAACGGTTCTGAAGCACACAGGCCGTAGAAGGTAAAAAATAATCAGGACTTTGAGTGCAAAGCATGACAAAGTCTATTTCCTTTGGATTGACGTGATACTCGTCAAAAAGTTTTCTCGCCGCTTTCTCTGCCATATCACCTGCCGTTTCATTCGAAGCAGCAAGATGTCGGAAATCAACTCCTACTTTGGAAGCTACTTTCTCCACACTCCACTCTGGAAATAAACTGACTAATTCATCATTGGTCATTATTCTTTCTGGCAAATAATAAGAAATTGCTTTTATATAAGCCTTCATACTTTCAAATTGTTAAAGTTCCTTCGCTCCTCCCGTCAAATCAATACTACTACCTGTCATCCAAGAAGAAGCATCGGACAAAAGATAAATTGCTAAATAAGCAACATCTTCCGGAGTTCCATAACGTTTCAACGGGTACTTTAATTGAGCCTGTTCCAGTTCTTCCTTGCTTAACTCCCCAAAGT
>OMBK01001219.1_pt1 | contig 10600 bp, 7 predicted proteins | sample 1644881 | NCBI WGS metagenome assembly OMBK01 (sample SAMEA103958132, study PRJEB25191) | human gut metagenome | biome: human-associated habitat [ENVO:00009003]; feature: intestine environment [ENVO:2100002]; material: feces | place: Germany | collected 2013/2015
CGTTTTGTGAGAAAACAAAAAATCCTGATTCCGTTTGGAAATCAGGATTTTACTGCCTTTTTTTCTTCAAAGTGGTGCCACCAGGAATCGTAATTTATTTCCAAGTGGTTGAATATCATCCTTTTCTAAAAGCCACTCAACTGTAATCTCCTCCGATTGTTCCACCAATGACTTGCGTTGTTCTGCGCAAGGTTACGTGAAGGTTTCCAAGGGCAAAGGTAGTGAATTAGTTTGAACTATTGTCATTCTTGTTCTTTAATCTTTTGATTTCCTTATCAAAATCGCTTTCTAGCAGTTCCATTTCGTGTTTGCGGTAGATTTCAAACTCCTTTTCAGCCTTCTCAATCGCTTGTATATACGAGATATTGAACTGTTCGGAATTTCCGAACAGTTGCCTTCTTTGCTAGTTATCCATCTTCAAATATATGCTTAATGTGCTCGCTTACATTCGATTTGCTTGTTTGGTATATCTCAACTAATTGCCCCTAAGTCAGCCACAAGTCTTCATCAGCAAAGCGCACAGACACACGAGTTATATCGTTATTGTCCTGATAGAGTATTATTTGGTTTTCTTTGTTCATTGGCTTGTTTTTCTTCTCTTTGAATGTAAATATACTCAATATACTTGGTTTTATGGACGTTTATGCTACTTTTCTGAAACTCAATGCCGCATTTTCAGATAATATCGCTAAATTTGCATGGTAAATCAAAGTATTGTAATTAACAGGCAAAATCAAGACGTATGGAATCGCAAAAAATAAATAGGTTAAAGGTTGTGTTAGTTGAGAATGGTAAAACTGGGAAATGGTTGGCTGAGCAGGTCGGAAAGAACGAAGCAACCGTTTCACGATGGTGTTCCAACAAGATGCAACCCTCTCTTGACATGCTTGTGAAGATTGCAGGACTTTTGAATGTTGACCCTCGCCAACTTATCAATGGCGGTAATAATGATTGATTATGGCAAAGAAGAAAGCTACAAAGAAAGAGGAGAACTCCCTCAATCTTGAAACCATATTGTTTAACTGCCGCGACTATCTCCGTGGTAGCGCATCGCTCAATGATAAGCGCGATGTGATACTTACGCTTGTGTTTCTCCGATTTATTGGCGAAAAATTTGATGATGCTCAAGCTGAGATGCGCCAGCAATGTATCAACCGAGGAATTACTGATGAAGAGAAAATCGCAAGATTCCTTGATTCCCCCTCTCGCTACAAAAATATAGTATATGTTCCAGAAGCTGCTCGTTGGTCGATGCTAATCAACGTGCCTGCATCTAATCTTGTCGCTGCGCTTGATGATGCATTGCAAGCAATCGAAGATAGTGGTGATACACTTAAAGGTTGTGTAAAACTCAGTTTGTTTACCTCTGTAAAAATCCAATCCAATGAACTTAAAAAGGTTGTTGATGAGGTAAATAAGATTTCTCACAAGGTCTTCGGTGAAGAAAAAGACTTGATAGGTCGTGTTTATGAATATTTTTTAAAATCGTTCGCTGTAAACGCCACTAAAGAAGAAGGTGAATTCTATACTCCACACGATATTGTAGAGCTTATAGCCGCCTTTATCGAACCATTCGACGGTACTCTCTACGACCCATGTTGTGGCTCAGGTGGTATGTTTATTCAATGCGCTAAATATGTTGAGGCAAAGCAAGGTGACATTACAACTGTAAATGTCTTTGGTCAAGAGAAGGAGGATTCCACTTTTCGCCTTGCCAAAATGAACTTAGCTATGCGTGGTATATCCCACCATTTGGGTGATGGTCCTATTTCTACTTTCGATAAAGATCAACATGCCGGACTTGTTTTTGATTACATCATGGCAAATCCGCCGTTCAATCTCAAACATTGGTTCACCAAAGATGTTACTCAACAAGGAGTGAACTGGGCTGATTATGGCACTCCTCCCGAGAGCAATGCCAACTACGCATGGATTCTCCACATGCTTTCCAAACTTAAGGCAGACAAAGGTATTGCTGGTTTCTTGCTTGCATCGTTCTGCCTCGTGAATTGTTCTATACCACTGACATTTCGGTTACGCTGTGGATTCTCAATCAAAATAAGCGCGGAGGCATGCACCACGGGCGGCAACTACGCGATCACCGTGGGGAAATCCTCTTTATGGATTTACGCTCATGGACTGAAAACCCGGTCAAAGGTGAACAGAAGAAGAAAGTGGAATTAAAGGCTGATCAAGTGAAACGAGCTGCCGACATTTTCTTTCGTTGGCAGTCGGTTGGCACTAATGGTGCGACCTATGCAGAACCGGAACTTTACCGCTCGGTCGGCTTTGAGGAACTGAAAACAAACAACTTTTCTCTTGTTCCTAGTCGCTATATCGAGTTCGTTGACCGCGACAACAATATCGACTATGACAAAGTGTTGACTGAAACGGCCTCTGCGGTTTCCGAACTTTTATCGCTCCAATGCGAGAATGATGTAATGCTGCGTAACGCACTAAAACAGTTGGGATATGAGTGCAAGTGAAACAAAATGGGTGAGACTCGGTGAGTATATTGAGCAATCAGATAAAAGGAATTCCGATGGTGCTTTAACAGAAACTGATGTTCAAGGCATTAGTACGGATAAATGTTTTATTCCGACAAAAGCTAATCTGGACGGAGTGTCTGTTTTATCATATAAAATAGTTGCACTGTCAGAATTTGCGTATGTCGCTGACACTTCACGTCGAGGTGATAAGGTGGCACTTGCACTTAATTCATCTGAAAAAAACATTCTTATATCTTCAATATACACTGTATTCCACAGTACTGATGAGAATATCTTACTCCCTGAGTATATGTTCCTGTTGTTTAATCGCTCCGAATTTGACCGTTATTCTCGATTCAATTCTTGGGGTAGTGCGAGGGAAACTTTTGATTGGTCAGAGATGGAACGTGTACAAATTCCATTGCCGTCGATTGAGGTGCAGCGTGAATTGGTTGCCACTTACAACGGCTTGAAAACTCTTGCCGAGCAGAATGAGGCTCTGATACCTCGACTGTCTGCTGCCTGTCAAGCATATATCGTGGATTGCCGGGCTAAATATCCCTCAGTTCCCCTCGGTAAGTATATTGAGCAATCAGATGAACGTAATAGTGAAGGAATGTATTTACTTGAAGACGTTACAGGTATTAGCAACGAGAAATCTGCCATTCCAACAAAAGCGGACATGAAAGATGTATCTTTAACTCCCTATAAAATATTTAAGCCAAATGAGTTTTGTTATGTAACCGTTACCTCTCGAAATGGCGGCAAAATATCGTTGGCATTAAACAATACCAGTCAAACAAAAATCGTTTCTTCCTCTTATGTCGTATTCCGCAGTAAGGATACCGACAAACTCTTACCTGAGTATTTATTTCTGATGCTCAACCGCCCTGAATTTGACCGCTATTCTCGATTCAATTCTTGGGGGAGTGCAAGAGAAACATTTGACTGGTCGGAAATGGAACGTGTACAAATTCCGTTACCGTCTGTCGAAGTGCAGCAAGCAATCGTTGATGTCTATCATTGTATGGAAAACGCCAAACAAATAGCCGCTACCGCACGCGAGAAACTCAAGACTCTTTGCCCTGCCTTAGTGCAGCGGGCAGCCCACTCTTAAAAGTTGACATCATGAAAGGAAAATTTTACGAGAGTGAATATGAAAAAGCCCTGATTGATTTGCTGCAAGCAGAGGGCTGGCAATATACTAATGGCGGAAATATCCACCGTCAACTCCGGGAGCCATTGCTTATCGAAGATCCTAAGGTTAATGATTTGCGCGTTTATTTGCAAAATCAGTATCCAGACTTGGCCGATAGCGATGTCACCGAGGTTATCAACTATTTGCGTCACGTTCCCGGGCAAAGCCACTTTGAACGTTTGCGCAACACCTTTCAGCTCGTTCGCGACGGCTACCGTTATACCCGTCATGGCGATGGTGTGAACTTCGATATTCGTTTTATTGACTTTGACAATACAGACTGCAATATCTTCCGTGCTGTCAATCAGTTCGAGGTTGCCTATGGCATGAAAAACGATGTGCGTATTCCCGATGTGTTGCTTTTTGTCAATGGCATACCGCTTTGCATCTTTGAGTTGAAGAATCCTACCAAACTTGATGCTGACATAGCGCAGGCTTACGAGCAGATACACACTCGGTATATGCGTGATATTCCTCATTTGTTGCGTTATTGTCCGCTATCATGTATCAGTGATGCTACCGACAACAACACACGGCTCGGCACTACCTACACGCCATACGAACACTATTATGCGTGGAAAAAGGTTAATAACGAAGATCCTTCGGCTCAAAAGGGCATAGACCAAGTACGTACTATCGTCAAAGGCGTGCATGAACCATCCAGATTCTTGGAAATTCTGCGCGACTATGTCTATTTTCCCGATGAAAAAAGTGGAAGGGAGGAAGAAATAGTGTGTCGCTATCCTCAGTTCTTTGCCACTCGAATGATGAGTGACAGCATACGTCGTGCCTTTAAAGAGCAGACCTCTAAAGGTGGCACATACTTCGGAGCTACAGGTTGCGGCAAAACATACACAATGATGTTCATTGCAAGGCAACTTGCGTTGCGCTGCAAAGAGCTCGGTTCGCCCACCGTCATTATGATTGTTGACCGCGACGACTTGCAGACACAAGCTGGAAAACTGTTCTTGCGCTCGCAAGACTTCTTGCAACTCGGCACAGTCAAAGTCATCTCCGACCGAGAAGAACTCAAAACCGAACTTTCGCTTCGCGACAGTGGCGGATTCTTCATCTGTACCATTCAGAAATTCTGTGAGTCAATCGGAGAGTTAAACACTCGCCGTAATATCATCTGTTTTTCTGATGAGGCCCACCGCACCCAAATTCGCCTTAGTAGCAAAATCAAAGTTGTTGAACATAAGGACATCGAAGCCAAGGTGGAACAAACCTCAGCAGGTGCAGTTGCCGTTAGAATAATTGATGAAAGCAAAATCGGTGCTTTTGTAACCAAACCCTATGCCGAACAACTCCGCACGGCGTTTCCTAATGCCACATTCGTCGGCTTTACAGGTACACCTATCGCCGAAACGATTCAAGTGTTCGGTGAAATAGTGGACCGCTACACCATGCAACAAGCGGTGGACGATGAAATTACTAAAGACATCAAGTATATTCCACGCATTGCCCAAGTAACACTCGATTCCGAAAAGGTCAAGGAGATAGAGGATTATTATACCCGATGTGCGGAGGAGGGAGCAACCGAATCTGACATAGCTGCAAGTAAAAAGGCGATGAGTGCCATGGAGCAGATACTTGGCGATGAAGAACGACTGGAACGCCTTGCAGCCGACATCATAACACACTATACTGCCTCTTGTGACAATAAGCCCGGTGTGGTACAAAAAGCCATGGTTGTATGTAGCAAGCGAGAAATTGGCTATGCATTATTGCAGAAATTCCGCAAACTTCATCCCGAGTGGTTTGAGGAACGCAAAGCACCGGAGGGCTATGTAGTCCCTGAAAAAGAAATGAAAGAACTGATTCCGATGCCGACTATTGCCATGGTTGCCACCCGTGGCAAAAACGACAAAAAAGATATGTACGACTATCTTGGTGACAAGAAGCGCACCAAGACACTTGAAAATGCCTTTAAACAGGAATACTCAAACTTCCGTGTCGTCATAGTTGTGGATATGTGGATTACGGGATTCGATGTACCGTGCCTCACCTATCTATACAACGATAAGCCGCTGCAAAAGCATACATTGGTACAAACAGTCAGCCGTGTCAACCGTAAATACCCAGGTAAAGACTTTGGCTACATTATTGACTACATAGGTATTCGCAATAATATGATGGAAGCCATGAAGCAATATGGCGGTGATACTTTTGGTCCAAGCGAGGATGATGTGCAGCAAGCGTTAGAAGCGTTGCTTGTAGAACTCGAACTTATCAAGCAGCTCTTTGCAGGTTTTGACCTAAAACCATTCATAGATAAAGATTCAAAACCGCTTGACCGACTTGAATGTCTTGGCAAAGCGTCAGAGCATATTTTGACTTTGAGCAAAATGTACAATGTAGCCAAAGAGGACAAAAGACCTAAAGAGGTAGATGCTAAGACTTTCTTCTTGGCTCACGTGAAGCGTCTGAAAACCGCTTATGACATCTGTCAACCTTCAAACGCCCTGAACCACGAACAGTTGTCGCTGTCACAGTGCTTTATGTGTGTCGCTACTTATATTCGCAAGGCTTCGGGCGAGAAACACGATGTGGAGAGCATGAACCGCGTAGTGCAGCGCATGGTTGCCGAAGCATTGCAGTGTAACAGCGTGGTGAGCATACTTGACACTGATGTAGAGGAAAGTATATTTAGCCCCGGCTTTATCGAACAGCTCAACGGAGTTAAGTTGCCTGCCACCCGTCTTGAAGTGCTCATTAAGATGTTGCGTCGAAGCATTGCGCAATATAAGAATACAAACAAGTTTGCCGCAGAGAAATTTGAGGAACTGCTTAAAAAGACTTTGGAGGAGTACCACAATCGTCGTGCAACACTCTCTTCTGCCGAGGCTACCCAGACGCAGAAAGATACGGTGGACGAGATTATTCGCAATGCCACCCAACAGGCACTCGACATTCTTAGCAAATTGGGCGAGGATAAAGAAAGTTTCCGTAAACTTGGTCTTACATTTGAGGAGAAAGCCTTTTACGATATATTGATGCATATGCGCGATGTTCATAACTTTGAGTATGGCACAGACCGCAAAGTAGGCTCGCTGATCATCAATGACAAGTGTAAGGCTCTCGCCAAAAAAGTAAAAGAGTTGATTGATACCCAATCGTGCTTTGCCGATTGGTTGTCAAATACAAATGTTCGTGCCAAACTCAATCAAGACCTTTGGTTTTTGCTTGATGAAAACGGTTACCCACCTGAATGGAGCGATGATGTTTTTGATCAGGTTCTTGACCAAGTGGAAAACTATAAAGAGCATCAATCTGCCCCACGCTTATATAGTGTTAATACAGACTATTATCCGTTTATGGTTGCAGAACCGTAATAGAAAAATCCTTATGAATATGATAACACCATCAAAAGAACAAAGTAAGCGTTCTGCTGCACATATTTTTGCCGCTTTTCAATATCAATGGGATTACTTTGTGCTACAGCTTTTAGCCACAAATGATGATACGATTACTGTCAGTTTTGAACTTCTTGATGATGTTGATAAACAGACGGGAGAATGTATCACCTTATATCAAATAAAACATAGTGTTCAAAAAAACGCAAAAAACGAAACAATAAATTTAAGTAATAGAGATACGGACTTGTGGAAAACAATATCCATTTGGATGGAGTTTATTGACGAACAACCGGATGTCTTAGCGAGTCACAAGTTCGTTTTAGTAACAAACAAAGCTATTGAGGATAACGCGTTTGTTAACGCTCTCGGGAAGTTTAGAGAAAATAGGTCTATTGACGAATTAAAATCGGCACTTATTTCCATTCAAGGATCCGAGAGGGTCAATAAAGATAAGACCGATATTACCAAAAAGAAAAGTGCTGATATTTCAGAGATAATTACGAAATTATTAAGTAAGTCGTATCTGTCAGAATTTTGTGCCCGAATTTCTGTTTCTGAAACTTCGGATATGCTGAAAGATGAAGTTAAAAGATACATGGATAATCGTTTTTGCTTAAATAAGAATCGTGTAGAGTGGGTTTATGATCAACTTATGAATAGATTGCGAGATGATTCTGTTGAAAATATTGAAAATAATATACCTATCTCCTACACAGGAGCCATTTTTAAAGAGCGATACCAGAGTATAATTGATATTGGACGTCAGAAAATACATTTCAGGACGAACTACAGCTTTAGTGAATTTAATGGCAATCCTCGTGACTTATTATTTATGAAACAACTTTTTTCTATTGGAGACACTAAAGAGGACGAATTGGACAGAATGGTAGAGCTAACCACGAGATGGCTTTGCTTTAACAACAACCTCCAAGAGCATTTCAATAATAAGGCTTTGCTTCATGAAGATGTAGATAGTCTTACCAAAAATGTAGTTTCATCATGGGATAATTACCATCGGTCCAAACACCGTAGAATAACATCGGCATCAACTGATGACGAATTATGTGAAGCAGGTTGTAATACGGTTGATGAGATGAGAAAAGAGCGATTTTCATTAGCCGAAACTCCGTTAGAGCAATTCTTAAGCGAAGGATGTATATATTACTACTCAAATTCACCAACAGATATAATCCCCGAATTACCTTTAATTGGTTGGCATCATAACTGGAAAGATAAATTTAAGAAGTCATGAACAGAGTATATAATAATGAAGGAATAATCATGGCATGCATAGTCCATATCCTCAGAGAAAGAGATATGGATATAGTTCTATTGTATCTTGTTAGTACAATTTTGATAGACAATCAGTTAAGTGCAGAGTTGTATGACTGTATAGATTTCAGACAACTTTCCAATCGCATTAAGAGTCAAGGGCTAATATCTCGTAAATTGGATTCGTTTGGTCCATATTTCATGAATGCCATAATTATACTAAAACAGAGCAATACTATTACAGTATCAGAAGGCGTACTGCGATTAATCGACAAATCCTTTCCTAATGGAAATCTAAGTTCCAGAAGGTTGGGGCGGATAATTAATAATGCAAATCGCTTATTAGATATATGCAAGGACTTATCAACCGAAGAAATTTATAACGAATTAAACGTATTTCTATGAATCTATATATTGAAAGCATAAAATTATGGTTCAAGGGTTTTAGTGAAAACTCGCAAAGGACGATAACCTATCCCTTCATACCAAATAAGATAAATGTTATTACAGGGGATTCTTCCACTGGCAAATCATCTATACTCGGAATTATTGATTATCTTTTTCTCTCAGATAATCCGGTAATTGTAGAAAATATAGTTAATGAGAATGTAGAGTTCTATGGTATGCATTTATATCTTAATGGTACAAGTTACATTCTTATAAGAAAAGCCCCGCATTTTGGGAAAGGTTCGCAAGATGTATATTGGGAAAAACAGCAAGAATACCCAACGCCATATACCCCCACACATACTGTTGGAAATATGAGAGCTTTACTCACATGTATGTTTAAGGTTCCAAAACATGAAGAAAAAGTTGGTCATAAAACATATCCTATGACCTTCAGACATTTTTTGCCATTTAACTACTTGACCGAAGATATTATTTCATCAGCCAATACATATTTTGATACGGCTTTTTTTATGAACCGAAGTTTTGACGCACACCTTGATTATGCCTTGGAGTATGTCAATGGCATTAGGTGTCATAACGGAAAAGAAGTGGAATCTGCAATTCAAAAGGCTGAAAAGGATTTGAACAACTATCAACTAAAGCATCAAAAAGCACAGGCTGATGAAATAAAATATAGAGACTGTCTCGTTTCTATATATGAAGACGCATTGCGCCTTAACCTTGTCCCTGCTGATAATTTGTTTATTCGTGAAAATGCAAATGAGCTACAACATTATATTCAACGAACTATAGATGAATACGACAAGCTCATCAAAAATGATGAGGATACTAATAAACTTGAGAGACTAAAAAAACAACGGGATGGACTTAAGTCTAAATTAAGTGTCTATAGCTCTCTACTTTCGGAGATGGGTAAACAAAAAGATATGGGAGTGAAGATTCAAGATAGCCTGCGTCCTATTTCCTACATAAGGAAACACATAGATGAGGTCATAATCTGTTCAGAAACAACAGAACTTCTTGATTTGTTGGAAAAACAACTTATAAAAATAAAGAAGTTAAGAACAGAAACGCCTAAATTGCCTGTTGATTTCACTTCAAGATACGAAGAGTTAAAACAAGAACTGGAAACTTGTGAAACAGAACTAAAGCGATTAACATCTCTCCGAAAGACCATTGCTAATCCTAGGTGGATTAACATGGCACTAAGTCTTAAATATCAGCTGAAAGAACTGAAGAAGCCACAAGTAGATACATTTCAGCCAAATGTTGAGCAAGATATGCTGTCAAAAATTGAATCATTGAAAATTCAATTAAAACAGATGTATTTATTGCCTCACGACGTAAAAGAAATACTGAACGAATATATAAACAAATATTTTCTTTCAAAAAATGGCATTGTAGATTCTTATCTAGATTCATCAATGCGTTATGACGATGAGGAACGCAGAGTATCGTTATTGAAAAATGGAGAAGAGTATTCTATTAGAAATGTAGGTAGTAAATCAAACTATATGTTCCTACATTTATGTTTCTTTCTCGGCCTCCATCGGTCTATAATGGCACATCAGTCCGAACAGGTTGGCTCATTTCTGTTTATTGACCAACCAAGCATTCCGTATTATGCAGATAAAAACGCGCTTGAGAACGATGACAAGAAACAACTAATCAAGGCATTTGGACTGCTCAATGATTTTATGAAAGATATCATAGACGGCGAAAAGAATCATTTTCAGATTATACTGATAGAACATGCTGACGAATCCTATTGGGAAGATTTGGAGTATTTTCATACGGCAGCGAAGTTTTCTATATGTGTATTTAGAAGCGTAGAACAACCAAAAACAATCAGAAATATCCAAACATAAACA
>OMBK01001220.1_pt1 | contig 10598 bp, 10 predicted proteins | sample 1644881 | NCBI WGS metagenome assembly OMBK01 (sample SAMEA103958132, study PRJEB25191) | human gut metagenome | biome: human-associated habitat [ENVO:00009003]; feature: intestine environment [ENVO:2100002]; material: feces | place: Germany | collected 2013/2015
AAATAGCTGATGAAGTTGTTGGTGACACAGAAAGAATTACTGATATTAAAGCAATTACACCAAAGTTAAAATATTCATGTATTATTCTCATTATACTTTCAGGAGCAATGCCACTTTCATATCCTGAGGCTATGACTGTTTCAATTAAGTTTATAAAATATTGTTTACCAATGATTGTAATTACTAAAGCAATAACAATCATAAATAAAGGACCAAAAATTGTATTTGTAACATAAATAGGAATGGAAAAATATTTATTTAATTCTCTTCTATAAAGACTCCTTCCTACTTTCTTTTCCTTATATAAAAGACTACAATTTTTTGAATGGTAAGTATTCCCACTTTTACCAAGATAATACGCTCTAATGATGATTGATACAATAAAAATAGAAAAGCAGATAAGTGATAAAATAAGTAATGATGATGACTTACCATCATAAATTGAACTTGTAAGTAAAACGACAGGATAAAATTCATATATCTTATTTGCTTTAGAAATATCTTGACTGATAAAAGTAAATGCTAAATAAATAATCATAAAAGTCATAACTAAAACAACACTAAATATAGAATTGATTATATTGCTATATCTAAATCTTTTAGACATTTTTATTAGATATGTACTGATAATCCCTGATATTCCAGTTGCAAATAAAGTACTACAAATAATAACATATAAAGCTCTAACTAGAATAAACCAAGAACTTCCTTTTACCAAAATACAATAAATAACATAAGATGGTAAAATTAAAAATAAAATGATCAATAAATCAAAACTTAAATAATATACTATTTTAGAAGTGACTACTTCTCTTTTTTTAAATGGAAGGGATAACAATAGTTCTTCATCATTATTTTTACGAATAGGACTACTTTCACTAATGATAAGCATAAAAACAAACATTAAAATAGTGATTGAAAAAGAGGATAAAGCCAATTCAGGAATATCCAAAGAAATTGCTGTATTGATAGTATTATATGATAAACTCACAAACATTATAAAAAAAGAACTACCAAGAAGAATCAAAAGTAAAAAAGCTGGCAATTTGTTCTTACTTTTAAATAATTTGCAAAAAAACATTTTATAATAATTTTTGATTAACAAAAAAATATTACTCATTTTCTGATTGCTCCATAAATACTTCTTCCAAACTAGCATTTTTAGTTACTTCACTCATTAATCCTGTAGTAATTAACTGTCCTTTTTTAATAATTGCTATTTTGTTACATAATTTTTCTGCTATTTCTAAAACATGTGTTGAAAAGAAAATGGCTCCTCCATTTTTACAAAACTCAATCATTGCTTTTTTAACAATAAAAGCCGCTTTAGGATCAAGACCTACAAATGGTTCATCTAAAATTAATAATTTTGGACTATGTATAAAAGCTGAAATAATTGCTAATTTTTGTTTCATTCCATGAGAATAAGAACTAATTAAATTATTTAAATCTTGATACAATTCAAATTCTTTAGCATATTGTTCAACAATTTTTTTGCGTTGTGCTTCCTTAATTTTAAAAACATCACCAATAAAATTTAAATATTGCATTCCCGTAAGTGACTCATAAAGATCAGGATTATCTGGAATATAAGCTATCTTTTTTTTACATTCAACAGGATAATCCTTTACCGATAAACCATCTATATATATTTCACCTTCCTCAAATGGCAAAATACCAACTATTGATTTTATCGTTGTACTTTTACCCGCACCATTGTGACCAATAAAAGCAAATAAATCACCAGCTTCTACTTCTAAATTTAAATTTTTTACAGCATATTGGTCCTTACGATAAGCTTTTGAATAATTTATAATTTTTAACATTATTGATTAAGTTTAGCTACAAGTGCTTCCCTTTCTTTTAATAGTTCTCTAAATTTTTCCACATTATGGTAAATATTTAATTCTTCAGCACGCATTGCATTTTGTTTAATAAATGAAGCATATTCGAATAAACGTTTTTCTAAAGCATCCAGTTCACTAGAGCCTTTCATACTAGTTAAACCATCGCAAATACTTGCTAAATCATATATAACATTTTTACAACTTTCATCACATTTTGAAGCCAAGTCTTCAAAATAATTTTCTAACCCTTCTACACTAAACAACTCAGGAACTTTTTGTGGATTATCCTTTATCCACTTACGATTGAAACAAGCAAATATTGCCAAAATTATCAATACGGCACTAATAAGAATCATTGGTACCAAAACCCAAACAACCAAAATATTCTTGGCAAAAAATAGCATTATTGTTGTCATTAAAAAGATAATAAGAAGATATGGATATACAAAAGTCACAATTGGACTAATTCCGCCTAATTTTGTATTTCTTTCTAACAATCCAATGACAAGCCATACTAAAAAAGCAAACATCATACTGCCATAAATGACCCAAAAACTCGTTTCTTTCAAAGTTTCTTTGGCAAATTGATTAAATAATAAAAATAACACTGCATTATATGCCGCAACAATAACGACCCATAATAATAAAAAATATTTTTTAAAAATTGATTTCATAATTTCCTCCTAATCATATTATACTATTTTTTTCCAAATTGTCAACTAATTATGTATTTAATGTATAAAATGTATAGTATATTATATTTTGATAATACTATTATAGCCTATCCAAAAACTTTTTATAACAAAATAATCCCATATATTATTTTAAATATATGGGATTTTATAATTATGTTATTCTTTCTCAATATAAACAAAACCATATGCACCAGGTCCTACATGGCAACCGATAACAGGGGCAATATTTTCATAATTTTGAACAGCTTTTCGTAATCTTTCTTCTGTAAGAGCATCATATAGTTCATGATAATTGGTTTCATTCATCGAATATATTCCATATACTGGATAACGCTCATCTATATCACTTGTTTGAAATTTATCAAGAACATATTGCATTGCATGTTTTCGACCCCTACGCTTTGCCAAAACAACTACTTTGCCATCAACAACACTTATAATTGGTTTTAAACCAATAACATTACCTACTAAAGACGCTGTTTTAGTAAGTCTTCCCCCTTTATATAAATATTCTAAAGTGTCGATACCTGCCACAATTCTAATTCTTTTTTGTAAATCGCGAAGTTTTATTTCCAACTCATCTAAAGTATCCACTTTTAATTGAATAGCTTCATTGACTAAAAAACGCAAACCACAAATTGTTGTTAATGTATCAATTACTCTAACATTTTCATAATCTTCCATCATACTTACTAAAGCGGAATATGTTCCTGATATTTCTTTTGAAAGTGGTAAGATAATAACACTATATCCATCTTGAACATATGCTTTGACCTTTTTTTCAATTTCATATAAATTGGGCAATGAAGTCTTAGGAAAAATTTCCTCTTTGGTTAATTTCTCATAAAATTCATCTTGCATAATATCAATGCCATCTAAATATTCTTTGTCATCAAATATTATCCTTAAGGGAAAAACATCAATGCCTAATTTAATCGCTTCTTCTTGAGTAATTCCTGATGAGGAATCTACCATAATTTTTAATTTCATATATTTCTCCTTGATTATTTTTTCATTATATGCTATAATAACATATGTGAGACAAATTGTATCACAACATTTAATATTATATCATATTGTATATGAGACAAACAAGTAGGTATCTGTCTATGAATAAACGTGAGGAATTAAATAAAATTGTTAAAGATAGTATTGCACAAAGTATCTTTCAATTAATGAAGAGGAAACGATTTTCTGATATTACAATAACAGAAATTGTAAAAAAAGCAGGAGTTGCTAGAGCATCATTTTATCGTAATTTTGCTTATAAAGAAGACGCTGTATCTTATTATATAATTGAAACTATGAAATTATATAAAAATCAATTTTATTTATCTGATTTACGAGATAACTATTACAATCTAATTGTTGGCACAATGGATTTTATTTTTGATTATAAAGAAAATCTTGAAAGTCTTTTTAATTCCGGTCTTTCCCAATTGCTTCTTCATGCTATTAATACTTATCTATTAGAAAGTTCTATTCCTCCTGTTACTGATAAAACAGAAAAATATTTTTTGTTTTCTTATGGTGGATCTATTTTTAATATTATATATCACTGGATTTCGGATGGTACAAAAGAATCACCAGAAGAAATTGCCTCTATTATTTGCAAGTAAAAAGGACATATTTGTATATATGTCCTTTTTTATTAGATTTTACTATCTATTATAAATTACTTCACCATTTCTAATTGTTTTTACAACATTTAAATCCTTATCAAGAATTACAAAATCAGCACGTTTGCCTATAGCAATACTTCCCAACCATTTATCCACTCCAATATTTTTAGCTACATTAATTGATGCCATTTTAACTACTTCTTCAAGGGGTAAATGTAAGAATTGTACAACATTTTTTACTGCATTGTTCATTTTTAAAACGCTTCCCGCAAGTGTACCATTCTCAAGTCTTGCTTCCCCATTTTTAACGATAACAGTTTGTCCACCAAGTTCTGATACTCCATCTGGCATATGTTTTGCTCGCATAGCATCTGTCACTAAAACCATTTTATCTTGAGGTTTATTTTTGTGTAATAAACGGATTGCTGGAGCACTAACATGAATACCATCACAAATACACTCACAAGTTAATTCATCAAATAAAAAAGCAGAACCAACCGTACCTATTTCACGATGATGAATCGGTTTCATCGCATTATAGGTATGCGTTGCATTTGTAGCACCATTTTTTACCGCTTTTGCAACATCATCATATTTGGCATTCGTATGCCCAATGGAAGCAACGATATTATTTTCTTTTAAATATTGAATTAATTCGCTAGAACCTTCTACCTCCGGTGCTAAAGTTACAATTCTGATATGATTACCTGATGCACTTTGATATTTTTTAAAAGTTTCAACAGATGGGATTGCTACATATTCAAGAGGTTGAGCACCAATAAAATCCTTAGAAATAAAAGGTCCTTCCAGATGAACACCTAAGATTTCCGCTCCTGTTACTGGTTTATCATCAATATAGTCTTTAATAGCCGTTAAGGCTTTTGTAATATTTTCTGGACTTTGTGTCATTGTGGTTGCTAAAAAAGCTGTCGTTCCCTCACTTGCAAGAGCAGTAGCAATTCTTGTCAAATCTTCTTTAGTACCATCCATCGCATCACTTCCAGCTGCTCCATGAACGTGTTCATCAATAAAGCCTGGTACAATGACATAATCTTCTGGCAATTCTTCTAATCCTTCTTCATCCTTGCCAATTGTTATGAAATGTTGATCATAAGTAAAACTTGTCTTTTTTAATCCTTCTTCTGTTACAATCCAGGTATTTTTAAATCCTTTCATTCTTTTATCCTTCTTTCTTTAATACTTTTATAATTGTTTTAAAATAATAATCTTTATCATCAAAACGATATTTTTTAGTAAAAGTAATACTTTTTAAATGATCAAGTTCTAATTTTATTTTTTTTGCTTCGGATTCTAAAACTTGATATTGTTCGTCTTTTAAAATAATAGGATAGACATTCATTTCTTCTAAATCACAAATTATACTATAAAAAGCACTAAAATCATAATTTACTTGCTTATCATCTTCTTTGATATTTTTAGTTATTGATTCAGTTATTAAACGATACTCATAAATATGATTCGTATTTTCTAAAACATTGGTATGTTTATTATAATAAAGTTTAATATTTCGATCATCCATTGTTTTATTTTGATCATCTAAAACCTCGATATAAATACCAACATACATATAGTCTAAGTTTTTCTTTTTACAAGAAGTTAAATATAAACTACCTATTATTATAAAAATTATGAATAATTTTTTTATCATTATTTACAACCTACACATCTTAAAACATCATTAAAACTAATAAATATCATTAAAGCCATCAATAATAAAAAGCCAATTGTATGAATAATATTTTCTACTTTCGCATTAGGTTTTTTTCTAGTTACACCCTCATATAACATAAAAGCGATCCGACCACCATCAAGAGCTGGAAGTGGGATAATATTCATAAAGCCTAAATTCACACTTAAAATAGCTGTCCAATTTAAAATTGTTAAAAAACCATCTTTTGTTGCTTCTTTTAATAAATTTAAAATTCCAACTGGTCCACTTAAATCATCAACACCTACTGATTTATCAGTAAAAATAGCACCTAAAGTTTTAAAAATCATAGTAAATGATTCACCAGTTTGTACAAATGGCATATATAACAATTTTCCTAAATCAAATCCATTTGCACAAGTAATCCCTAACTGAATTTTAGTGGCAGAAATATTTTGTGTATTCAAAAGTTTTTTACTATAAACCTCGATATCTGTTTTATATTCATTTCCATCACGTAAATAAGTAATTGTCACATTTTGTCCTTCTTCGAGGTCAGAACTATTAAAAAACTCTAAAATAGAAGATTTAGTAACATTTTGTGACAAAACCTTGTTTGCAGTTTCTATTTTTGTAATAGTATCTCCATCTCGTAAACCAGCTTTATAACTCTTTGTTTTTTCATTACTTGCTGAATAATGCCCTACAATTGGTAAATCAGTTCCATCAACTTTAAATGCAAGTTCAATTGAATATACAAATACACTAGGATTGATAACAATATCCTCTTTTCCCTCAATACCTACCACTATTTTAGGGGTTTTAGATAAATCAATTTGTGATAAGGCATCAGAAATACTTTGCCAATCAGTTAGTTTGATTCCATTGATTGATGTTAACTTATCTCCTTCTTCAAGTTGTATATTCCCTGATCCTTCAACTTCTGTTACTTCACCAATTACCGTATCATTTGTTTTAGCATAGCCACTAAAAAGACCGATTAAAAAGAAAATTACAATTGCTAATACAATATTCATTAATGGTCCCGCAAGAACACTTAAAAAACGATTTAACCAAGGTTTATTTACAAAATTTCGATCATATGGTGCAATTTGAATTTCAGCTTTTTTTTCAAAATTAATCAAACAATCTCTTTTAACAATATATTTAATTTTTTGTTCACCATCTAAAACTTCAATATACAATTCATCATCTAAAGCCTTACTTGTACCAATCAAATCATAACTTTCAATTTCAACAATAGGCAAATCAGTATATTTAGGATTATCTAAATTTACAATAATTTTTTCAACTTCTCTATCATCATTTATAACAAGTTTTACCTTCTTTATTCCCTTTAAAATATTATCTTCTACTTCTTCACCGGCCATTGAAACATATCCACCAATTGGAAAAAGTCTTACAGAATAAAGTGTCTCACCTTTTTTCTTTTGATAAATAAGTGGTCCCATTCCAATTGAAAATTCATGACATAAAATACCAGCCTTTTTTGCAACCAAAAAATGCCCAACTTCATGAACCATTACCAACAAGCCCATTACTAGGATAAAAACAATTATCCCTAAAATAATCCATAATATTTCCATATATACACCCCTTTTAACAATATTTATGATAAATATCGTTATAAACAATCTCATGCAAAGCCATAATTTTTGGCAAACTGACATCACCTTCATTAAATCCTTGGTATTTAGGATTTTCTAAAGCATCCATAACGATCTTTTCAATTTCAAGAAATTTTATTTTTTCTTCTAAAAATAATTTTACCGCCGCTTCATTAGCAGCATTTAAAATTGTACATTGAAGTTTTCCTTTTTTATAGGCATCAATTGCACATTTCAATAATGGATATCGTTCATATGATACTTTTTCAAAATGAAGACAACCAATATTGGTTAAATCAAGTTCACTTAAATTATTATTTGCTAAATGTCTTGGTCCCTCAAGAGCATATTGAATTGGTAAACACATATTAGAAATAGCCATCTGTGCAAATATTGAACCATCATTCAATTCCACCATAGCATGGATAATACTTTCACGATGTAAAATTGGTACAATTTGATCAATATCTATACCAAATAAATAATGAGCTTCTATTAACTCAAAACCTTTATTTATCATAGTCGCACTATCAACAGTAATTTTATTGCCCATTTTCCAATTTGGATGATGTAAAACTTCATCTTTTGTTACGGTTGCCAATTCTTCTTTACTTTTATCACGAAGTGAACCACCACTAGCAGTTATTAACAATTTTTTGATATCATCTTTATTTTTATCATTTATCAATTGATAAATTGCACTATGCTCACTATCAATCGGTATAATTTTAACTTTTTTTTCTTGGGCCATTTTATTGATAATTTCTCCACCAATAACGAGCGTTTCTTTATTAGCAAGTAACACATCACGACCATTTTCAATAGCTACAGCTGTTGGCATCAAACCTACGGCTCCAACTAAAGCATTAATTACAACCGGATTATCAACATTTAAACTTACGATTTGTTGTAAACCTATATCACCAATGCAATACTCTACTTCTGGAAATAATTTTTCTAAAATAATGATATCACCACTATGAAGGCCACAAACTAATTTAGGATGAAATTCTTCAATAATCTCTTTCGCTTTTTCTATATTATTACCAAAACTAAACGCTCTTAAGCAATAATTATCATTATTTCTAATGATATCTAATACTTGTGTACCAATTGAACCTGTTGCGCCTAATAATAAAATATTTTTCATTAAAATGTTACCCCACTAATCATTAAGATGATAATAAAAACTAAAAAACTATAAATGCTACTATCAAAACGATCTAAAACCCCACCATGTCCTGGAAAAATCTTTCCATAATCTTTGATATTATATTCTCTTTTTATTTTAGAAGCAATTAAATCACCTAATTGTCCTGCAATACTCAATAAAAGTGCTACACCAAATATAGCCAAAGCATATAAATAGATATTATCAATTTTAAATAGCTTTATTGCATTAGCATATTCTTTACTCAAGGTGAATTGCAAAATTACCATAAATAAAGTACCGCCTAATGCCCCTGCTATAGTTCCTGCAATCGATCCTTCAATGCTTTTTTTAGGGCTAATACTTGGACATAATTTGTGTTTTCCAAATTTAATACCAAACTGATATGCTGCTATATCTGTAAGCATAGTAGATAATAATACAAATATAAATAGAATTAATCCCACAGCATAAATATTTAAACCATCAAATAATCTAATACTTGCATCTTGATATAACATCTCGATATTTCTAACTGTTACAATGATGGCAAACCCAATACCGCTATAAATAATACCAAAAATAAAGAAAATAACATCCTTCATTTCAATTTTTTTATTAAAAATTGGTAAAATTAATAAAAACATCAATTCAACTAAAAGAACATAGATGATATCTTCTGCTGTTGCAAAACTACTAAACAACACAATAATACTAGAAAATAGTGGAATAATATATTTACAAACATTAGGAATATTCTTTTTAGATTGATACATCGTTATTAATTCATACATTGCAATATATGATAAAATACTAAATAAAAAAGTTATAAACCATCCCCCTAAAAAGAAAAAGGGGATAAAAACGATAGCCATTAAAATAGCTGTAATTACTCTTTGCTTCATTCTTCATTCTCCAATCCACCATAACGACGGTGTCTATTTTGATATTCATAAATTGCTTCATATAACTCTTTTGTATGAAAATCGGGCCAATAAACTTTCGTGAAATACATTTCAGCATACGCAATTTGCCAAAGCAAGTAATTACTAACTCTTATTTCACCACTTGTTCTAATTAAAAAATCAACAGAAGGAATATCTTTTGTATATAAATTATCTTCAATTATTTTTTCATTGAGATCATCAATTTTTATTTCATTATTGTTGATTTTATTAACAATTTCTTTTACGCAATCAATCATTTCTCGCCGTGCCCCATAATTAAAGGCAAGTAGAAGAGTCATTCCGGTACAATTACTTGTTTTTTGTGTTACTAAATCAAGCATTTCAATAATATCTTTCGTTAAATAATCTCTTACACCTATAATCTTAACTTTGATATTAAGTTTAACAAACTTTTGATAGTCTTTACAAATTTTTTTAATTTCTTTCATGATAAAAGAAATTTCACTTTCTGGACGAGACCAATTTTCCGTACTAAAAACATAAGCAGTACAATACTTTATTCCTAAATTGCTACACGCTTTTACAATTTCTTGTAAAGTATTGGCCCCTTTATGATGACCAGCAGTTCTTGGTAGACCTTTATTTTTAGCCCATCTACCATTTCCATCAAGGATAAAAGCAATATGTGTTGGCATTTTTTTACTAGTAATTTCTTCTAATAAATCATTTTTTTTCATTCCATCACCTAATCATAAATATTATACTACATCTTGTGAAATTTTACCAATTATTCACCTTAAAAGGAAATTATCTAAGATTGTAGTCTTTATATTTTTATATGTTATATCCTATTATTATATTTTCTTCTTTTGTCAAATATTATTCAATTAATAAAAAAGCATAGATTAAACTCTAACCTATGCTTAAATAGAACTAAATTGACATAATATCTTGTTCTTTTTCTTTTGCTAATTTATCAATATTATCAATAAATTTATCTGTTGCTTTTTGTACTTCATCACTGCGACGTTTCAATTCATCTTCAGATATAATTGAATCTTTTTCCAATTTTTTTAACT
>OMBK01001228.1_pt1 | contig 10522 bp, 10 predicted proteins | sample 1644881 | NCBI WGS metagenome assembly OMBK01 (sample SAMEA103958132, study PRJEB25191) | human gut metagenome | biome: human-associated habitat [ENVO:00009003]; feature: intestine environment [ENVO:2100002]; material: feces | place: Germany | collected 2013/2015
CTGATCGTTGGTGGCCTGGAGCGTGTATACGAGATCGGCCGTGTATTCCGTAACGAGGGTGTTGATACCCGTCACAATCCGGAATTTACCCTGATGGAGCTGTATCAGGCATACACCGATTACGAGGGCATGATGGAACTGACCGAATCCATGTTCCGTTACCTCGCTGAAAAAGTATGCGGATCTACCAAGATCTCTTACAACGGCGTGGAAATTGACCTTGGAAAGCCATTCGCACGTCTGACAATGAACGATGCCATCAAGAAATATACCGGAATTGATTTCGATCAGGTACCGGATGATGCAGCAGCAAAGAAGCTTGCTGACGAGCATCATATCGAGTATGAGGATCGCCATAAGAAGGGTGATATCATCAACCTCTTCTTCGAGGAGTACTGTGAGAAAGAGCTGATCCAGCCGACATTTATCATGGATCATCCGATCGAGATCTCTCCGCTGACCAAGAAGAAACCTTCCGATCCGAACAAGGTAGAGCGTTTCGAGCTCTTTATCAATACATGGGAAATGTGTAACGCATATTCCGAGCTCAACGACCCGATCGATCAGAGAGAGCGTTTCAAAGCACAGGATGCTCTTGCAGACGCAGGTGATGAGGAAGCCAACCACACAGATGAAGACTTCCTGAATGCACTGGAGATCGGTATGCCGCCAACAGGTGGTATCGGATACGGAATCGACCGTCTCGTTATGCTCCTGACAGACAGCCAGGCAATTCGTGACGTACTTCTGTTCCCGACAATGAAGTCACAGGGCGCAGCAAAGAACGAAGCAAACAATGCAGCACAGGAAACAAAGACAGTTGAGAAGATTGATTTTTCCAAGGTAAAAGTTGAGCCGTTATTCGAAGAAATGGTTGATTTTGATACTTTCAGCAAGTCAGATTTCAGAGCTGTAAAGGTAAAAGAATGTGAAGCAGTTCCAAAGAGCAAGAAGCTTCTTAGATTTACACTTGATGATGGAACTGAGAATGAGAGAACGATTCTTTCAGGAGTACATGCTTTTTATGAGCCAGAGGAACTTATTGGAAAGACATTATTGGCAATCGTAAATCTTCCACCACGTTCTATGATGGGAATTGACTCTTGTGGTATGTTACTTTCAGCTATTCACAATGTAAATGGAGAAGAAAAACTGAATCTGGTAATGTTAGATGATGCAATTCCAGCAGGTGCAAAATTGTATTAAGAGTATAAATGTCACATGGTTGTTAATAACTGTGTGGCATTTTATCGTTGTTGTTGATAATCGGAGTGTGTGAAACTTTTTCTGTAAATAGCTAATAACAGCAAGGTCTTCTATGGTAAAATATAAATCATAGGAGGCCTTTATTATAGCAAGAAGAGAAAAGAAACCTGTACACAAAGTAGTAATGACAGAAGGAAAGCGAAACATCATTCAGCAACTTCTTCAGGAGTATGATATTGAAACCGCTGAAGATATCCAGGATGCGCTTAAGGATCTGCTTGGCGGCACCATCAAAGAGATGATGGAAGCAGAAATGGATGATCATCTTGGCTACCAGAAATCTGAACGATCTGATAGCGATGATTACCGCAATGTATATAAATCAAAACGTGTAAACAGCAGCTATGGCAGCATGGATATCGATGTTCCGCAGGATCGTAAATCAATATTTGAGCCACAGATTGTAAAGAAACGTCAGAAGGATATTTCTGATATCGATCAGAAGATTATTTCCATGTATGCAAAAGGGATGACGACCCGTCAAATATCCGAAACCATCGAAGATTTCTACGGTTTTGAAACATCAGAAGGCTTTATTTCAGACGTTACACTCAGATCGAAGACTGGCAAAATCGACCGCTGGATGAGGTATATCCGATCCTCTATATAGATGCCATCCATTATTCCGTACGCGATAATGGAGTGATCAGAAAGCTGGCTGCCTACGTCATTCTTGGCATCAACACAGAAGGGAAAAAAGAGGTTCTTTCAATCACTGTCGGTGATAATGAAAGTTCAAAGTACTGGCTGTCTGTTCTGAATGAGCTGAAGAATCGTGGTGTAAAGGATATCCTGATTATCTGCGCTGACGGTCTTAGTGGCATTAAAGAGGCAATTGCCGCTGCATTTCCAAAAACAGAGTATCAGAGATGTATTGTACATCAGGTAAGAAACACGCTAAAATATGTTCCAGATAAGGACAGAAAAGCGTTCGCTTCTGACCTAAAAACGATTTACCATGCTTCCGATGAAGAGAAGGCTAGACTGGCTCTGGATCGAGTTACTGAAAAATGGACCGCAAAATACCCAAATTCCATGAAACGCTGGTATGATAACTGGGATGCAATAACACCGATTTTTAAGTTCTCACCGGATGTCAGAAAGGTTATTTACACGACAAATGCTATCGAAAGTCTGAATTCTACCTACTGTAAGCTCAACCGTCAGAGAAGCGTATTTCCAAGTGATACAGCGCTCCTGAAAGCCCTGTATCTGGCAACTTTCGAAGCCACTAAAAATGGACTATGAGCATTCGGAACTGGGGACAGGTCTACGGCGAACTCAGCATTATGTATGAGGGACGACTCCCAGAATAACAGAATCTATATGCATGATGAGAAGGACGTTTTGACGTCTGCTCTTGACATGCCCGAAATCATGTTGTATATATATAGCAAGAGCTGGAAGCTCCAATTTAGCGCTTCCAGCTCGATCATTATCATAGAAGATTATTATTTACAGACTTTTCTTCATAGTCTCTCCGGTTTTCCTTCATGCTGGTCTCCTTCTGCTTATTCCCGGTAAATCTGTGCAAACCGGAAATTTCTGATGAATAACATGGTGCAGGATCGTTTTCGATTATTATATTTTACTGTGAGATTGTGATATTAGCAATAGTGAAATGGGGCAGAGAAGAGTTGAAAAGGCAGACGGATAAGAAACAAAGATAAAATAGTAAAAATAGAATAGAATAAAGAAAGAATATGGAGATAAAACAGAAAGGAATAAACAATGAATGTAAATCCTATAACAAGATTGGATTATCCAGATCCGGACGTGATCCGCGTAGAAGACACCTATTATATGGTATCCACAACCATGCACTTTATGCCGGGCTGTGAGATTCTGCAGTCTTTTGATCTGGTGCACTGGGAGCATGCGACTTATGTCTATGAGACGTTGGATCATACGGATGCGCAGCAACTGAAAAGCGGTCAGAATATTTACGGACAGGGCATGTGGGCAGCTTCCCTGCGCTATCATGAAGGCCGATTTTATATCTGCTTTGTGGCAAATGATACCCGTAAGACTTATTTGTATACTTCGGAAAAAATAGATGGTCCATGGAAAAAGCAGCTGATAGAAGGCTTTTATCATGACGGCTCTTTATTATTTGATGAGGATGGCAGAAACTATATTGTATATGGAAATGATGAAATCTGGATTACAGAATTGAATGAAGATTTGACTGCACCAAAGAAGGACGGATTACATCGTCTTTTAGTCAGTGATCATAAGAACCCGGAGCTAGGCTATGAGGGTTCTCATATTCAAAAAATAAACGGCTATTATTATATTTTTCTGATTCATTCCCTGAGAGACCGCTGGATGCGGACGGAAGCATGCTTTTACAGTGATTCTCTGGAAGGAGAATTCACGGGTGGAGATGTACTTTGTGATGATCGTGGATATTGTGGACAGGGCGTGGCACAGGGAGGAATCGTGGATACGCCGGATGGAAAGTGGTATGCAATGCTGTTTCAGGATTCCGGAGCAGTTGGACGGATTCCTATTCTGGTTCCGGTTACCTGGAAGGATTATTTTCCGTTTTTTGGACAGAACGGACATGTGCCGGAAGAAATAGAGGTTCACAGTACCAGACCAGGATATATTTATCAGCCATTAGTGGGAAGTGATGATTTCTGTAATGGGCTGCTTCCGCGCTGGCAGTTTAATCATGATCCAGATCCACGGTACTATCATCTGGATGCATTGCAGGGAACCTATACAATTACAACACGGGAAGTTTGTACAGAGCTTACACAGGCAGTAAATACGCTTACGCAAAGGATGAGTTATCCGTCCTGCGCAGCTGAGGTTACTGTTGATGCGTCTGCATTGAAAGAGGGCGATGTCGCAGGTTTGTGTGCGTTGCAGAGCTGTTATGCTGCAGTTGGCATTACAAAACATCATGGAAAATATGAAGTCCTTATGCTGGATAAAAAAGAAGATGGTATATTGGATATGACGGAAAGAACTGTTGTTGAATCACACCAGATGGATTTTCGTCTTGAAGCAGATTTCTGTAACATGAAGGATGAAGCACGCTGCTATTACCGGGTAAATAAGGGAGACTGGCTACCCATCGGAACCGTGCATAAGCTGTACTTCAAACTGGATCATTTTACTGGTTGCCGGTTTGGTCTGTTCTGCTATGCGGCAGAGGAAACAGGAGGAAGTGCCTGCTTCCGGGATTTTAAGTATTATGATGTTGATGAAATCTCATAAAGATAGAACTGCATAAAATAAGTGTCGGAATTTACTCAAATTTTTCCTACTTTGGACATTGGTTTTTACAACGGTATTGTATAGTAAAGCAGAGGAAAAACAAAACATGTTTCAGAGAGGAGAAACGATTATGAGAATTAAGAGTATGATGAAGGGTATATAAATCAAAGCGTGTAAACAGCAGCTATGGCAGCATGGATATCGATGTTCCGCAGGATCGTAAATCAATATTTGAGCCACAGATTGTAAAGAAACGTCAGAAGGATATTTCTGATATCGATCAGAAGATTATTTCCATGTATGCAAAAGGGATGACGACCCGTCAAATATCCGAAACCATCGAAGATTTCTACGGTTTTGAAACATCAGAAGGCTTTATTTCAGACGTTACACTCAGATCGAAGACTGGCAAAATCGACCGCTGGATGAGGTATATCCGATCCTCTATATAGATGCCATCCATTATTCCGTACGCGATAATGGAGTGATCAGAAAGCTGGCTGCCTACGTCATTCTTGGCATCAACACAGAAGGGAAAAAAGAGGTTCTTTCAATCACTGTCGGTGATAATGAAAGTTCAAAGTACTGGCTGTCTGTTCTGAATGAGCTGAAGAATCGTGGTGTAAAGGATATCCTGATTATCTGCGCTGACGGTCTTAGTGGCATTAAAGAGGCAATTGCCGCTGCATTTCCAAAAACAGAGTATCAGAGATGTATTGTACATCAGGTAAGAAACACGCTAAAATATGTTCCAGATAAGGACAGAAAAGCGTTCGCTTCTGACCTAAAAACGATTTACCATGCTTCCGATGAAGAGAAGGCTAGACTGGCTCTGGATCGAGTTACTGAAAAATGGACCGCAAAATACCCAAATTCCATGAAACGCTGGTATGATAACTGGGATGCAATAACACCGATTTTTAAGTTCTCACCGGATGTCAGAAAGGTTATTTACACGACAAATGCTATCGAAAGTCTGAATTCTACCTACTGTAAGCTCAACCGTCAGAGAAGCGTATTTCCAAGTGATACAGCGCTCCTGAAAGCCCTGTATCTGGCAACTTTCGAAGCCACTAAAAATGGACTATGAGCATTCGGAACTGGGGACAGGTCTACGGCGAACTCAGCATTATGTATGAGGGACGACTCCCAGAATAACAGAATCTATATGCATGATGAGAAGGACGTTTTGACGTCTGCTCTTGACATGCCCGAAATCATGTTGTATATATATAGCAAGAGCTGGAAGCTCCAATTTAGCGCTTCCAGCTCAATCATTATCATAGAAGATTACTATTTACAGACTTTTCTTCATAGTCTCGCCCGCGGGCACTTTACTTTTTACGCACTGTTTGCTATGGAATAACGGTTCATGGTCTGCCAACTATTTTTATATACTACAAATTACTCCTCTGCCAACTCCACCACCAATTTGGCTTCGGTGGCGGCGATGGCAAGCTGGAGTTTATTCTCCAGGTTCGTCTTTTGCAGCATATTGATGACGTGGTACTTCACGGTGGATGGCTCGATGCCGAGTTCTTTTGCAATCTCGTTATAGGACAGCCCGCGCACAAGGCAGCGCAGGACCTTCATCTCTCCTTTGGTGAACTCGGCGCTCGTGGCAGTGCCGATCTCCACGCTGGGCGGTGCATCGGGGAAGATATGCTCCCCCGCCATCGTGCGGCGCACGACCTGCATCAGGGTCCCTTCATCGCCGTCCTTATACCACAGGCTGTCCGCGCCCACGGCTTTTGCGCGTGCCAAGACCTGTGTGTCAATAAGCGAGGTAGCCACCACGATCTTGATTTCCGGGTGCGCTTCTCGTATCTTTTTTGCGGCGGCCAGGCCGTTTTCACGGTGTTCTGTCTGCACATCCATCAGCACAAGGTCGATGTCCTCGGTATCGCACAGGATGGGAGCCTCTGCAGCGCCGGGGATAGACACAGCAAGCTGATACCCGTCCTCGTTCTGAATATAGCTTTCAAGCAGGCTCCGTACCAGCTTTTGGTCCTCAACGATCATAACGCGTATCATTAGCGCTCTCCTTATCGGGCAGGGTGACTTCCAGAACAAATACAGGCAGGGAATGTACGGTTACTGTACCCCCTGCTTTTTCAATACGGCGGCGGAGCGAGGAAAGCCCGCCGCCTTCCTTTATCTCCGCCTTGGGTGGTGCGCCGTTGTTCGTGATGCAAAGGTGCCATGCCTGTGGCTGATGCTCGGAATCGGCGTACAATTCCGTGGCGCCCGCATGCCGCACACCGTTGGAGGTACACTCCCGCAGGATCAGTGCGTAGAGCTCGCGGGCGGCGCGTGCCGCAGGGTACGCACCGCGCAGCTGTACGGCTGCACCCAGAACAGCCGCCCGCCTTTGCATATAGCTCAGCGGGTCCTCTGCAGCATTCTCCTGCCGTGCGCGGCATAGCAGGGAGATGGAGCTTTCCCACTTCGCAGCTTCGCTCCTGAGCCGGGCGAGGTCATGCTCATGCCGCAGTGCGCGCCGTGCGGCAAGCAGGGTATGGCCGATGTCGTCATGCACCCGCATCTTCATTTTCAGGATTTCTTCCTCCCGCACAATGTCGGGCATATTGTCATATAAGCGCTTTGCGCGGCGGTTCGCATCGGCAAGGCGCTCGTTTTCCTGCTGCAGTGCAGCATGCAATGTAGCCAGCTGGGTGACATCGGTGGCCATCACCTCGGTGTACGGTATACCGTATTTGTCCTGAATAGGGCGCACCGTGAAATGATATACCGTTCCGTCCGGGAATTCGTAGATGCGGGCGGCCTCATCGCGCAGCCGCACACCGCCGCCGGGACTGCGCAGCGCCTGCTCCAGATCCGTAAAGGTCTGCAGATCCCGGCCACAGAGGACTGCGGCGATTTCCTGCATCCTGTGATTGATCAGACGCAACAGACCATTGCGGTCAAAGTAGCAGATGGCCGCCGGCAGCGTGTCAAAGCCTTCCTTGACGGCGTTGCGGGAGATTCGGGGAATCATAGGCCGCCTCCTTCTGCCGGAAACATCGTGAAATACAAAAGCCCGTCATCATCCCGTTCAAGCTGCATCTGCGGCAGGCCGGGCAGCGCAGCGGGCGCGTCGGTGCATTGAACGCTGCAGCGCAGCCCCCAGCCCTGCGCCGTATGCTCGGCGCAGAAAAGGATCTCCTGCAATCCCGGCAGGGTCGCTTCTATGATGGCTTCAAAGGCGTCATAGATTGCCACGGCGGATGCAGGGGAAATCTTTGCTGTGTCGGCAATCTGTACGGCGCAGCGTATATCACTCAGGCGCAGGCTCTCGGCCGATTCAAACAGGCTCAGCCGCAGCTCCGTGGTGTCGATGTCCTCCGCCTTGTCGCAGACAAAAACAAGGTTGCTGCGCCGCTTGATATAGGTTCCCAAAATGACGATGTGCTTCAGCAGCCGCCGGGCGGTATCGACATCGTCCGTGGCCTTGAGCGCGATCAGATATTCCTGTATCCGTGCCAGCTGGCGGGCTGTGACGGTCTCAATCTTGTCATACAGCCGGTTCTGCTCGCTCAGCTTCAGCCATTGTGCCTTCTGGGCTGTTTCCGCCTGTATGATGTCCCCGATGTCATGCAATTCCTCCTGCGTGAGACGTAACTCCTCAAGCAGAGCCACCAGTTCGGTGATGTCCTCCTGCCAGAAAATATACCCTTTCCGGATCGGGTGGCCGTGAAGCTGGGTCGTTGCATCCAACTGGACACTGCCGGTGAGCGCCTGACGCAGCTGCTCCTCATGGAGCGGCGCTGCCTGCATGGAGCATTGCACAGGCACAAACGCCCGGTCCGTGATCAGACCCTTGGCCATAGATACCTCAAACAGCGTGGCATACCCCATATTGGATTGGATAAGCCCGCACCGGATGCACGCCTCAAAGGACGCTGTAAAGGTCAGGCATTGCACCACGGTCATATCACCGGCGATCGCATGCATCCACGGCACATTTAAAATATGCTTGTACAGTAAAGCATAGAGGGTGGCAAAAAAAATCGGCACAAGCGGCAGCCAGAGGATGCGCTTTGTATGCGGAATACGGCAGCGCCGTACAAGGTACACCACCGTGAACACGGCACAGGAAAATATCCACAGCAGACAGAGGTAATATACGAACCGATAAGTGTAATCGGGGCTGCCCAGTACCTCCTGCCCGGGTGGGAACGCAAACACAAGCTGATGACAGTCGTTTGTCAGCACCAGGCTGAACAGTACCACAGGGAATACAAAAATCACGTACCGGTACTTGTACAGCGGGGCGGACTGCCCCCGATCCAAAAAGAAAAGCGTATAAAGTGCAAGGGTCGGGATCAGCAGCATCGGGATATAGTACGCATACCACAATCGCCGCAGCATCTCCGGCGTCTGGGCAAAGTCATAGCGGATCAGGCGGATATCCAGCCAGAACAGCATCAGGGCGGCAGCACCCAGCAGGCAGCGGCGGGTCTGTGCGTGCAGGATACGCCACCAGACCGATACCGCCCAGGAAAAGATCAGAATATTATACAGCACCGTGCGCCAAAAGCCGGAATACGGCATATAAAACGCCCGCATCAGGACAGCGCAGAGAATCACCCCTGCAACCGCAGCGGCTAAACACAGATTGCCAAGCCGTACCTTTGTCATAGTGCCTGTCCTTTCCAAAGGGGAGATCATCCGTCTGTTTCTTTCCAGTATCATTATGACGTAATCTGCACTTTTTTGCAATAGTACTGAAAAAAGCAGAAAAAAGTCCAAAAAACTATCCAAATGGTGGGGGCAGAAATCGTCCGATTCCTGTATGATGAAGTTGACAAATCGTATTCTTTGCAGGAAAGGAGGGCTACGCCGTGCGGAGGATCGTTTTGGATGCGCAATACTCTGTGATGACGAGCGCATTGACAATGGCACTGAAACAGGGCGGGCCGGACTTCCAGGTGCAAAACGCTGGTCCTAAGACAAAGGATATTGTAAAGCTATGCCGTTCCTGCAGGGCAGATGTCCTGCTGCTGGAGGTCTGCCCGCATCCGCCGCGCACTCTGCAGGACAGACTGCTGCTGGCAAACGACCTGCGGGATGTCTGCCCGCACTGCAAAACGGTACTGCTTGTGGATGAGGCCGAATATCCCGAGCTGGCCACCGCCGTGTGCCTGGCAAAAAAGGACCATATTATCGATGATTTCGTCTACGCTTCCGTCTCGCCTGCCTATCTGAGTGCTATGATGGACACTTTATGACCAAAAGGAGGACAGCTATGAAAAAAGTACAACGAACGCTCGCTGCCGTATTGGCAGCCATGATGCTTATGGCTTTGGCCGGTTGCTCCAAGGGGGATGTGACCAAAGAGGTCAATTCCGGTTTATCCGACCTGAAAGCGCAGGCCGCCGAACCGGCTGTTGAACCCCAGACGGAGACCCCGGCAGAGCCCAAGACCGACGCGGCATCCGAGCCTGCATCCGAACCTGCATCGGAGCCTGCTACAGAGCCGGAGCCGGAAGCCACCGCCGAACCAGCCCCTGCTTCCGCTCCTGCGGACAATCCCGATTATCCATCGGCTGCCGGCCTGAACACCCAGACCCTGGAGGCATTCGGCACAGACTATACGCTGGTGCTCAACGTGACCTGCCCCGATCAGGGCTGGTACAAGTCCGCCTCGACCAGCTTCGGGGATCTCAAGCTGTTCCCGACCGATGACCCCAGCCATATCTTCTCCGGCGACCCGCGCATAACCTTTGAGCTGAAAAGCGGTCTGGACAAGATCAACTACTATTACGACAGCTTTGAAAACGTGGAGGAGCTTGCCACGCGCACCATCGGCGGCGTGGAGATGGCCGGACGCACCTACAAAAACGTTGGTATGTGGTGGACGGAATACTACGGCGAGATGCCCACCGGCGGCTGGCTGGCCATCAAGATCTCCGGCGTAGACATTGACCCCGACACCGAGGGCGACACCGTTCTGAACAGCATCACCTTTGGCTAAGGCAACACCGCACAATTCCCGCCTAGCGGCTTAAGCACCGCTTCGGCGGCT
>OMBK01001238.1_pt1 | contig 10441 bp, 10 predicted proteins | sample 1644881 | NCBI WGS metagenome assembly OMBK01 (sample SAMEA103958132, study PRJEB25191) | human gut metagenome | biome: human-associated habitat [ENVO:00009003]; feature: intestine environment [ENVO:2100002]; material: feces | place: Germany | collected 2013/2015
GCTTCTTTGAGTTCCTTTACTAACTGCCAGCTATTGAATGCATCCAGAAAATTAATATATCCGGGGCGTCCGTTCAATACCTCGATGGGCAATTCTCCTTCTTGCATAAAGATGCGTGACGGCTTTTGATTGGGATTGCAGCCGTACTTTAATTCTAATTCTTTTGCCATAGTTTTATGTATTTCAGTCTATTGGATTTTCATTTGGACAAAGATAAAGTTTTTTTGAAGAAAAATATTGCTTTTAATAAAACTTTCATATCTTTGCCTCTTGATGAAGGCATGTTTAGTTTTCATATTATTCATTGGGATAAGTCTGTTATTGGGGTGTTCGCGCCACTATCGGTCTTATCCGCTTTTCATGGAGCAAGCCCAAAGCTGTGTGGAAACAGCCCCCGACAGCGCCCTGCATTATCTCTCTTTACTGAAAGACAGTATCCGGTGTGAACCCGAAGAAACGCAAATGTACTATCATTTACTCACCATTAAAGCAGAAGACAAGTTATATACCCGCCATATCTCCGATTCGCTTATTAACCTTATTGTGAAATTCTATAATAAGTATGGCGACAAGAACAAACAAATGGAGGCATACTATTATCAAGGCAGTGTATATCGCGACCTGCATGATGCCCCGAGTGCTTTGGATGCCTTCCATGAAGTGATTAGCCGGAGCAAGGAACTGTCGTCCGCCGACAAGAAGCAATCCGCCGATTTAATGGCACGAACCTATAATCAAATGGGAACCTTGTTTGCTTATCAAGGGCTTTACGATGAAGCATTGCAAGCCAACAGGGAATCGGTAAACTGTTATCTGGCACAAGGGAAAAAAGACAAAATCTCCTATGCATTAAGAGATATTGCACGCATGTATGATGCCAAACATCAAAAGGACAGTGCGCTTCATTATTATCAAAAAGCATACCGCACAACATTATCCGCTCGCAGTCCTCATAAAGCATATCGCATTTTAGGAGAATTAGGCAGCTTTTACTATTATAGCTTGGTAAAAGCCGATTCCGCCAAACGAATGCTTATCACTGCCCTCAAGCATCAACCGGATATGGCAAATGCCCTGTTGGTATTAGGCGATGTCTATCGGGGTGAAAACCGATGGGACTCCGCCTGTTATTACCTGCATCAAGCCATAGAATATGGTGATATTTACAAACAGCATAGTGCCTACCGACATTTATCATCCATTGAGATTCAAAAACACAATTATCCTCAAGCCATAACCTATATCCGGCGGGCTCAACTGTTGGCAGACTCCATTAAGAAGATTACCCGAACAGAAGCGATTGCCAAAATAAACTCCCTGTATAATTATCAGCACATCCAGAAAGAGAACTATACACTCCTGTTGGAAAATGAAAAGAAGAATACTTTCTTATGGATACTTGGCTGTATATCTGTGGTCATCATGGGGGTAGCTATCAGTGTCTATTTCCATTATAAAAAGAAAGTACAAAACACTCGCCTACAAATGCACAAGCTTAGCAAACTAAAAGAAGAACAAGAAGCAATGAGCATGAAAGCCCATGAAGAAAACATCTGCAAAATAAAAGAATTAGAGCAAAAACAAATAGAAACAGAACCACGAGTAAAAGAATTAGAGCAAAAGCTAGTTGAGCAAGAAGGAAAAATAACAGAAAAGGAAACACTATTGAAAGCGCAAAAGGAAGAATTAGAGCAAGCAAAAGCCCTGCAAAACTTGCTCCTGGCTCAAAAAGAGGAACTGGAAGCTAAAAACAAAGAAATTATCGCCTGTCTAAAAAAACAAAAAGTTTTACAAGACTCCCTGCGTCAGACTTCCATCTATCATTTTTTCCATCAGGCATGTACCAAGGCAGACAGCAAAATAACTGAAGAGAAGTGGTCAGAGCTACAAAAAGAGGTTGATACCGCCTATCCCAACTTCAGCAAGCACCTATATGAGTTATCTCCAAAATTATCAGTCATCGAACTGCAAATATGCTATCTAATGAAGATTTCAATTCCACCAACCCATATTGCCATTTTCACCAATCGCACCAAAGCTGCCATAAGTAATGCTCGCACCCGCCTTGCAAAGAGACTACTGGGAGAACAAAACTCTACCGAGAAACTGGATGCTTTTATCTCTGATTTACAGTAGATTATAACCTGTAGTGTACTAATTGTGTACTTTAGAAAGTACAAGAAGTCATCTGTGTACTAAAAGTGTACCAGTTCTTGATGATACATTAAAATCTTTTTTCATATTTGCCTAAACTTTAAAACGAAATGCAAAATATGAAAAATGCAGTATTAGTATTAACAGCTTTTCTTTTTCTCTTTCCATATAAGTTAATGGCAGAGAACACACTGGTCTCTATTGAAGGTACATGGGACATTGAAGACGATCGTTCTATTTCATTTGCCCCTCAGCTATCCATAGACGAACAGAACATCTATATCTATTCCGAAAAGGAATTAAATGATTTGGAAGTGATAATAAAAGACTCTTTGGGTAATGTTATTTATTATAATGTAACTACCGTTTCAGAGTATACCACTTATCCCATTCTTATTGATAATTGGAATAAAGGAGAGTATACTATACAACTAAAAAAAGGAAGTAGTTATATGCAGGGAATTATCCGCATAGAATAGGAGATAATTTAAACTCTTTTATCACACGGTATTCAAAGAATCTGTAGAACAGATACATTTTCAACTGATAGATTTGAATTTTAAAAAGTACTTTTAGATGATATATGATATAACCATGAGTAAGACACAATTCTCCCAATTAGATACATTAAATCGTATTACCAACCATTTAATAATGTCCAGTAATTCTATACAGGATATAGGACTTTATTATGGAAAACTTGGTATTATCGCTTTCTTTTATCATTACTCACGGTTTGTACAGAAGACTATTTATGAAAAATTTGCTGATGAACTATTGGATGAAGTCTGTGAAACAGTTCATGAACAACTACCCTGTGACCTTGCCAATGGTTATTGTGGCATAGGATGGACGGTAGAATATCTTTTCAAACAAAAATTTATAAAAGGAAATACTTATGAAATTCTACGAAATATTGATGAAAAAGTTATGGAACGAGATACACGAAGAATTACAGACAAAAGTCTAGCATCAGGAATAGAGGGAATTTTTTTATATGTGTTAGTACGATTAACAACGCATCCGTTAGACATTCTTTTTGATAAAAATTACTTAAATGAATTGTATGATATAGCAAAAATAATTCAAAAAGAGGATGAAGAAGAACATGTTTTTCTAAACAATTATATAAAATGGTTTGAAGGTAAAATAATAGAAAGCGATATATTTTCTTTACGTTCTTGCTTAAACTTGTCTGATACTCTATTATATAAAGGGAATATATGGAACTGTGGAATAGGACTAAAAGACGGTTGTGCAGGAATAGGAATGAAATTGATGATGGAGATTTGACGAAATGAAACATATCTATTTGATAATTGATAGAGCTAATACGGAAGATTACGGAATAGGGACTTATATCAGGCAAATAAAACAGTGTTTGAAAGTAAGTCCTCTGTTGTCTGTAACCATTGTAGAATCAGATAATTCTATAGATGAAGTAACAGAAAGCCAAACGAATGGTTTTAATCATTTGCGCTTTCCATTACATTATAAAGCCTTATACCATAAGGCCGAAGATTATTATATGGCTGTGGCATATAAACTATGTTCTACTATTTGTGAAAATGATATGAATATATTTTGTTTTAATTATTTACAACAGTATGCTTTGGCTGCAAAAATAAAAGAGTTATCGCCACGCTCTGTTATTTGGGTAACGGTACATTTTGTAAATTGGATGTTCGCGTTGAAAGGAAATATTGGGAAAATGCATACAATACTTAATGAACACTACCAAGAGAACAGCTTTGTATTATTTGTATTAAAAGACTATATGGATAGTGGGAAAATGCTACGGCTTGCCAATCGGGTAATTTTTTTATCTGCTTATACTCAAAAAGTATTAAGCCAAGAATATGAATTGAATAAGCATGACAGCGTTGTAATACCCAATGGAATGGAAGAAACGGTGTAATACTGAACAAACGCCAAAAAGAAAGAGTTAAAAAATCTTTAGGTTTACCTAAACATGAAAAAATCATTCTTTATGCAGGTCGTTTGGTAGAAGAAAAAGGCTTGGGCTATTTGATTAAAGCATTCCGCATGTTATTAAAGAAAAATCCAGATTGCCGTCTAGTAATAGCCGGAGACGGAGATTTGTCTAAATATATTTACGAGAGTAGATACTGTTCTAAAATAACTTTTGTTGGTAAATTACCCCATAAAGAATTATACTTATTATATCAAATTGCCGATATAGGTGTATTACCTTCGCTAATGGAGCAATGTAGCTATACAGTGATAGAAATGCTGATGTTTGGTTTACCTATCATTGGAACTACAACTCCTGGGATATCAGAAATGATAGAAGATGGTGTGCATGGATATAAGGTAAAGATAAGAAAAAGAATTGATGGAACACCTTTCCTAAAAGAAACAGAAATAGTAAATGCTCTCTTAAATATATTAGCATGTGGTCAAAAAGAACGCATGGCTAAAAACTGTAGAGAACGGTATGAGAAACGCTATCGTTTAGCTTATATGCGAGACAGAATTAACCTGTTATTATAAACGTTTTATTTATTAATTTTAAAAGTGATAATTTATGAAAAAACTGAACTCAATCAAGTTGAATGGTTTGAATAAATCCAACTTGGAACTGCGCGAAATGTCGCACATTTATGGTGGAAATTATTGTGCTTTTGGCGATGATAATCTAAAAGCTAACGAGGGACAAGGCAAATGCTCTTGCTATTGTTCTTTCAGTAATTACTACTATTCGGGAACAGGATTAAAGCATGAAGCTTCACATGCCAAAGCGACTACGTCTTTTTAAAGGACTCCCGTAAAATGAGAAATAACAGTTTGTCCAAATTGTTATAGCATCGAGAACTATTGCTTATTTTTTAATAAGCAATAGTTTGTTTAACAAAGCCAATATCATCAAAACCATGAAAATAATATTTGTATACAGCATATCACTCCTCTGCTTCATGGCTTGCAGTTCGGGAAACCAAAAAACTGCCACCCAACCGGAAAGAAAAGACAATATCATTCATTTGTCTGCTGCCATAGAAAATGCAAGGGAGGAAATGTTGCTTTCGGAATTGGTGGACAGTATAAGCTATATCCCGATGGAAACGACTCCGAACGGTATGGTACAAGTTATAAAACGGATGTGTTTCAACTTGTCCCCAGAACATATTTTTTATTGCAACCAGTGCTATGACTGGAAAGGAAAATTCATACGTAGCATCGGCCGGGTAGGGCAAGGACCTTGTGAAGATGTAGCGGCCATATACGCTAATATAATCTATCACAAAGGTTTTTTTTATGGAAATGGGTATAAAATAATAGAGTATGACCGGAATGGGAACTGTACCGGCAAAGAGCGCACATGGAATACAGCTGAGTCATTGGAAGAACAAGGGACAGGTTTTTCTCACATGGTATGTCTTGCTCCTGCAGGAGACAACCTGATGTTCTATAACTTTCCCGACACGATGTATTTCATGGATACCGACTACAAGTTTGTGGCCAAACGCGCCATGATGCCTTCTCCCGAACCGGGATTGGTCAACAATGCACAGATTGAAGCACACGGTAAGCTCACTACTTTCTACAAGGATACGGTACTTTTTTATAATTTCTATACTGACACGATTTTCACGGTAAACTCCACCACACTTTCCCCGCGCTGGGTGGTAGAACTGAAAGACGAATTGCGAATTGCCAAGGAAACGGTATATATAGAATACGGTGCTTTATGTGCAGAGGCTTTTCAGGCCTACAAGAACGGAACTACAGAGTCTGCGGAAATCCTCAAGATAATGGATGGCAAATATGTGGTGCCTGTCGTACATGATTTTGTCTTTCTTGATGTATACATGCGCAGAATGTGGGCTGAACTCCGCAACTTGCCGTTTACCCCTCCGGTGCTGGCTGTCTATAACAAGAAGACCGGCGAGACCTTTGGCGTAAACAAGATTATTGACGACCTCGGAGGTATGAAGACCTTCTGGCCTAGGTTGGGTATCTGTAACAACAAGATGGTAGATGCCATCTGGCCCTATAAACTACAAGAATTCATCAACGAAGAAAAGGAGAAAGGAAACACAGTCAGCCCACTTCTCCTAGACTTAATGAAACGTGTACACGAAGACGATAACCCGATATTAATCATAGCTCATCTAAAGACAAAATGAAAGCATATACTTTTACTAAAACTTCAGGAGGAAATTGTTATTTATATAATAGCAAAAAGTCAACTTTACTAAACGTTCATCCTATTATTGAAACACTAAAAGGAGTAGATAAAAATGATGAAAAAGACGTTTTGTTTGCCAAGATAAAGGATTTTAAAATTAGTGATGCTGATAAAAAAATACAACTCGACAAATACCTGTTTCTACGAGAAAAAGGTTTTTTTGAAGATATTGACGAAACAAATTTCATCAATGGAACGATATCAGCCCAAATCGTAGAAAAGCAGGTAGCATCAATAGATAATATTCTCTTTCAAGTGACAGGGAATTGTAATTTACAATGCCGATACTGTTGTTACGGAGATATGTATACTGATAAAGTAGAAAAACAAAATATGTCTCAGGAAACTGTAGAAATCGTATTGAACTACTTATTGTCCTATTGGACTTCAAATAAGAATCTGTCGTATGGACACACCATCCAAATTGGCTTTTACGGCGGAGAGCCTCTTGTTAATTTTCCTTTAATAGAGAAAATCATCCATATATGTGAGAACATTAAAAAAAAGACAGGTCTGATATTTGCTTATAGCATGACTACGAATGCAGTATTACTCCATAAATATAAAAGATTTATCGTTGAACATAACTTCTCCTTATTGATTAGCTTGGATGGCAACGAAACCCATAATATGCTAAGAGTCAAGGCAGATGGAAGTCCTTCTTTCAAAACTGTATTCAATAATATAAAGGAATTGCAACAGGAATATCAAGATTATTTTCAAAAAAAAGTAGAATTCAACTCTGTATTAAACAAATATTCTTCTGTAAATGAAGTACATACCTTTATATTTAATGAATTTGGAAAGATACCATTGATAGAAACTATATCGCAAACTGAGTTAAACGACAATAAAAGAGAAGATTTTCAAGAGTTAGTGAACTCTTATCAAGAATCACGTGAAATGATGAACCAAAGACAAGACAGATCACCAATGTTCAAAGAAATAGGCTTCTTTTTTTATTACCAATTAGATAATGCCTATAAACATTATTGTGAAGTATTGTATGGCTCCGTTAAACAAAAGAAACAAATACCTACCGGAACTTGCCTGCCTTTCTTTAAAAAAATATTTATAACAGCCGATAACAGACTACTGACTTGTGAAAGAATCAGCTTACAACATGTATTGGGAACAGTGGATAAGGAAGTACATTTGGATTTTGAAAAGATAGCCTGTAAATACAATGGCTTTTATGAAAAAATGAGACTTCAATGTAAAGATTGTTATCTAATAGAAAACTGCGGTGAATGCTTCTTGCAATTTCCCATGAAAGACGGAGTACCAGTATGTCGTGTAAAAATGGATGAAATCAGTTATCGCAGTTATCTTTCAAAACTGTTTGGGGTACTTGAAGAGAATCCTACTTTCTTTGAACAAATTAATAAAATGATATTCGCATGAAAAAGTATTGGTTTATTATTGAAACGTATGTTTTCCTTTGGAAAAAGGAATCATCTGTATTAGTTTATAATACCCTAAGTGGACATGGATATACCTATAATTGCACTCCACTAATGTCTTCTTTTATAGATAAGCTTATCTCACCCGAAAATTTATATTGTATTTCAATAGATGAAGAATTCTTAAACGAACCTTCAATCTTGGAATTTGTAAATTCAATGCAAACAAAATTTTGTGGCACTCTATTTGACAGGGAAATTTTTCCTCAAAAACCCATAGTGGTGGTTCCTAGAGTAAATATCAGTGAAGATGTAGAACGAACAGAGTCTTCTGATATTTTTGGTGACAATGTGTTACGCAATTTAACAGATATATTTATAGAGTTGACAGGGCAATGCAATAATTCATGTCCAGATTGCGAATCAATCTATAAACAAACATGTTGGTGTCATAAAAGTGAAAGTACTTTGTCTTTTAGGCAACTAGAAACCATTTTTGATAAAATAAAATTTTTAAATGTATTTGAACTTCATCTGTTGGGTGGAAATATGTTTGCCCATCCCGATTGGAATAAGTTACTTTCAAAGTTCAATGAAATACCTTGCAAAAAGAGCTTCTATGTTCATTATACATCGTTTTTAAATACTAATGAATGTATTTCCAAGCTATTGCAGGTTACAAATTCGGTAATCAAAATTCTCATTGACTTTGCAAACATCAATAGAGAAAAACATGATTTGGATTTACTTTCTATTTGGGACAAACGATTTGAGTATATTTTTCTAATAAGATCAACAGAAGAATATGAAAAGGCTTGTAACAGAATTGAGAATGGGAATTTGAATGCAAAAATAATTCCTTTCTTCAATTCGCATAATCTTTCTTTTTTTCAAGAGAATATATATTTAAATGTAGAAGATATTCTATCTACCTCATGGAGTAAAAATGAAATATTTGCTAACCAGCAACTTAACACGAACGATTTTGGTAAAATTAGAATAGCGACCAATGGATATATCTATGCAAATCCTAATTATCAACCTATAGGCAAATGGGATGACGATTATAAAAAATTGATTTATAATGAACTGAGACATGGAAATTCATGGCGTAGAACACGAGATAAACAAGCTATTTGTAAAGAATGTATATATAAATATTTATGCCCGTCTCCTTCGAATTATGAAATTGCTATTCAAAAGCCCAATCTATGCAATCTTTAAAAAGAATATTTTTATGTATGTAAAAACATGTTTTATCCATCAAAAGAAGCAAGATTCTGTTCCATAAATAGGAATACAATAGCCAACAAATTAGTGACACTTTTTATGACTAAAATGACATGAACACCTTCCCCCACTACCTCCAGTTGGATGCGATGGACTGCGGTCCCACCTGCCTGCGGATGATAGCCAGATATTACGGCAAGAACAGCCTCTCCTTCTTCTTCTTCAGGTATCTGTTGCCCTATAAAAGACAAATCGCTCACTTACTCCTGGGGATGTTGGCTGTGAGCCTCTTGCAGCTGATATTCCCTTTCCTTACGCAATCATTGGTGGATGTCGGGATTCGGGACGGGAACTTGGGCTTTATCACGCTGATTCTGACAGCCCAGCTCGTCGTCTCCGTTTCCCAGCTTTCCGTGGAGTTCATACGGAGCTGGATATTGCTCCACATGAACACGCGCATCAACATATCACTCATCTCCGACTTCCTGATAAAGCTGATGAAGCTGCCGCTGCGTTTCTTCGACACCAGGATGATAGGGGACATCATGCAGCGCATCGGAGACCATAACCGCATCGAGAGCTTCCTCACCGGCTCATCGGTCGCAACGCTGTTCTCGTTTGTCAATTTCTTCATCTTCGGATGGATACTGGCCTGTTACAATCCGGTCATACTGGGCATCTTCCTGGCAGGGAACACGCTGTATGTGTGCTGGGTGCTCGTGTTCATGAAATACAGGAGGGAACTGGACATCAGGCGGTTTGCACAGGCGGCCGGGGAACAGAGCAGCCTGATACAGCTGGTGACCGCCATGCAGGAGATAAAGCTGAACAACTGCGAGAAGCAGAAAAGATGGCAGTGGGAAAGGATTCAGGTGAAACTTTTCAAAATCAGCATCCGGGGGCTGGCACTGGGACAGGTGCAGCAGACGGGCTCCGTCTTCTTCAACCGGACCACGAACATCATCATCTCCTTCATCGCTGCCAAGGCGGTGGTGGACGGACAGATGACCCTGGGCATGATGGTGTCGCTGACCTACATCATCGGGCAGCTCAACGGCCCGGTCACGTCGTTCATCGGGTTCGCACAGCAGCTGCAGGATGCGAAGATAAGCCTCGAAAGGCTCAATGAGATACACGGGAAGGAGGACGAGGAGCAGGACATCGCCTCCAAGCTCTCCGCCCTGCCCGAAAAGAGGGACATCACGCTCAGCCACGTGTCCTTCAGCTATGACGGCGCGGACCGGGATTACGTGCTGGAGGATATCAACCTGACGATACCCCATAACAGGGTGACCGCCATCGTGGGGGCCAGCGGGAGCGGAAAAACGACGATCGTGAAACTCCTGCTCGGTTTTTACAACCCCAACAAGGGGGATGTGAGGATCGGCGATACCTCCCTCAAGAACTTGAATCCTCACGTATGGCGTAGCAAGACCGGTTCGGT
>OMBK01001242.1_pt1 | contig 10420 bp, 8 predicted proteins | sample 1644881 | NCBI WGS metagenome assembly OMBK01 (sample SAMEA103958132, study PRJEB25191) | human gut metagenome | biome: human-associated habitat [ENVO:00009003]; feature: intestine environment [ENVO:2100002]; material: feces | place: Germany | collected 2013/2015
GGAGCCTGCAGGTCAATAGTGGTCAGAATGATAAAGCAGTTCACACCACTTATAGTATTATAAATGCCCGTCAAGTAAAGCGGCTGTCCCGGCATTTGAAAAAAATATTTGTACTTGGCGGCGTTCCATTCATAAAAGCCGGTAGCAGCGCTGCTTCGCAGTGAGGGAATCTTTGTAAGCATCCTGAATCTACTGCATAGCAAAGAAAAATGATTGACAATTCTAATTATAATATGCTTTAATGAAGAGCAAAACACTTACAATGTAACAATCTGCAATGCTTAAAGACACTGAACTGACCCGAACAAATCTCAAGGAGATATACCATGGCAGAACGCGAACTGCGGCGGATGAACCGCATGGAATTGATAGAGATCATCTACGCGCTCAAACAGCACGAGGAGGAACTGGAACAGCAGAATGCCAAGCTTCGCCAACAGCTTGCAGACCGCACGCTGCGGCTGGAGCAGGTTGGTTCCATCGCCGAGGCCGCTTTGTCGCTGAACCGGGTATTTGAAGCCGCACAGGCTGCGGCAGATCAATATTTGGAATCGGTCAAGGCGCAGTACCCTGTGCAGGGCACCGAGTTTTCGCCCACCGCGAATAACGAAGGGGCATATTGGAAATGAAGGGATTGAGCGGAAAGCGCGTTGAGATTCCCTCTATGGAGGAGATCACGCAGGAGCGCAAACGCCTGTCTTACCGCAGGCGTTACAAGCGTGTGCTGAAAAGCACCGCCTATGCGCTGGTCGTTGTGGCAGCCATTGCGGTGCTGCTGGCAACGAACCTGCTGCCGGTGCTGCAGGTGTCGGGTGACAGCATGAACCCAACCTTGCAGGATCAGGATATTCTGGTACTGCTGAAAACAGATGCTCTGGAAAAAGGAGATCTGTGCGGCTTCTACTGGCAGAACAAGCTGCTGCTCAAGCGAATCATCGGTATCCCCGGGGATGTGATTTCGATTGACGGCAACGGCCTTGTGACGGTGAATGGCGAGGTGCTGGAGGAACCGTATGTCGATGAGCCGGCTCTGGGAGAATGTGACCTCAGCTTCCCGTATCAGGTGCCTGAAAATCGCTTCTTTGTGATGGGTGACCACCGCGCGACCTCGATCGACAGCCGGAGTACGGTTGTCGGCTGCGTTGAAAAGAGTCAAATTGTGGGCAAGGTGTTTCTTAGGGTATGGCCCGTGCCCCGTATTTCGTGGATAGGCTGATGGAGGAGCCCACATGAAAAATCAATTGGACAAGGCGATTCGGCGGGTAATGGCAGCGCGCCATGCGGAGCACCGCCGTGCTGCCGTGCTGGTGATACTGGCACTGTTGACGATACTTTCCGTCAGCTGGCGTCTGCACCAAGTAGGCATCGCGATGACGGACGATGAATACTCCTGCGGATATGAGGAGCATGTACACAGCGACGCCTGCTATACCGAGGTCTTGATCTGCGGTTATGAAGACGGAGCATCGGAAACCCCTGCTGATTCAGCGGAGGAAGACGGCGAGACCGCGCCGGCAGCCCACTCCCATACCGCAGACTGCTACCAAAGGGTGCTGACCTGCACCATCCCGGAGCATACCCACACGCTGGAATGTCTGGCGGACATAACCGCAGATGTTGAGACCCCGGCAGACTGGGACGAGCAGAGCGAGGGCGTGAGCAGCTTCTGGAGCGATGCCATGACGGAAATCGCACAGAGACAGCTTGGCTACACCGAGAGCGCCAAAAACTTTACGGTGGACAAGGCGCTGGGTGAGACCTTGGCGCAGGCCCATCACTACACACGCTACGGTGATTGGTACGGCAACCCTTACGGGAGCTGGGATGTGATGTTTGTCGCCTTCTGCCAGCATTATGCAGGCATACCGGAGGATGTCATCCCGCAATGCGCAAGCCTGCTTCAGCTGCGCACGGAATTGGAAAACGCACACCCTGAATACATCACCCCGGGTGGCAGTGAGGCCACACCGGGCGACATCGTACTCTATACAAATGCCGCCGGTGAGGAAACGATCGGCATTGTAACCGCGTATGATGGCGCGAACCTGACCGTTGTTTCCGGCGCTGTGGACGGTGCGGTAGCGGCTGTGACGGTCGCAGAGGCCGATGTCACCAATACCATCCGTGTGTTGGATGCGTATGGCGTGTATGCGCAGACCGGCGCATCAGACGGATCCGAAGAACTCTCCTTTGATGCGGACGCCATTTTGGCAAGAGACGGCGCGGTGGCGTATATTGTTTGGCAACGGCCGGATCCCATAATGCCGGCTGCGGAAGACGATGATACACTGACCGCAGCAGCAACCCCTCAGTATGACGGCGAGGGCAACCTAAAGCTGGATAATCTGCTGACAAGTACAGCTATTTCCATCAAACAAGGTAATGTCTGGGAACCGCTGGATAACGATGCATCTATTAAGGACGGCACCCCGGTTCGGGTGGAGATCGCCTACAAGGTACCGGCAGGTGCACTCCAAAACGACAAAAACACCGCGACCTATACCCTGCCGAAGGGCGTCTATCCCAAGAAAGATCTGACAGGAAACATCACCGATTCAAACGATGAGATAATTGGTACCTTTACGCTTACAAAAAATTCTCCTACGGTCACATTTACATTTAATAACAATACGAACCATGAGTTCCACGGTACCTTCAAGTTTGAGACCCCGATCAATTACGCAGAGACCGGTGGCGACGGCCAGATACATCTGGGCGAGAAAACCTACACCATTGAGCCGGAGTATTCACTGAACACGAAGAAAGAGCACACCCTTTCGGAAGACAACAGTAAGGTAAGCTACACCGTCACAGTCAATGCCCCAAATGGTACGCATGACCAGACGGTCACCATTACGGACCGGCTGGCCGAGAATACCGCAAACGGCAGCTATGATACGAGCAGCATCAAAATCGACGGGAAGCCGCTCTCCGAGTATACAGGTGCCGCCATCACCTACAACGAGGACGGCAAGAGCTTTGAAATTACAGGGCTGCCGCCTCTCGGATATAACCAGTCGTATGAGCTGACCTATGATGTAACTGTGGCTGCCGTGACAGGCGCAGACGGTTCCGGTACGCTCGTCAACACGGCCAAGGGCACAACCAATACGCTGCAGAGCAACGAGGCCAAGGATACTGTCACCGTGAAGGAGAGCAGCATTGCCAAAACAGGCACCTATGACGCTGCGACCCACCGCATCAACTGGGTCATCAAGGTTAAAAATCCGGACGGTGATTTGGCAGGCTATACGGTGACTGATACACAGGTCACACAGCTGGACATTGTTGGTGATGTAACGCTGAAGAGGGCTGACGAAACAGTTGTAACAACCATCACTGGCAATGATTTTCTGACCAACGGCTATACCTTCCCGGAAAACTCCAATGCGAGCTCCTATACATTTACCTATCAAACGGTTGCACCGGACCCGGTGAATGGTACCGTTTCTGCAACCAACCAGGCAACGCTGGAAAAAGGTTCACGTTCCTATACCGCGACAGCCAATGTTTCCACCGGTGTAGGCAAAGCGGATATTCGAAAGTATCCGGGCACTGTCACGCCGCTGGAAAACGGTGACCAAAAGGTCATGTGGAATATAACCGGAACGGTTCCCGCGGGCGTTAACAGTTTCAAAATCGTGGATAACATCCGCGAACCGCTGTACGGCGTCAAAACCCAGCTGGAAACCGCCATTCGAAACAATCTGCGCTTGACGATGGAAGGCGGCACAACGCTGACATGGGCGCAAGCGGTAGATGAAGGCATACAGATTCAGCTTTCCTTTTTTTCCAACGGTTCGAATGACTGGGACGATCCCGACAACGGCATTTCGGTTTCCGATGATGCAACCGCGGTGCATCGCATCCGATTACAGTTTAGCCGGACGGACGGCAAGAAGCTGCGCATTTTGAGATGCACCATCCGCGACATTCCAACGGTGGCAAAAACGTCTGATATGGCGAACAATACCACGAGGCATTTTGTGAACCGTGCAGAGATTTACACCGATAACGCCGGGAACGAGGGCTGGAGAGGAACTTACGATTATACAAAGACGGGCTCGATCACCAAGGAAGCATCTGACAATAGCGGCAATGGGTACAAGCAGAACAACAGCACTACCTATGCCAAAAACAAGGTCATCTGGTATTGCATCAAACTGAATCTGGGTAGCGGTGATGTAGACAAGACCCATACGCTGACGGTGGTAGATAAGATCCCGGACGGCATGAAGCTGGCTACGGACAATAATTCTCTTAGCAGCTATAGGATTGCGGCGGATCTGGATACAAAGCCGGGCAATAAATATACGGGAAAAATCAAAAAAAGTCCGAGCGAAAACATATACAGCCTTGTGCTTAACGGGGTTACCTATTGGTCGATTGACACTTCTGTTTCGGGGCAGCTGACTATTAAGGTGCTTCCTATTACGCTGCAAAGTCTGATCGACTCAAAGAAAACAACGGATCATACTGTGGAGATCCGCTATGCGCTCCAGCTGGATGATGCGACAGCCTGGAACGAGCGTACTCTCGAGGAAAAAACCTATACGAATACTGCCACATGGAACGGTGCATCGACATCGTCCGGCATGACCATCACGCGCCCGAAAAAGGAGCTTCTGGAAAAGACCGGCAATTATGATGCAAAAACCCATCAAGCCAATTACACCCTTTGCATCAACCCCCGCGCAGAGGATCTCGCACCGGGCAGTGACACGCTCGAGCTTACGGACACGATGGAAAGCGAATACTTCGGCAAAACCGGCATGGAGCTGATGCTGGATTCTATCAAGGTATATGAATACATCCTGCAGGACGGCGACTGGGTAAAGGGCAACGAAGTCAAAGACAGCGTTCGCGTTGAAAAGGTTGAAGAAACCGCATCGACACGGAAGTACAAGTTCGTTCTGCCGGACGAGAAAGCCCTGGTACTGGAGTACTCTTATAAAATGAATCCGGGTAATCTCGCAAGCGACATGGCGGTAAAAAATACGGCTACGCTGGCGGGAAAAACTGTAGGCAATCAGGTTTCGGTGAAAAGCGACAGTGCATCGGCAACTGTACACAATGCCGTTCTGACTGTTTCCAAGACGGATTCTGCTACAAACTTAGCCATCACGGCAAGCCCGGCAACCTTTGCGATATACCACTATAATAAAATCAGCACAGGGTGGGATTTTATTAGGTCGGAGAATACAGGTTCGAACGGCAGCTTTGACCTGACATTTGCGCAATCCCCTGCAACAGGCAGCCCGCAGCTGGTCACCGGGGACCTGTATAAGCTTGTGGAAACAGCGGCCCCGGCAGACTATGCACTGGATGAAACCCCGCGCTATTTTATCTGGAACAACAACGCAACGGATGATGACAAAAAAGCAGCTGCGCTTACAGCTGCAACCGGAGCTACTGTCCTGGAGGGGGTTACCACTGCAAACATCAGCTTTTTGGGCGTGAACGGAGACCGCGCCACAATGGCCATCCCCAACAAGCAAAACTGCCTGACCCTGCGCAAAATCTGGTACGGCATCGGGAACGACACGATAGAAGCACCGGTGGAAAAGATCCAGGTGCAGCTGTACCGTTACGAGGATGGAAAAGACAAGGCGGACGCAGTGGCGGTCGGAACGCCGGTCACCTTGACAAAAGCTGACGGCTGGACCAAGAAAATTTCTTCCTTGGAGAGCGGTTATCACTACTATGTAGAAGAGCTAGGAACAGGCAGTGGCGCGCTTATCTTCTATGAAGTAAAGTACAGTGAAAGCAACGACACCGGTGTCACCGGCGGCGGCACCATTACCATCACGAACAAGCAAAAGCCCAGCTATGAGCTGCCCGCCACCGGCGCGGCCGGCACACCCCCGTATACAGCAGCAGGCGCCCTGATAATGGGCATCGCGCTGATGTTAGGATATCTCATCAACAAACGCAGCCATTCGGGGGGAGGGGGTAAAAATTAGAAATAACCCCTCCACTGGTGTGGATAAAAGCAGACCAAAATATTTGAGCAAGGAGACATAAAACCAATGAAGTACATGAAAAAATTCATAACACTGCTTGCCGCGCTGACGCTTGCACTGGCCATAGCCGTCCCAGCGTTTGCAGAAACGACAACAACAACTTATACAATCACAATCAATAATGGCACCGGCACCTATGCAGCATATCAGATTTTCAAGGGTGACCTGCATGAGAAAACGCTGTCCAACATTGAGTGGGGCGATAATGTTACAGATGAGGGTCGGACGAAGTTTGGTAATGCAGCTGACAAGGCGAAGACAATCACAACAGAAGCAGATGCCAAAGCTTTTGCGGTTGAAGTTGCAAAGTATTTGACCGACCCTGCTGCAGGTACAGGCACGGATTCAATTACAGTTTCTGGCCCCGGTTATTATCTGATCAAGAACACTTCCGTAGGAGAAGGCGAAGTTTTTACTGACTATATCCTGCGGGTCGTTGGGGATGTCACAGTCAATCCAAAGAGCGGCAAGCCAACGCTGGATAAACAGATCAGACACAATGAAACAGGTGTATGGGGTGTTGTCGGCGATAACCAGATCGGTGACACCGTTGAGTTCCGCACGCTCACGACTGTTCCGATTGTGAGCGGGTATACCCAATACACGTATGTAATCCACGATGAAATGTCCGCAGGGCTGACATCGAATGTCCGCAGCAACGAGGATGTGACAATCAAGGTAAATGATGAAACAGTATTGGATAAGAACTATTATACTGTGACGGTTGACGAAACAAATGCAAATAAGTTCACAGTTACAGTCGATGTACTGAACGCCATTAAGGATGGCAAAATGGTTGAGGGAAATACACTGTATACATACTATACAGGTATTCTCAACGAAAATGCCAAGGTCTATAATGACGGTAAACAGGAAAATAAAGCATATCTGGAGTACAGCAACAACCCGCATGATAATAAGACCACAAATAAGACCCCGGAGAAGGTCGTTTATGACTGGACCTTTAAGATGGGAGTCAAGAAAGTCGATGGTGCAGATGGCACTCCATTGACCGATGCGAAATTTGTCCTTAGTAAGAACGGAAATTGTTCTTTAGGCACAATCGGAGATGACGGGACGCCCTCCAACACTACAGACTTAATCAACCTCATCGAAAACAGCGACGGTTCCTACACAGTTGCTCCGGCTGGTTACACCGGTTCTGTGGTGAATGTTATGACGGCGGGCGATATCACCATTAATGGTCTGGATGACGCCACAGTGTATTATCTTTATGAAACAAAAGCACCCGCGGGCTATAACCGCCTGACTGCTGCGGTAAGGTTCGAAATCACCGCCACTTATAGTGATGCCGGTGATAATTGCACAAGTGTAACCGCAAAGGTAAACAATGACGTACAATCGAGTGTAAGCGTTAGCGTAAGAAACAATAAAGGTTCTACCCTGCCCTCCACCGGCGGCATCGGCACTACCCTTTTCTATGTGATCGGCGGCGTGTTGATGGCCGTGGCTGCCGTTCTGCTGGTCACCAAAAAGCGGATGAATAACAAGTAAAGGCGCATTTGCCGTCATATACCAATCCTTATAACATTAGGGAGTAACCCATGAGAAAGAACCTCAGCACAATTATTTTAATATTGATCTTCCTCGTGGGTCTATCCGTGATGTTATATCCCTCCGTCAGCGACGCTGTCAACCGGAAGCATCAGTCCCGCGCAGTGGCTAGCTATGCCGAGGAAGTAGAACAGCTGTCAGATGCGGATTATCAGACCTATTTCGATGCTGCCGATGCGTACAACCGGCAGTTAAACACCACCCCCAATGCCTTTTATAAACCGGATCTGGTCAGCGGCTATGCGCAGACGCTCGACATCTCCGGCACGGGCATTATGGGGTATATCACGATCCCCAAAATCAGCGTTGAGCTGCCCATATACCACGGCACCGATGAGGGCGTGCTGCAGGTGGCAGCAGGCCATCTGGAAGGCAGCAGCCTGCCCGTGGGCGGTGCCGGGACCCATGCGGTCATATCAGCGCACCGCGGCCTGCCCAGCGCAAAGCTGTTCACCAATCTGGACGAGCTGGAGGTGGGCGACCGCTTTACCATCACAGTGTTGAATCGGGTGCTGACCTATGAGGTCGATCAAATCTCCATTGTGCTGCCTACTGAGATCGACCAGTTGCTTCCCACCGAGGGGATGGATTATGTCACCCTGATGACCTGCACCCCCTACGGCATCAACACGCACCGCCTATTGGTGCGCGGCAAGAGGGTCGAAACTACGGAAAGCCAAAAGCATATCCGTGTGGCGGCAGATGCCTTCCGCATTGAACCCATCATCGTGGCCCCGATTTTGGCCATCCCGATGCTACTTGCGGCACTGGTCGGTGTGCTGGTTGCCCCACATCTGCGCAAGCGCAGCAAGAGAAGGAGGAAATAACATTATGAAAAGCATCCGTGATCGGTTGGCAGTGCTGCTTATGCTGTGCCTGCTGGTGTGGGGCGCTGTTCCGGCTCTTGCCGCAGAAACGGTTGATGAAACGCGCATCGGCTCCATCAAGGTATTGCTCTGTGATACCGAAACCGCAGCACCGCTGCAGGGCGGTGAGCTGACGCTGTACCGTGTGGCGAGTGTCTCTAAAAACGGCGCAGATATGAGCTTTACCTATACAAACGGTTTCGAGAATTGCGGAATCGCGCTGGACAATGTATCCGAAAGCGCACTGGCGAGCCGATTGGCAGAAAAGGTGACACAGAATGCACAGGCAGTCACCAAGACCGTCAACGACAGCGGAATCGCCGTGTTTGGTGATCTGAAGGCCGGGCTTTACCTTATTGTGCAGAAGCAGGCAGCCGAAGGGTATGACGCCATACAGCCTTTTCTTGTGACGGTTCCAATCATGGAAAACGGGCAGTATGTCTACGACGTGGACGCCCAACCCAAAGCGGGTACTTCAAGCCGGAAAACAACGCAGACGCCGCCCACGCAGGAAGTGCTTTCTGCACTGCCGCAGACCGGACAGTTGAATTGGCCAGTCCCCGTGCTGGCGGTGACTGGCGCTGTACTGGTGGCGGTAGGTGTCGTACTCAAAAAACGAAGTGGTCAGAATGAGAAATAAGCTGGGGAACGCCCTGATTGCGCTTGGGGTTCTGGCATTGCTGGCAGCTGTGCTGCTTATGGGCTACAACCAGTGGGACAGTACCCGCGCAGAAAAAGCAGCCGACAGTGTGCTGACCCAGCTGGAGGAATCGATTGCAGAGCCACGCACCATCTATCCCGGTGATGCAGCAGAACCCACAGCGGACACGGAGATGCCTGTTGGCACCATTGACGGCTACGACTATATTGGGTATCTCTCTATTCCGTCCATCGGGCTGGCACTGCCCGTGATGCAGCAGTGGAGCTATCCGGGGCTAAAGATCGCGCCGGGGCGGTATTCCGGCGCGCTATATACAGATGACTTGGTAATCGCGGGACATAACTATGCGCGTCACTTCAGCCCTCTGACGCATCTTACGGAGGGGACAGAAGTGCTTTTTGTTGACATGAATGACAACACATGGCATTATGCGGTCTCGGATACAGAGGTTCTGCAGCCAACCCAAATCGAGGAGATGGCGGTCAAAACGTCCGAGAGCAATTGGGATCTGACATTGTTTACCTGTACCACGACCGGTCAGGCACGATATGCGCTGCGCTGCGTCCGCACAGACGAGTGAGCATGATTCATAGTCATCACTTTCAAAAAGCAAAAATACTTCCGCATTTGAAAGCGGTATCGTCAGAAATGGATTTCAAAATTTCCTCAAAAGACCGTTTGCCGGACATCATTGCCTTTAAAAGCTGCTCCTGCTGTTGTTCCTTGCGAATGTCGTAGAGTTTTTTCAATTCGCCAACAGCCTTTTCGTGAGCAGCTCTTGTTTTTGCCACTTTCGCTTCGGCTAATTCCATTTTTAATGGAAAGCCATATTTTGAAGCTTGTAATATTCTCCCAACCAATGCTATTCCGGACAGATACAAACATAGCATTTCAGAAGGTTGGAATTCTCTTTGTCCATGTCCGAACTGTGCTGCTGAATTTAAGTACGGAAAGAAGAACCTGTCTGAGCTTATTTCGATGATACAACATTACCATGTAAAAGAAAATGACGAGAATTTGATTTCCTGTAGGATAGAAATGCAAGGAGAGCACAGGGCAATCAAATACACAGGAAAGCATTTCTTGGCTTTGCAAAAGGCCATCGGGTTTTATTCTGATGATGCTAAATGATGTCGCGGAAAACAAATACTCTGAAAAGAGACACACCAGCTGTGATTGGAAGAACTACAAGATGCTTTTGAAGTATTTGAGAACGCCGCCAATGGTGATTTGTTATCTAAAAACTTAACCTTAGAGATCGGAAGAGCGTCGTGTAGGGAAAGAGTGTAGATCTC
>OMBK01001261.1_pt1 | contig 10308 bp, 7 predicted proteins | sample 1644881 | NCBI WGS metagenome assembly OMBK01 (sample SAMEA103958132, study PRJEB25191) | human gut metagenome | biome: human-associated habitat [ENVO:00009003]; feature: intestine environment [ENVO:2100002]; material: feces | place: Germany | collected 2013/2015
TATAAAATTTCTAGTTTTATCATATCTATATATTACTCCTAAAAAAGCAATTATAATCAATAAGGCTAATGCTACTGGAAATGGTTTTTGAAAAATCATTCTTAATATAGCCAATATAATTGCTATTACTCCCCAACAATAAATATATTTATTAATAATTAAATTAGCATTACCTTCTAATATCATACTAATACTTTTTTTACTAAAAAAAGCTATAATTACGAAAAAAACCACCTGTATAGGCATCATCCAACTAGCACCTATAATCTCTGGTTGTCCCATAAATTTAGAAAATAATGTTATATTTGTTAAAAATCTTACTAGACTTATATCAGATGACAATAATGTTATGATAATTAATAATACCCAATAAACTGGATACATCCTTACAAATCTATTAAATAAATACCCTTTTTTAGTATATTTAAATCTAGAACTAACAGCTAAATATCCACTCATCATCAAAAAAATAACTACACCTATTCTTCCTATAACAAATCCTAAATCATTAGGAAAAATAATTGGTAAATGACTAAAAAATACTAAAAAAGCGCCTATACCTCTTAAAGAAGATATCCAATTAAAATTTTTATTTTGTTCCATAAATAATGCACCTTATTTTATATTTTCAAATAGTATATCGATATACTTATTCATTTGAATTCTAAACTTGTTTATACTAAAATTTAAAGCATTTTTTCTACAATCTTCAAATCGTATTTTTTCTAAATTATTTTCAAAATAACTTATTGCTTTTACTAAACTTTCTTTATCTTGTTTATAAAAAAATACACCAGTAGGATCATCTTTTTTATCTAAGCCTCTTACTGTTTCTAATGCTCCACCTTTACCATAAGCAATAACAGGAGTTCCACAAGCTTGAGCTTCTACTGGGGTAATACCAAAATCTTCTTCTGCTGCAAAAACAAAAGCTTTTGCTTTTTGCATATGTTCTTTTAATACGTTAAATGGTTGATAACCCATTAATTTTATATTTTCATGACCTTCTGCTATTTTCTGTATTTTATTAAAATCAGGTCCTGTTCCTATTACAATTAATTTTTTATCTGGCATATGAGTAAATGCCTCTACTATTAAATCCATTTTTTTATATGGAACCATTCTAGATGCTGTTAAATAAAAATCTTCTTTCTGAGCACAGTATTCAAATGCTTCAACATCAACAGGTGGATAAATTACATCTGCCTCTCTTCTATAACATTTCCAAATACGTTTGGCTATAAATTTAGAATTTGCTATAAAATAATCCACACCATTGCTTGTTCTTGTATCCCAAATTCTCATATAATGAAGAATTATTTTAGCTAACCACCCTTTTAATCCTTTTGTTAAACCTGCTTCTCTTAAATACTGATGTTGTAAATCCCAAGCATAACGAATTGGTGAATGTACATATGATATATGCACTTGATTTGGTCCTGTCATAATTCCTTTTGCTACACAATGCGAACTAGATATAATTAAATCATATTTTGATAAATCTAATTGTTCAATAGCAAGTGGCATTAATGGCAAATAAGCTCTATATTTAGTTTTAGCTTTTGGTAAATGTTGAATAAATGATGTCGTTACCTTTTTATGTTTAATAAAAGCTCTCTTATCTTCATCTAAAAAATCAACCAAAGCAAATAAATCTGCTTCTGGATAGACATTCAATATTTGTTCTAAAACTTTTTCTGCTCCTGCATAAGTTACAAGCCAATCACATACCACTGCTATTTTCATTTAAAAACTCACCTACAATATTTATTCAAAAACTACAATATCATCATCATTAATATATTTACCAGATTGCACCTCTATTATCACTAATGGTATTTTTCCTGGATTAGATAATTTATGTTTAACTCCCATGGGAATGTATGTGCTTTGATTCTCAGTAAATATACTTTCTCTATCATCAATCGTTATTTTTCCTGTACCAGATATAACAGTCCAGTGCTCACTTCTATGATAATGCATTTGCATCATTAAACTTTTACCCGGGTTCATTTCCACTTTTCGAACTCTATAATCTTTTCCTTCAGTCAAAAGTGTATATTTGCCCCAACTGCGATACATCGTCACATTTTCACGTGCTTCCTTACGGTCAGCTTTTTTTAATTTACTAACCACATCTTTAACTTTTTGTGACTGCCCTTTTTGTGCTACAAGCAAAGCATCTGGCGTATCGACTATTACAAGATTATTTAAATCAATACCAGCAACTAATCTATCTTCGGCGATTATCATGGTATTTGTACAATTATCTGTTAAAGTGTCACCAAGAAAAGCATTATTATTTTCATCTGATAAAACTTCTGCTATAGCATCAAAACTACCGATATCATTCCAATATATATCTTGCATTGGCATCATCATCATTTTTTGAGATTTTTCTGCTACAGCATAGTCAATAGAAATATCAGGCATTTGCATAAAATTATCTACTGTATATTCATAGCCTTTATCTTCTATTTCCACTATTTTAGGAACGAATGTTTTAAATTCCTCTTGCATGGTTTTTATGCTGAACATAAACATTCCACTATTCCAGAAATAATTACCTGCTTTTAAATATTTTTCAGCTGTTTTTATATCTGGTTTTTCTTTAAAGGACAATACCTTGACAGACATATTTTCTTTATTTCCAGCAGCCTCTATATATCCATAACCTGTTTCAGGCTTTGTAGGCTTTATACCGAGTGTTACAATACTGCCCTGTTTTGCAGTCTGTTCTGCCTGCATTATTAACTTCTGAAAATCTTCTATCGGCTTAATTAAATGGTCAGAAGGACTGATAAACAATACTTCATCATCATTACATTTTAATTTATCTTTACAATAAATCTGTGCCAAAGCTATTGCAGGTGCTGTATTTCTGCCCACTGGTTCTACTATGATATGCGCATTTTGAGCATCAATTGATTTAAGCTCTGCCTGCACATGAAATATATATTTTTTATTTGTAACAATAACGATATCTTCTGGCTTTACTAATCCAAGAAATCTTTCCACTGTTTGAGCCAAAAGTGATTTATCTCCAATTACATGCAAAAATTGCTTTGGATAACACTCTCTTGATAATGGGAACAGCCTTGTTCCACCGCCTCCAGCAAGTATAACTATCTTCATTTTAAACTGCCCCTTTACTGAAAAATACTGCTTTAATCGTTTTAAAAAGTAATACCATATCTATCCATACAGACCAATTATAGATATACCAATTATCCATCTTTAATCTGCCTTCAAAGGTCACATCAGAACGACCATTTACTTGCCAAAAACCTGTTATTCCCGGTACTGTAGAAATGATTATTTTATAATATTCTCCCATTTTTCCTATTTCTCTAGGAAGATATGGTCTAGGCCCTACAAGACTCATTTCTCCCTTAAGTACATTAAGTAATTGTGACAATTCATCCAGACTCGTTTTACGCATTATCCTGCCTGCTCTTGTCACCCTTGGATCAAAGTCATGTAATTTTTGAAACTCATCCCATTCTGCTTTTGCTTCAGGATTTTTCGCTAAATAATCAGCTAATATCTTATCCGAATTCATATACATAGAGCGAAATTTATAACAGGTAAATTCCTTACCATTTTTACCAATACGCTTTGCATTGAAAAATACTGGTCCCTTAGAGTCAAATTTAACCCAAAAATAACACAATATTAAAATTGGCACCGCTGGTATACAAATGATTAAGCCCATTATTATATCAAATATGCGTTTTATAACTCTGTTACGCATATATGCTAAATTGTTTTTTATATTTAAAATTACTATATCATCTCGATAAATGCGCCTTACATCGAGATTTGCTATTGGTGTACCGATTATATTCGGTATAAATGCTACATTTCTAACTAAAAATTGGATATTAGTCAACAATTCTTTTAAGCTATTTTTATCCAGCCTAGTTTTAGCTATTATCACTGTTTTCACATTACATTTTTTTATATATTCAGCAGCTCTATCTATCCCCTTAAATAATGGATATCTTTGCTTTAAATATTCCGAAGAAAAATCGTCATCAATAATGCCGACGACTTTTATGCCAAAACAATTATTATTATTATAAAATTTTATAACTGCTTCTGTGACTTTTCCCCCGCCAATAAAAATCACTGGCTCTTTTAAGATGTCTAAACGATTGCAAATAGATATGATGATTTGACGTATACCGTAGAGAAATATAAGACTAAATATAAACAATAAAGCTACATATAAACGAGAGATTCGCGTTATATCTTCATGTATTAAATACAAAATAAATATAGCTGCTATTATGCTATAAAAATTAGCACAGAAAATATCTTTTATCTTCTCCCAATACGGCACCATTCTTTTATGTGTACCAGCATAAAACAAGAAAAAGATAAATACAGCAGGCACCCAAAGATAAAAATATGATTTAGGGATATCCATATAAAAATCTTTCGGTTCAATAAAAACGCATAAATAAAAAGCTACTGCTTCTGCTATAACAATTGCTATATAATCGCCAACACTAACTAGTACAGGCAATATATAGGCAGTAAGATTATCCATCTTAGATATTCTATTTTTAGAAAAACTTTTATTCACTAAAATCCCCCGCCTGTATTTATCTATTAAAATTCATTATAAACCGTATCGTTTATTATATACATATAAAGTATAACCAAAGGAAATTATAATGCCTAAGACAAAGCCAATAGCTACAATTAATTTTTTATTTGGCTTAGCTGGCATATCTTCTCTTGGTAAATTAGCTGCATCAATTACCTGAATATCCATTGACTCTTGTGCTTCTTGGATTCGCGTATTTTCATATGCTTTTACAAGATTTGTATATACCTCTGAAGTTATATTTTTTTCTCTTAAAAGACGCATATATTCCACACTATCAGCAGATAAAGTGGAAATATTGCCTTCTGCTTCCTGCTGTTTAGATTTTAGGGCATCAAGAGAAGCACTTGTCACTGCTTCAGCTGTTTCTGTCTGAACTTTTTCCATCAAAAGATTGCCCTGTACTGGTGTGAGCGTAGCACTCTTAGAATTTACTGCACTTTGAATTTCTCTATCCAAAGATTTTTTAAGTTCAGCAAGCTCTTCCCTAGCACGAATTACATCAGGATGTTCTTCTGTATAACGCTGCTGCAATCCTACAAGTTCAACTTGTTTATTAACAATAGCTGTACGCAAATTCATAATGGCATCATTATCTGAAATATTATATTCAAGTAAAGAACTATTTTGCTGTTCTAATTGACCTGTAACATCTTGCAATTTAGCACTATTAGCTTGCTCTTGTGCTTCTAATTGAGCAATCTTTTTATCATAATCATCAAGTTTATCAACAAGAGCTTTAGTTTGATCATCAGGGGAATAAATACCTTTTTCCTGCTGATAAGCTTGCAATTTATTTTCTGCTGTTTCCATCTCTTCTTTAGCTATAGCCATACGATCATTTAAGAAATTAATAGCAGAAGAATTACCTTCCTTATTTAATTTTGTCATCAATGTAAGAAAATTATCAGCTACAGATTGAGAAATCATCTGTGCTTCTTCTGGAGTCTTACCATAAGCTGTAATATTGATTAAATCTGTTTTCTTTGTATTTGTGATTTCTAGATTAGATTTTATGAAACTATCTGTAGTCATTTTTTCCTTTTTTTCTTCATCCATATCTAGACCATCAATAATCGGTTGAATGACTTCTCTAGATTTCATAAGCTCTATATAATTTTCTGGACTGGCAGAAGATGATCCCCCTACATCTATACCAAGACCAGCTGCCATTGCTGCATAATCAGATAGATTAGATCCACCTGATAATTTAATACGCACCAAAGTATTTGACTGATAAGATTTTGGCAATACAAATGCAACTACAATAGCGATCACTGTGCAGATCACTATGATCGGTATAATTACTTTTTTTTGTTCTCTCATTATAGAGAACAGCTTTCTTAAATCAATTGTATTATCATTATTATTTATATTATCCACTCTTTGCCCTCCTATTAATCTGTAATTGCCTTATAAGTATTATAAACATTGAGAAGTGGCAAAATATCTTGATGAAAATCAATTTTATTAGATTTAGGAATAAATATAATATCGCCATCTTCTAATGCTAAATTCTGCGCAATATCGTGTTTTTCAATATAATTTTTAATATTAGCTTCTTTTACATACATAGTGCCATCAATTATGCGAATTACTTGCGCTTTTTTTATACGACCATACGTTGTAACCCAGCCTGCTTTAGATATGGCATTCGTCACATTCATATCATCAGAAGCAAGTTCTACCGTTCCTGGCTTATTCACTTCGCCTAATACCTGAACTTTACGCGGTCCATAAGAAGTGACCATAACTGACATATCTGGTATCTTTAAATACTTACTGAATTTCTGTATTAATACTGCTCTTGCTTCTTCTAATGTAAGTCCAGCAAGTTTTACAGAACCAGCGTATGGCAGATTTACATAGCCATCTGTACCTATCATGATATTATCTAAACCTTGCGCATCTCTAAAGCCGATTATACGCACTGATATAACATCGTATTTATATAAACGATAATGTTGATTATAATCCGCTATAGAAGTTATCGCTGCTGGTTTAAAAATAGCAGTATCATCCGCGCCCACTTCTATCGGTACAGTATTCAATCCCATATACAATGTATCGTCATCAGTCTTGTCAGCCGCAAAAGATGTTGTAGCTAACATGGATAACATTGCTGTTGTCACTATCACTTTCTTATACATAAAATTCCTCCATATTCTTTCTATGTATTGACTTTTCCTTTTTCATTAAGTTCTATTTTATATATATAATCAAAATGCGTCAAGCCTTTAAATATGAAGCTTTTTTTCATATAAAATAACTAACACTATTAATGCTTATATATTTACTAATGAAATTATTTTTCTAATATATGCTTATAAAAAATAAATGTTAGAATAAACTAGTTTATCCTAACATTTATTGAAAATATTATCACTTAATCTTTCATTAAAACTTTATAAATATAAATCATAGCTATAGCTAATAAAACAAAACCAGCTACTACACCGATCCAACCACTGCCTGCAATACCAGCTACTAAATAACCTACAAATGCACAACTAGCTACTACGATTACATATGGAACCTGTGTACTTACGTGGTCGATATGGCTACATTGAGCCCCCGCAGAAGCCAAGATAGTAGTATCAGATATTGGTGATACATGGTCACCACCTACAGCACCAGCTAATACTGCTGCTACTGTAACTACTAAAAGATGTGGATCTGTAGATACTACAGCAAGAGCGATAGGAATCAAGATACCGAATGTACCCCAAGAAGTACCAGTAGCGAAAGCAAGACCGATAGCTACAAGGAAGAATACAGCTGGCATGAACATACCTACAGTAGCATTATTGGATACGATACCGCCAACATAACCGCCGATATTTAAATAATCTTCACCACAAACACCAGATAAGCTCCAAGCAAGACACAAAATAAAAATAGCTGGAGTCATCGCTCTAAAACCTTGGTTGAAACATTCGCAGAATTTACCAAAGCGAAGCACCCCACGTGGTACATAGAGTAAGAATGTGAATACTAAAGCGATAAAGGAACCAATTACTAGACCTCTAGCAGATTCGCAATTGGCAAAAGCGTCAGATACACTAGCACCATCTAAAATACCGCCAGTATAAAGCATACCGAAGATACAACCACCGATTAAAACGATAAGTGGTAATAATAAATCTAAGATTTTACCATTACCTACAATTTCCATCTGTTCTTCTTTATATTCTTCAGGAATAATTAATTTACCATTGCTTCTTTGTTCCAAAGTCTTCATAGCGGCAAAATCTTTGCCAGTCCAGATCAAGAACAACATAAAGATAATAGTAAACCATGCATACATATTAAAAGGAATTGTCTGTAAGAATAAGGAAAAACCATCAATAGCACTGTCTTCAGGAAGTGAAGAGCTAACTGCTGCTGCCCAGCTAGATACTGGAGCGATAATACAAATTGGTGCTGCTGTAGCATCAATGATATAAGCGAGTTTGGCACGAGTTACATTAAATTTATCTGTAACAGGTCGCATAACTGTACCTACAGTCAAACAGTTAAAATAGTCATCAATGAAGATAACTACCCCCAAGATAGAAGTAACAAGCAAAGAACTGCGTTTTCCTCTGATTACACTTGCTGCCCATTCACCATAAGCACGAGAAGCACCAGAGCGAGCAATAGCTGCTACAATAATACCTAATAAGACCAAAAATACTAAAATATATACATTTCCGCCAACTTTATCGGACATAATTGCAAAAAATGTATCAATAGCAGCTAATAAATCAAAGCCTGTGAACATTAAAGCCCCTACAAAGATACCCACAATCAACGACATGTATACTTCTTTTGTCGCCAAAGCCAATACTATGGTAATTATCGGAGGCAATAGCGACCATGCTGATTCAACCATTCATTTCCATCCTTTCTTTTATGTATAAATTATAAATAGTTAAAAACAATAGCTATATTATATCATCTATAAACTATTTGGCAAAATGCTTTTTGATAATAATATCGAACCTTAACTAAAACAAATAAATTATAATAGCTAAATTAATTCAACTTGTTTTGCCATATTCATTGTAGTATAATAAACAAAGAAGAGAATAAACTGATGTTTGCCGATGTCAGCCCTCTTCTTATAGTGTTATTGTTAAAGAAGAGGCTGTCCATCAAGATGGCTTCTTTTTTATTTTAAAATCAATTAAAATAAGAAAGTATAGTAAATATAAGCGTTAATAAAGATATTATCAAAGACAATACTTCATAATTCATCATATTTACCACCTCCCTAAAAGAGAGGCATGACACATCAATTTATTCCCTATGCCAAAAATTAAGAATGATATCATAAAGACAAGTAAAATACTTGTCTTTTTATTTTTGTCATAAAAATAAAAAAATAGGTTTAGATATAAAATCTAAACCTAAATAGTATTAAGGTATATTCTTAGAATTTTGAAGGCTTCTTTATTTAACAATATTAGTTATAGTACCAAAAACAGTTTTTGCTCTATCCCCCATATTTACAATCATTTGTTCATGCAAGAATTTCAAATATCTGATGAACACATAAGTTACAATTGCTGTAGCTAAGATAGTTTCTACTCCTACTACATAATTTAAAATGCTAGGTACTGCTATATTGATTTCATTTAAATAACTAACAGTCTGACGAAGTGCAATCGCAGTGATAACAAATGGGAAAGTAAATGCTGCATAGCTTGGATAGAATTTTAATTTTAAAAGTTTTGGCATCTGTGTAAGCACTGCCACAAATAAACCTTGAGCTAATATCTGCATAATTACAATCATGATTAAAGATTTATCAGCAACACAAGCAAGATATCCTGCTAAGCTTAAACTCATTGGTGCAGTATAGATACAAAATAAAGGTTTTGCTGGTTCAGCGATTGCATGTTTACTGCAATAACGGATAGTAACAAGAGCGAATAATATCATATACATACTGAAACCAAACCAGAAAATATATTCACCTAAATTATGATGATTAAAAGTAGGAGCTGTAACGGATGCTACCACGATACCTACATACGCTATAAAATATGTTGGAAAAACATCTCTCAATTCAAAATTGATGATATAACGATAAGTGAACCATGCCATCAACATAAAATGACCACAAATCGCCCCATACCAAACTACTTCACTAGCTATAGGTGCAAACGGAAAAGTATAAGTGCAAAGTTGCATAATCGCCATAAAGAAAGTAGCAAATACACTAGCAAAAATAGAATTTCCATTTAAATCATTTTTCATCATCTGCGGATGTAAAATAATTTTGCTAAATAACAACACCCCTAAAAACGCAGAACTAATACCGCAAGCATATTTCAAAATCATGGAATATGGTGCAAGCAAATTGCCAAGAGCCGCTAGTCCAAGCATCACCCCAGCAGTAGGTACAGGAACTTTTCTAATCATAATATAAAGCCTTCTTTCATAAATTATCTTATTTATAATTTCTTAATTAACATCTCGTTCAACCTTGACCTTATATTATCATATATCTATTCATAAGTAAAATATATTATTTACTTCAAAACGATAGGTAAATACTTATTTATAAAAAATAGAAAAATCCCCATAATATAAATCTTATATTATAAATATAAAATCTACACTATGAGGAAAATCTTCTAATAACACCAAATTTTTCCCGCATTTTAGCATCTTTTTACGGTAGCCATTAGGCTATTGGCAAAGAT
>OMBK01001263.1_pt1 | contig 10280 bp, 8 predicted proteins | sample 1644881 | NCBI WGS metagenome assembly OMBK01 (sample SAMEA103958132, study PRJEB25191) | human gut metagenome | biome: human-associated habitat [ENVO:00009003]; feature: intestine environment [ENVO:2100002]; material: feces | place: Germany | collected 2013/2015
ATAAAGAACTCTCCGGAGCATCCGTATTGATATTTGCCTCAGCAAAAAACGGGATATAGATACACTACAAAACCTCGGAGCCGACGACAGACTCATTTCTAAAATCTTCCTCGTCGAAGGGTGGCTCATTTCGGCTATCGGGGCTGGTTCGGGACTCATCTTGGGAGTCATACTCTGCTATCTGCAACAAGAATACGGAATACTGAAATTGGGCAGTTCCGAAGGCGTGTTTATTACCGACGCTTATCCGGTGAAGCTGGAACTCCTCGACACGCTGGCAGTCACAGCCATCGTCCTCATTTTGGGATTCGTGACCGCTTGGTATCCGGCCAAATTTCTGAGAAAAAGACTTCTGACAGCCAAACAAAACGAACAATAACCTACCACACTCCGTCACTGCATGTCACCCGCCCTATCTCATCTTATGATGACCGACGAAAGATTCATTAAAACCAACGCCTACGCTTTTTAAGGGCACTGAGAATCATTCCATTTCCCGAGCGATAGCCTCGGCAATAGCTTGCATCTCGGTAGATTCAAGAGAAAGTTTGTCCCGGAAAAAATTCATATCCGCTTCCTTGTTAATAGGAACGAGGTGAATATGAGTGTGCGGGACTTCGAGTCCCATAACAGCGACTCCCACTCGCTTACAAGGAATCGCTTTCTCGATAGCTTTTGCCACCCGTTTGGCAAATCGGGTAAGACCCACATAAGTCTCATCGTCCAAATCGAAAATATAATCGACCTCTTGTTTGGGAATAACCAAAGTATGACCTTTGGCAACGGGACTGATGTCTAAAAAAGCAAAGTAGTTTTCATCTTCGGCTACTTTATAGCACGGTATTTCACCGGCAACGATACGACTGAAAATAGATGCCATAATTTCGTGATTTTAGGTCTACAAATATAGTGAAAGTTGAGTGCAAAGACAAATGGAAATCATATTTCCGATTCGGCTATGCCGAACCGTATCCCATAAATATAGCGAAAATCAAACACAAAAAAGCTAAGCTCGCTGAGACTTTTCGACAAGACACTCTATATTAATGTGAAAAGAAACAGGGTGACAAAAAATATTCCCCCTTTCTGCGAACTATAGGAGAGAAAGGGGGAATATCTATAATAAAAAAGCCGGTGTGCATAACTCGCACATCGGCTTATGCCTAAATAGAAATATCTACGATCTCGAACGACATCAATCCAGAAGGCACTTGAATCTCTGCGATGTCTCCGACTTTCTTGCCCAACAGTCCTTTGGCGATAGGCGTCGTGGCCGAGATTTTTCCTTCTCTCAAATTGGCTTCGGACTCAGATACGATAGTGTAGGTCATTACCGCCCCGTTCTTCACATTTTTAATTTTTACTGTATTCAAAATCTGAACCGTATGGGTGTTCAATTTACTCTCGTCGATAAAGCGTGCATTCGCCACTAAATCTTTCAACTGAGAAATTTTCATTTCGAGCATTCCTTGCGCCTCTTTGGCGGCATCGTACTCGGCATTTTCCGAGAGATCTCCTTTATCACGTGCCTCACCGATAGCCCGTGAGATTTCGGGACGCTTCACATTTTCGAGATAAGCGATCTCTTCCATCAATTTTTTGTAACCTTCTTCGGTCATGTACGTAATAGCCATAATCTAACTCCTATAGTTTATATTAAATAATTTTCTCATCGAGATGTCGTTTCAATTTTTCGAAGGTTCCAATATCACTTGGAAATTTCAAAACGGCTCCTAAACAAAAAAGAAATCCCGCCGTTTGTCGGGACTCCTTTTTGTGCTTTCAATGTGACAAAGATACTCTCTTTTTTTTATCTTCCAAAAAAAAACAACGATATTCGTCCAAAAGTTCATTTTCCGAACCTCGTATCGAACCTTAAAGCCGAGACTGTACCGCGTTTTCTATTTCATCGACTTTTTCTATCCGTTTTACAATACCGTCATTCCTATCGATAACAAAGCATGTAGGCAGTGTCTTCACATTATACATGGCGGCATTATGCGAATAAACGCTTTGAGGATCTCGCACACAAATCCACGGGAGATTATCGGCCGCAACTTTCCAAGCCTGCTCGTCGGCATCCAAAGAAACTTGATATATTTCCAACCCTTTCGACTTGTATTTTTTATAGAGCTCGGCCAACTTCATATTATACACCGGAGAATAATCGGCCTGATAGGCGGTAAAACTCAGAAGAACGACTTTACCAGCATCGACAAAATTGGACAAGACCTTTTTCCGTCCTCGCAAATCGTATAATTCCATATCCAGAAAATTGGCTGTGCTCGCTTCAATTTCGGACTTTTCCTTTTGCGCAGCACGCTCAGCGGCAATAGCAGCCAGTGTCATGTTCTTCAATTGTTTGGATCGAGGCGAATCGGGATAAAGCGAATCGAATCCCGTAGCGACGGCAGCTATCAATTTTCGGTCATCGGCATCATAAGGATCAAATATTTTATCTCCGTTTATTTCTTGAAAAACAATATAATATGCAGTTGCCGAGGCCGGATTTTCCAATACCAAATCGAACATTTTCTTTTTATAGACGGCCAAATCTTCGATTGCCAGCTTCCGCAAATCGTCGACACGGTCGCTATTGGAAGACATAGCTCGGGACAGTTCATCGATTCGTTTTTTTAACTTGGCGCTTTCCTGAGCGACAATGCGCATCTTCACACATTCGTCCGACCCTGTAAGTTCATAGTCATTGGCAAAATCGGCCGCATTCGCCGAGAGGTTCAATGTTTCGGTCGAATCTATGGCCAAATGTATGATGGACTTGTCTAATCTCAATTGATAAAACTCAGGATACTGCGGAGCATGATACTTGAATTTAAACCGACCGTCCTTATCCAATTCGACAGAATCGAGAAGCTCTGTACCATTCACAGCCAACGACTCTAAATACAGTACTTGTCCATCGGCATCGGCCACGCGTCCCTGAATGGAAAATTTCTTATTGTCGCACGAGGTTATCACCAACGCCATTGCACACCCAAATACCCACTTTTTCATTTCCGTATATGTTATAAATTATGTTCCTTTCTTCAATTGCAAAGATAGTATACGCCGAGAGTAGAAGCAAATTCACTTGATTATACCGGGGCATAACCTATTTCGCACTATGCAAAGATAATGCAAATGAAGACAGAAGCAAAACACATTTCAATTACATTGATTTTCACTATCAATGGCAAAAATAGTGCAAATCGAAAGTAGAAACAAGTTTACTCGACATATACCGAGGTACAGGTTACTCCCGCATTCGCCGTAAACGGTCACATAATCGAGAAGCTCGCGCAAGCAAAATGTCAGGAGAAAGTATAAAAAAACGAAATTAAACCGACTCAGACTCCTCTCTACGTATTCTATTTTCGCATTTTTATTTCATAATCATAGTTTTACTTTCAAACTTTCATTATCTTTGCACGATTTTGAGAAGGAAAAAATAAAGAAAAATCGATTTTATGATTAAACAAGTTATTAAGAAGACCATCGATTTGGGTGATGGAAGGACCATCACCATCGAAACCGGCAAGCTAGCCAAGCAAGCCGATGGAGCCGTCGAGGTTCGCATGGGCAACACCATGCTGCTGGCTACCGTATGTTCGGCCCAAGAAGCCGGTGAAGGCGTGGATTTCATGCCTCTGCAAGTAGAATATAAAGAACGTTTCTCTGCTTTCGGCCGTTTCCCCGGAGGTTTCACCAAAAGAGAAGGCCGTGCTTCGGATTACGAAATACTTACTTCCCGTTTAGTGGATCGTGTATTGCGCCCTTTGTTCCCCGAAAATTATCATGCCGACACATTCGTGAACATCATGTTATTTTCGAGCGACGGCGTAGATATGCCCGACGCTTTGGCCGGTCTTGCCGCTTCGGCAGCTTTGGCCGTTTCGGACATTCCTTTCAATGGCCCTATCTCGGAAGTACGAGTTGCCCGTATCGATGGTAAATTCAAAATAAATCCCACTTTCGCCGAATTGGAGAAAGCCGATATGGACTTAATGGTGGGAGCCACTTATGAAAATATTATGATGGTAGAAGGCGAAATGGACGAAGTTTCGGAGGCCGATTTGCTCGAAGCATTGAAAGCCGCCCACGAAGCTATCAAGGTTCATTGCCTTGTACAAAAAGAATTGGCAGAAGCCGTAGGCTCTACCGCGAAAAGAGAATATTGCCACGAGACCAACGATGAAGAGTTGAGAAAAGACGTTTGGGCAAAATGCTACGACAAAGCATACGCTATCGCACGTTCGGGAAATGCCGACAAGCATGCCCGCCAAAACGCTTTCGACGCGATTGTCGACGAATACTTAGCCGGCATGAGCGAAGAAGATGCCGCCGAAAAAGGAGCTCTTGTAAAACGCTACTACCACGATGTAGAAAAAGAAGCTGTTCGCCGTTGTATTCTCGATGAGGGTATTCGTTTGGACGGACGTACTACCACACAAATTCGTCCTATCTGGTGCGAAGTCGATTATATACCCGGACCTCATGGATCGGCAGTCTTCACTCGCGGTGAAACGCAATCTTTATCGACCGTAACTCTCGGAACCAAACTCGACGAGAAAATTCTCGACGACGTATTGAATCAAGGTCGCGACCGTTTCTTGTTGCACTATAACTTCCCCCCCTTCTCCACCGGCGAAGCCAAAGCTCAACGTGGCGTAGGTCGTCGTGAAATAGGACACGGAAACTTGGCGAACCGTGCGCTTAAACGTATGATTCCTGCCGATTATCCTTACGTGGTACGTGTAGTTTCGGATATTCTCGAATCAAACGGTTCCTCCTCGATGGCAACGGTTTGTGCCGGGACATTGGCTCTTATGGATGCCGGTGTGAAAATCAAGAAACCGGTATCAGGTATAGCTATGGGATTGATTACCGATAAAGACAATGTGAAATATGCCATTCTCTCGGATATTCTCGGTGACGAAGACCACCTCGGGGATATGGACTTCAAAGTGACCGGAACTCGCGACGGTATCACAGCGACCCAAATGGATATCAAGTGCGACGGACTTTCTTACGAAGTTTTGGAAAAAGCCTTGAACCAAGCCCGCGAAGGTCGTCTGCACATTCTTAATATTATCACCGACACTATCGCCGAACCTCGCGCCGACTTGAAACCGCACGCGCCTCGTATCGAAACGATGATTATCCCGAAAGACATGATCGGAGCCGTAATAGGCCCGGGCGGAAAAATTATCCAAAGCATACAGGAAGCCAGCGGAGCTGTGGTTACTATCGATGAAATCAACAACGAGGGACACATAGAAATATCTGCCGCTAATCTCGATTCTATCAAAGATGCTATACGTCGTATCAAATCTATCACGGCTCAACCCGAAGAGGGAGAAACTTATACCGGAGTCGTTAAATCGATTTTACCCTTCGGCGCTTTCGTAGAAATTCTTCCGGGAAAAGACGGATTACTCCACATCTCGGAAATCAGCTGGGATCGCCTCGAATCGATGGAGACATCGGGCATCCACGAAGGAGACGAAGTAACGGTAAAACTCATCGAAATAGACAAAAAAACCGGTAAATACCGCTTGTCTATAAAGGCGCTGTTGCCCCGCCCCGAAAGAGCTCCCCGCAGCGACCGTCATTCTCGTAACAACAACAACCAATAAGAATCACTTATTTGCCGCATAAAAGCCGTGTATTTCCCATACACGGCTTTTTTTATTCGCAATAAGAACAAGCTCTTCCCCCTCATGTTTCGCAAAAGATATAGCGAAGAAGCATTGAATCCCCCTTAATACTATGGAAAGCAAGGCTCAGGAGGAAATTAGTGAAGATTGTCTTTTAAATTCTCTCTTGTATTTGCGAGTAGGAGTGAAAAGAATATTCGCAGTGACATCTTAGTTCCCCACCCTCAGCTCATCGCAGATGAGATAGGGAGAACGCTCGTAAGGCGAGAGGATTAAATATCCGATACAAACAGCCTAATGTGATGTTGTTTTCAACCCCTCCGTCACTTCGTGCCACCTCCCCTATATTTTGTTTGACAACCAAACACAGGGGAGGAGGTTTTAATTAAGCAAGAATCAACCTTTCCCCGAAAAGTCCGGAATGTGGTTATCTACAAAAATTTCATCGCTAAAATTCATGTCTATCCCACGAGGTTTTACTGAACCGAAAGCAGCAGAGAGTCTCACCATATAGTTTCAAAAACACCGGCAGCAATCATTCCGAAAGAATGTAGCTCCAACTTATTCATATTTCTTTCATTTGTAAAATACCCTTGAAAAACAGCTCTCGAATACAGGCTGAAAAAATAAAAACAGCTTCTAAAAATTCTCATTTTTTTACTTATTTAGAGCAAAAATAGCTATCTTCGTTTGCAAATCACTCACAGCTTATGGCAGCACTGAAACAGCAGTTGCAACAAAAATTGCAACAGAAACTATCGCCCCAGCAGATACAGTTGATTCGACTCCTCGAACTTACCGAAATCGAATTTGAAGAACGCGTACAACAAGAACTGGTCGATAATCCCGCCTTAGAAGAAGGACGGGAAGAAATCCCGGACAGTATAAACGAATTTGATGCCAACGCCGATGAAGACGGAAATCCGGGAGAATCGGCAGAGGAACTTACATTGGGTGATTATCGCAACGAAGAAGATATACCGGACTACCGACTCGAAGCCGACAACTACTCGAAAGATGACAAAAAAGAAGACATTCCATTCGTATCGGCCTCTTCATTTCACGATTACCTCGAAAGCCAGTTGGGAGAGCTTTCTCTCGACGAAACCTCCTATCAAATTGCTCAATACATTATTGGGAATATAGATGACAACGGTTATTTACAGAGACCGATACAAGCTATTTCGGACGATCTTATTTTTCAAGTAGGTTTAGACGTTCCGGTGAGCCAAGTAGAAGATATTTTACAAATGATTCAGGAGTTCGAACCGGCCGGTGTCGGGGCTTCGAATTTACGGGAATGCCTGTTACTCCAATTAGAACGCCACGAAGGGACTCCTGCCAACTTATTGGCTTACAAGATTATCGACAAAATGTTCGAAGAATTCTCTAAAAAGCATTACGACAAAATCATGCGCCAATGTAATGTTTGCGAAGAAGAACTGAAACAAGCCATACGAGAAATCACGCTACTTAATCCCAAGCCCGGAAGCGCATGGAACAACAGCTATTCGGGCAGCTCGGAACATCACATTATTCCCGACTTTTTTGTCGAAGCGCAAGATGGGGAGTTAACCATCGGGCTAAATAACGGGAATATACCCGAACTACACGTAAGCCGGGATTATCAGGATATGTTCGACGATTATTCCTCGAACAAACAAAACCAGACTCGGGAAAAACGGGATGCCCTGTTATTCGTCAAACAAAAACTCGATGCGGCGCAATGGTTTGTCAATGCTGTAAAACAACGACAGGAAACACTGCTGAGCACAATTAAAGTCATCGTAGATTTACAAAAAGATTTTTTCCTCACCGGCGACGAACGCAACTTGAAACCCATGATTCTGAAAGATGTCGCCGAACGTGCGGGATATGACATTTCTACCATCTCCCGAGCCAGCAACAGCAAATACGTGCAAACAAATTTCGGCATTTATCCGTTAAAATATTTCTTTTCCGAATCTATGCAAAACGATGCCGGAGAAGAGGTTTCTACCCGGGAAATCAAAAGATTGTTAGAAGAACTGGTAGACCACGAAGACAAACATAAACCCCTCTCGGACGATAAGCTGTGCGAGCTGCTGCAACAAAAAGGCTATCCGATAGCCCGGCGTACGATCGCTAAATACAGGGAACAACTATCGATACCGGTAGCCCGATTGCGAAAAGAAATTTGAATGAATCAAACCGAACGACACATGAAACTATTAGCCACGATTCTATCGACTATATTCCACCCGTTATTGATGCCAACTTACGGAATCGCCATCGCACTTTATACGTCCTATATGAGAGTCTTCGGCGACAGACTGTTAGGAATCATCGTCATAGGCGTATTGCTCACCACTTGCATACTTCCGTCCTTAGGCATATTTATCCTCTACAAAACAGGTCATATCAGCGATTTCAGACTTCACAACCGCACCGAGCGTACCGTTCCGTATATCATCAACTTTGTTTGTTATATCGCATGTTATCTCTACTTATACCGTTTCGGGATACCGAATTGGATACTCTCTTTCATAGCGGGTGCGATCGTCTCGCTTATCATTTCTTTATTTATCAACCGATATTGGAAAATAAGCGCACACATGGTAGCGGCCGGAGCGATGGCTGTATTGGTATTCCTAATGAGCATTTATAGATTAATGCTTACGCCCTATATATTCCCCTTGCAAATAACCATCATTTTGCTTGCAGGACTCATCGGCTCTTCTCGTATTTTACTGAATCGACACACGATCGGCCAAGTAGGTGCGGGATTTGCATTAGGAGCCATGTGCTGCGGATTTTTATTTTTCCTATTCATATAAAACCAATCACAGACAATTTATATTTATTATGAAACCAATCGTAAGTATAATTATGGGCAGTACGTCCGACCTTCCTATTATGGAAAAAGCCGCCAAGCTGCTCGACGAGTGCGAAATCCCATTCGAAATGTTGGCCTTATCGGCACATCGTACCCCTGCGGAAGTTGAGGAATTCGCCAAAAATGCTCGTTCCAGAGGAATAAAAGTTATCATTGCCGCCGCAGGTATGGCCGCACACCTGCCCGGTGTTATCGCTTCGATGACTACACTGCCCGTGATAGGAGTTCCCATCAAATCGGGTATGGAAGGACTCGATGCCTTGCTCGCCATCGTGCAAATGCCTCCCGGAATTCCCGTAGCGACGGTAGGAGTCAACGCAGCCCTCAACGCAGCTATTCTCGCCACTCAGATCTTGGCGCTCGGCGACGAAACCGTCGCTTCGAAAGTAGAAAAATACAAAACCGGACTTACGAAAAAAATCGTTGATGCCAACCAAGAACTCGCATCGATAAAATATAAATTCAAGACCAATTGATTCCATAGTTTCCCTTGTCATGGACTACTATAATTACCACCGCAGGAAAAGCAGTATCGTACAGATAGGAAACACACCTCTCGGAGGTGAATATCCCGTACGCATACAATCGATGACCAATACCTCCACGCTGGATACCGCGGCCAGTGTGGACCAATGTATACGCATCATTCAAGCGGGAGCCGACTATGTGAGGCTCACGGCACAAGGAGTGAGGGAAGCAGAAAATTTAGGCGAAATCAAAAGAGAGTTAACTGCCAGAGGCTATACGACACCTTTGGTCGCCGATATCCACTTCAACCCGAAAGCTGCCGATGCCGCCGCCTACACCGTAGATAAAGTGCGTATAAATCCGGGGAATTTCGTCGATAGTGCCCGCACTTTCAAACAACTGTCCTATACAGACGAAGAATATACCGCCGAACTGCAAAAACTCAAAGAGAGGTTCATTCCATTTCTGAATATTTGCAAAGAACAACACACGGCAATACGTTTAGGAGTGAATCACGGTTCTCTGTCGGACCGTATCATGAGCCGTTATGGAGATACCCCCGAAGGTATGGTGGAGTCGTGTATGGAGTTTTTAAGAATCTGCCGCTCGGAAAATTTCGACAACGTGGTAATCTCCATCAAAGCATCAAATACGGTAGTTATGGTACGAACCGTTCGGCTACTTATCGAAACGATGGAATCGGAAGGTATGAATTATCCGCTTCATTTGGGAGTCACCGAGGCCGGAGACGGTGAGGACGGACGTATCAAGTCTGCATTGGGCATCGGTGCATTGCTAGCCGACGGCCTGGGTGATACCATCCGCGTTTCTTTGAGCGAAGCTCCGGAAGCAGAAATACCTGTAGCACGAAAGTTGGTGGATTACATCATGCAGCGCCAGGATCACCCTTACATACCCGGAGTGGAAGTAGAAGGTTTCAACTATCTTTCTCCGGTACGACGTGAGACAACTGCCGTACACAACATAGGTGGGAATCACCTGCCTGTAGTCATTGCCGAACGCATGGACGAAAAATTTGATACGAACCCGCAATTCATTCCGGATTATATCTACGCCGGACGTGCCTTACCGGAAACTCGTGAAGAAGGAGTGGAATACATCCTGGATGCGGATGTATGGGAAGAAGAGCCTGGAACCTATCCGGCTTTCAATTACCAGCAGATGCCACTTATGGGCAATTGCCAAGCCGATTTGAAATTCATGTTTATGCCTTACATGGCACAAACGGAAGAAGTGATTGCTTGTCTGAAATATCATCC
>OMBK01001276.1_pt1 | contig 10204 bp, 7 predicted proteins | sample 1644881 | NCBI WGS metagenome assembly OMBK01 (sample SAMEA103958132, study PRJEB25191) | human gut metagenome | biome: human-associated habitat [ENVO:00009003]; feature: intestine environment [ENVO:2100002]; material: feces | place: Germany | collected 2013/2015
AGCTGACGACCGCCGGGGTCAGGACGATTTATAAATACGGCGTGGCCTTCAGCGGTAAAAAGGTCGAAGTGGCGGTTGGATGAAGAGTGAGAATTCCAAAGTATCAAATTGATACTTTGGCGAAATCCCAAAGTGCCAGCACGGTGGTTCCAAAGTGCCAAATTGGCACTTTGGAGATGTGCTTATATCAAATGCTAAATGAATTAACAAAAATCGAGGGAGACTGCTTATGAAATCAAATTTTGATTTTCTGAATCGATACTGGCCTGCATTGGCACAGATCGGCGCAACCGCAGAAACCTATGTCTATTCTGATCCCAATGCCTGTATCTATAAACTCGGAATGTTTGCCGAGCGCTTAGTGCAGGAGATCCTTGTCTTTGAGCACATTGCGGAGCCGGCTGTTGACAACACCCACGCAAATCGAATTCGCATTTTGAAGCGAGCCGGTTTATTGCCGCACGAAATTGACAACACGCTATATGTTCTTCGCAAGACAAGAAACTCGGCAGTACATATAGGTACGGACTCCGTGGACGAAGCAAAGACATTGCTATCCTTGACATACAATCTTGCTGTTTGGTTTATGGAAACCTATGGAGACTGGGGATATATTGCGCCTGAGTTCGTTATGCCGAGCGAGACCATGCACGAAGATTTGGAATCCGTTATTGCCGAGCAGGAAAGGAAAATCGAGGAATTGACGAAGCAACTGGCCGTGGTCAAGACCGCCGCTTCGGGCAAAACGCAGAAGGAGCGCGCAAAGCGGTCGGAATCTGTCTCCGCTATGATGAATTGGAATGAGGCGCAGACCAGATGCTTGATTGACGAGCAGCTTCGTCTTTCTGGTTGGGAAGCGGACACCCAGAATCTGCGCTACAGCAAAGGAACGCGTCCTGTAAAGGGGAGAAATATTGCCATCAGCGAATGGCCTACCAATTCGGCCTTTTACAAAAACGGGTATGCGGATTATGCATTCTTCGTTGGCGAGAAGCTCGTAGCATTGATGGATGCAAAAAAGATGTCGGAAGATGTGGCATCTACCATCGATGTGCAGGTAAAGGACTATGCTGCACATATTAAGCCGGAGGATATTCCACATACGGTTGGAAACTGGAATGGTTATCAGGTCCCCTTCCTCTTTGCTTCAAATGGCAGGGCATATTTAGAGCAGCTGCGGACGAAGTCCGGTATTTGGTTTTTGGATGTCCGGGAACAGGAAAATCAACCGTATCCTATTCGGAACTGGTTTAGCCCAAGTGACCTGATGGAAAAACTTGGTCAGAATACAGCGGCGGCCAATCAGGCGCTGGCTGCAGCAGATAATTCGTTTATGACAGATCCTAATGGGTTGAATCTGCGCGACTACCAGATCAAGGCCATTGATAAGGCAACAGAGGCAATCGTTGACGGCAAGAGAACGGCCTTGCTTGCAATGGCCACCGGAACAGGTAAAACCCGTACTGTTCTGGGACTTATCTACAAGATGCTGGAATCCAAGCGTTTCCGCCGTATTCTTTTCCTTGTGGATCGAGTGTCCCTCGGTGAGCAGGCAATGGACACCTTCAAAGATGTCAAGCTGAAGGAACTGCTGACGCTGGATAAAATATATGAGATCAAAGCGATCGATGACAACATCATCAATCTGGAAACCAAGGTCAGCATTTCAACGGTGCAGGGGCTTTTGAAACGCACGATTCTGGCAGAAGAACCGGATTTGATGCCCGGTGCATTTGATTTGATTATTGTGGACGAAGCCCACCGAGGCTATATTCTTGACCGTGAAATGACGGAAGAAGAAATCCTCTACGATAATCAAGATGATTATATGAGCAAGTACAAGCAGGTTATCGAATATTTCGATGCGGTGAAAGTTGCCTTGACTGCTACGCCCGCTCTGCACACGACCGAGATTTTCGGGGAGCCGGTCTATACCTACAGCTACCGTGAGGCGGTTATCGATGGCTGGCTGGTGGATCACGACCCTCCGTATCTGATTAATACGGATTTCATTGAAAATGACGCACAGTTCAAGAAGGGTGAAACCTTGGCGCAATATGACCCCAACACCAATGAACTTTTGAACGGTGCAGTTTTGGACGATGAAATGGATTTCGATGTGTCGGAGTTCAACCGCAAAATTGTTCTGCCGGATCACACTCGCAAAGTATTGGAAGAGGTATCGACCTATCTTAATCCGGAAAGTGGAGAAAAGACGCTGATTTTTGCTGTGAATGATGCACACGCTGACCGTATTGTGGATACGCTCCGAGAAATTTACAAACCCTATGGCATTTCCAATGATGCCATTATGAAAATCACGGGCAAAACTGCCGGCGGCAACAAAAAGAAGATTTTGCAGGTGATCAAGCAGTTCAAGAACAACCAGTACCCCAACATTGCCGTAACAGTCGACCTGCTGACTACCGGAATCGATGTGCCGCCAATTTGTAATTTGGTGTTTATGCGCAAGATCAACAGCCGGATCCTCTTTGAGCAGATGCTGGGACGCGCTACTCGCCTTTGCCCGGAAATCGGAAAGACTCACTTCAATATCTTCGATGCAGTTCGCGTGTACGAGGACTTGGACGACACTTCCAATATGAAGTCAGTCTCCGTCAGCAAATCAATGGCTGAATTGTTGGAGGATTTGTTCCGTCCGGGTGAGGCCAGCAAGCAACCTGTCAAAGATCGCATTTTGGCAAGATTACAGCGCAAGAGCAACAATCTGACCGATGAGCAAAAGTATGATGTTTCCGAGCGCTTGGGCGGAAAAACAATTCGGGAATATGCGAAGGAATTGAAAAGCTGTACAGAGGAAGCTTTTGTGCGACGCTGCCGGGAGGATAAGGATTTTCTGCTTTGGTTTGACAACCTGAAGGGCAAAAAGCGCGGACATTACTATTCCGAAAAGGAAGATACTCTTTTGGAAACGACCCGCGGCTATGGTGACACGGAAAAACCGCAGGATTATCTGGACTCTTTTGTTGCCTATGTCAATGAGAACAAAGACCGTATCGAAGCGATCCGCATAGCCTGCACCCGCCCCAGCGATATGACCCGGGCGCAGCTTCGGGAGTTAAAGCTGGAACTGGATAAGGAGAATTTCACCGAGAGCAGCTTGAATGAAGCGGCCAGTGCGGTGAGCAATGAACGGATCGTGGCAGACATTATCGCCTTTGTTCGTCGGGCTGTACTTAAAACGCCGCTGACGAACCACGATGACCGCGTGAAAATGGCCTTTTCTAAACTGATTTCGGCGCATCACTTTAACAAAATGCAGCTGGATCTGCTGGAAAAGATCAAGGTATATATGCTTCACGAGAGCATCCTCAATACCGAGACCTTTGAGGCACCGGCGTTCAAGATGGATGGCGGTTTCGCACGCTTTAACAAGAAGTTTGGCGGGCAGCTTGCGGAGATCATCCGCGAGATCAACACTTATATTTACGAAGGAGCAGCTTAAATGAGCACGCAAGATATTGTACAGAAACTTTGGAACCTCTGCAATGTGCTGCGGGATGACGGTATTACTTATCACCAGTATGTGACAGAGCTGACCTACATTCTGTTTTTGAAAATGGCCGATGAGACCGGTGCAGATAAGGATATTCCCGAAGCATATCGTTGGGGCTCTTTGACCAGCCGTTCCGGCATTGACCTGAAAAAGCACTATTATACGCTGCTCAGCAAGCTGGGCGAAGAATCCGTTGGCCGCGTGGCGCAGATTTACGCCAACGCATCCTCCAGCATCGAGGAGCCGAAAAACCTCGAAAAAATCATCACGGAGATCGATAAACTGGACTGGTATGAGGCCAAAGAGGAAGGTCTGGGCGACCTGTATGAAGGTCTTCTGGAGAAAAACGCCAATGAGAAGAAGTCCGGTGCCGGTCAGTACTTTACCTCTCGTGTGCTGATCGATGTGATGACGGAGCTCATCAAACCCCAGCTGGGCGACAAGTGCTTTGACCCGGCCTGCGGTACTTTTGGCTTTATGATTGCAGCCAACCGCTATGTCAATGCGCATAACGATATGTATGCACTCTCTGACCGTCAGGCAGATTTCCAGCAGAACAAAGCGTTCAACGGCGTGGAGCTGGTGCACGAAACCCATCGCTTGGCATTGATGAACGCCTATCTGCACAATATGAATGCCAATATCACATTGGGGGATTCTCTCGCACAAAGCGCCAAGGGATTGAAAGATTTTGATGTCATTATGACCAATCCGCCCTTTGGCACAAAAAAGGGCGGTGAGCGTGCCACACGGGATGACATCTCTTTCCAGACCTCCAACAAGCAGCTGAACTTTTTGCAGGTGATCTATCGCAGCCTGAAGGCGGACGGCAAGGCTCGCTGCGCCGTGGTACTGCCGGATAATGTGTTGTTTGCTGCCGGTGACGGTGTCGGCGTGCGCCGGGAACTGATGAATTTCTGCAATCTGCATACCATTCTGCGCCTGCCTACCGGCATTTTCTATGCACCGGGCGTCAAGACCAATGTGCTGTTCTTTACCCGCGGGACAACCGAGCAGGATAACACCACCGAGGTTGCATTCTACGATATGCGCACCAATATGGACAGCTTTGGTAAGACCCGGCAGCTGCGCAAGAGTGATTTCGACGAGTTTGTGGCAGGGTATGAAGACCCGTCCAAGCGCACCGGCGAGCGCTGGAGCAGATTCACTCGTGAGGAGATCGCCAAGAATCCGGACGATAGTCTTGACCTTGGCTTGATCCGCGACGACTCCATCGTGGATTATGACGATCTTCCTGACCCTGTAGAAAGCGGCGAGGAAGCGATTGCAAATTTAGAGGAAGCGGTCGATCTGCTGAAAAGTGTTGTGCGTGAGCTTCGTGCTCTGACGGAGGAAAAGTGATGGCAAGAGCAAAAAAAGAAACCGCCCTCACGCCCGAAGTGCGTTTGCAGGCAGCCTTGGTGCCGGATTGGGAGTGGCCACATAAATTGCCGGAGAATTGGTGTTGGTTGAAACTTGTTGAGTCATTTGACAATCATACAGATAGCAAGAAAAAAATTAAACAAAAAGATTATTTAGTGAAAGGGAAACTTGCTGTTGTTGATCAAGGTCAAGAGCTAATTGGTGGCTACACAAATGATGTGGAAAAGAGCTATTCAGGGGCGCTCCCGATAGTTATTTTTGGTGATCACACACGGTGCATCAAGTTTGTCGATTTTCCGTTTGCTCAAGGCGCTGATGGAGTAAAAGTGTTAAGACCAAAGCCGTTTTATTTGCCGAAAGCATTTTATTATGCACTCCAGTCTGTCAACATTCCCAATTTGGGGTATCGTAGACACTTTCCCCTTTTTAACAAATTCTCAATTCCATTACCCCCGTTCGCTGAGCAGCAGCGCATTGTTGACCGCATCGAAAGCCTGTTTGATAAGCTGGATGAGGCCAAGGAAAAGGCACAGGCCGTGGTAGATAGCTTTGAAACCCGTAAAGCTGCTATTCTTCATCAAGCCTTTTCTGGAAAACTAACAGCTAACTGGAGAGTGGAGCATGGCATATCTATGGATAGTTGGAAGTGTGTAAAGTTTTCAGATGTTCTTGATGTTCGTGACGGAACCCATGATTCTCCAACATATCATGATATGGGTTATCCACTGATTACTTCGAAAAACTTGAAGGATGGTCAGATAACTGATAATGATATCAGATATATCAGCAAAGAGGATTATGAAAAAATTAATGAACGTAGCAAGGTGGATATTGGTGATATTCTATTTGCAATGATCGGAACGATCGGTAACCCTGTTGTCGTTCAAAATGAGCCCCAGTTTGCAATTAAGAACATGGCATTATTTAAGAATATAGGAAGAATTAATCCATATTTTGTGAAATATTATCTTGAGAGCAAGACGGTAAATGATAAAATGCAGAAAGATGCAAAGGGGTCTACTCAAAAATTCGTATCATTGGGATATTTACGCGCATTCTTAATTGATGTTCCATTGGAATTGGAACAAATGGAAATCGTTCACATTCTTGACAATCTACTTGTCGAAGAGCAGCAGGCCAAAGAAGCCGCCGAGGCAGTCCTTGACCAGATTGATCTGATGAAAAAATCCATTCTCGCCCGTGCTTTTCGCGGTGAACTGGGTACGAATGACCCAAGCGAGGAGAGCGCGATGGAATTGCTGAAAGAAATAATAAGGAGAGGATAAATATGGCACTCACAACATCATATTTAACAAGCACCAAGAACTTTGAAGGAATAATGAATTCTATTTTGGGTGCGCGGGCACCAGAGAGATTTACGAATAAGTTTCTTGAGGATTTGGGATATAAAAGCAGCAACGATCGGCTGATTACGGGAGTTCTCAAAGCTCTTGGACTGCTGACTGACGCAGGTGAGCCAACACAGCGTTACTATGATTTTTTGGATCAATCCCAGTCAAAGAAGATTATTGCCATCGGAATTCAAGAAGCTTACGAGGATTTATTCAACCTCAATAAAGAGGCACAAAAACTCTCACAAGAGGAAGTAAAAAACAAGTTGCGAACACTGACACAGGGCCAAAAGGGCGATAGAGTGATTGAAAATATGGCGAGAACCTTTCGGGTGCTCTGTGATTATGCTGACTGGACTGATGTAGCGGCAAATAAACAGCCAGATGCAACTCCCGTACAGCCTAACTTGGGTGTACCTGAGGAGACACACTCTAGTGATGTGAAGAGTAATTCTTCGTCGCATGCGGCTCAACTTGGTCTGCATTATAACATACAGATTCATTTGCCAGAGACAACGAATATGGCTGTTTATGATGCTATTTTTCAAAGTTTGAAAAAACATTTGCTGTGAGGTTTTTATGAACGAAGATAAGCTCTATGCTTTTATTATGCGGGGCGAGTTAACAAAATCCGCACTTGAAAAAACGGAAACCGTAAGCAAGTATTCTATGTCCGAAGTATTAGCGCATGAATATATCGATTCCTTGTCATTGGATTTGCTTGATGATGAACTTGTTAACTCGGCAAGGACAATGGCAACTGTTTACACTGCTATTGCTGCTTTTGAAAACTCTGTTCGGCGCTTTGTTGTTAAAATTCTCATTGAAACCAAAGGGGAAAATTGGTGGGCGGATTGTGTTTCAGAAAAAATCAGAAGGAATGCCGAGAGCCGAAAAAGAGAAGAGGAAAAAATTCGATGGCATACTCCGCGTGGTGACTCAATGATCAATTACACTGAGTTCGGAGATTTGGTGTCGATCATGTCTCAAAATTTGGATTTGTTTGAAGCGTATATAGTGTCGATAGATTGGGCAAGACAGATTATTCAAACAATTGAACGATCCCGTAATGTTATTATGCATAGTGGAGAGCTCGGTCGTAAAGATATTGAGCGTATTGGAACCAATATTCGTGATTGGATTAGTCAGGTGGGTGAATAAATGAAGCTTGATTATATTTATCTTGATAGTTACAAAAATCTTAAAGACTTCGAAGTAGCCTTCAATGAGGGGGCTTCGGTCAATGCACTGATAGGCAATAATGGTAGCGGAAAATCCAATGTGCTTGAGGCATTGGCCACTGCATTTGCTGCGGTATACAATGAACAGACAATTGACTTTATATATGATATTTGCTATCGGATAAACAACAGTAAATACCGGATTTCTAACCGAGGTGGTACGATTTTCACCAAGGATGGAAAAAATGTAAGGAAGGCTGAACGGCGGTTTTCTCTTCCACGCGGAATTTTTCTATATTACTGTGGCGAGACAGAGCGTTTGAAGAATATTTCAGACACATATATTGACAAGGCGTTTTCAAAAGCACTTAAAAACAATGGTGAAACGGTTCTTAAGTATATATCATTTGTTGGATTAAGAGAGTTTCCTGCGGCTATGCTTGCAAATGCTGTTTATAAGAGTAATTCTTTTGAAAATATTTGCGACTTGGTAGGAATAGAGAGTATTGGGGGACCAGTTGAGTTTGTATTAAAACGCCCGACTTGGAGTAAATCAGCACCTATAACCAATGATTCTTTCTGGAACGCGCAAGGGACGGTTGCCGCTGTTTTGAGCCAGTTGGTGGAGATGGGCGTATTAAATATAAGCAATAAAGACAGTGCCACGATTACAGTAGATAACATTGCAAATGTTAGAATTGATTCCGAAAATTGCTTTGACCTTTTTGCTAAGTTAGAGCTTCTCTTACAGGCAGATATTCTAAAAGAAATCCGATTTAATGTCATAAAAGATGATGTTTCTATGCAGTTAGAAATGCTAAGCGAAGGCGAAAAGCAACTTGCTCAGCTTCTTTGCTTATTGGAAGCAACTAAGGAATATCGAGCGCTGTTTCTCCTTGATGAATTTGACTCGTTTCTTCACCCGAACTGGCAGCGTAGATTTGCAGAGATTATTTCCGAAATCGAGATCACAGGACAAGTGTTATTTACTACACATTCTCCCTTAACACTTGGAAAGATGAGAAAAGAAAACATACGGATTTTGAAAGACGGACAGGTCTTTGAGCCATCTGCCGACACTTTTAACCGGGACATTACAGAGGTGTTGGAAGAGATTATGGATGTCGGGAAAAGACCTGTAGATGTCGAAAAGGCAATGCGAGATTTTAGAAATTCTGTTATTCACGGAAACAAGAAAGATGCTCTTATACACGAAAATACACTTCGTGAGCTACTATCAAGGGATGATCCTTTTTGGGTAACGGCAGGGCACTTGCTTTCGAGGATGGGTGACTAAATGAAATATATAGAGAAAAGAAAACCACCGGAATCGCTTGAGCGCTACAAAGAAACTGCAGGTGCTAATTTTGATGATCTCCCTTCAAATGTAAAGAGCGAGTTGAAACAGCAATTGGCGGATGAGCAAGGTGATATTTGTTGTTATTGTGGCAAGCGCATTTCCCCAGACTATCATTCCGTCATCGAGCATCTATTACCAAAGGGAGATAAACGATATACGCACCTTCAATTAGTATATACAAATCTAGTATGTTCGTGCGACGGCGGAGAGCAAGAAAGGACTGGAAGGCCAAAGCGGGAAAAGAAATTATTCCCATCTCATTGTGATGATAAGAAAAACGATTCCATCATTCCTGTCACTCCGTTGGATGAAAATGTTGAGTCGTTATTTTCATATGATGATGAAGGGCATATCTATGGAAGAACTACAGATGCTCAAAAAACGATTGAAATATTGAACTTGGATTGTAGTACAATTGTACATAGGCGAAAAGCAGCTTTTGAGGCGTATTCCTCGCTGGATTCAGCGTCCGATATAGAATGGGCGAGCGAAATAGCTCGACTGAAGGGGCGTAATAAGGACAATCAGTATGAAGAATACTGCTTTGCCGTTATATACTTTATAGAGCATTATCTTGCGATTTGATATATAAGCCAGACTCAAATGCATCTGTGCTTGTTCACTTTTTAAGTTAATTGAAAAGAAATTTTAGAGGCGCAGCCTTCGGAGAAATCCGTAGGCTGCGCCTCTTTTTGCGTCTTGATAGAAAAATTGAGAAATTACTCGAAAACACCCTGCCAAACGGCACCCCTTATTCAGAGTAAGTAGAAGGGTCCTTTTGAAAAATTGAGGGGACTTTTCAAATTACTTTGCCAAAATCTCGAAAAAGTTCCCAATTGGTTAGTAGGAAGGCCCTGAAAAATTTCCTTCAAAATCCTATTTGTTATTTGCCAGAAAAGTTCCCAGTTGATTAGTGGGAGGGGCGCTTAAAAATTTTCTTCAAAATTCTTTTTATTTTTGGCGGAAAAATTCCCAATTAAGTAGTAGAGGGGTTCGCAGAAAAATTCTCAAAAGTTCTTTCGTTCAAATCCGAAAAAATTTCCAAGTTGGTTAGTAGAGAGGATTTCAAAGAATTTTTTCAAAGTTCCTTCGTACAAATCGAAAAAAATTTCCCAGTTGATTAGTGATGGGGTTAAAAAACAGCCCTTCTCGCTGGCTACCTATTGAGGGGACTGTCTCCCTGTGTACCTTGAAAATTGAATCGCCGTCTCCAAAGGATATGCTTCCGGCAAGTGACGCCACGACTTCCCGAAAAAGAAACGAGCGCACCGAAGAAGCGATACGCCGTGGTGAGACTCCGGGGCAGGAACGATGCGGATGAGCGGCAGCAAGCAAAAACCGTCGCAGAAATGCGGCTTCAGAACAAGCAAAGGAGGTTCAAACCTATGAAGAAAGGAGAGCTCAGAGAGCT
>OMBK01001284.1_pt1 | contig 10172 bp, 9 predicted proteins | sample 1644881 | NCBI WGS metagenome assembly OMBK01 (sample SAMEA103958132, study PRJEB25191) | human gut metagenome | biome: human-associated habitat [ENVO:00009003]; feature: intestine environment [ENVO:2100002]; material: feces | place: Germany | collected 2013/2015
CCGAAAGCGAACCCACTTTGAGTGCGATACCCGGCAGCAGCGCATTCAGAAGTGAAGATTTCCCGACGGCGGATTGCCCCGCAAGGCAGACAGCAGCATCTTCAAGCTCCGCTTTAAGCTCGGCAATACCCCACCCGCCCGCAGCTGACACTCTGTAAATTCGGTAGCCCGTTCGTTCGTATTCGGCCGCAATGCGCTCCGCCGAACCTTCGGCATCCTCATCGCATTTATTGATAACTATAACAGGGTCTATTTTAAGTTTTTCACAGCAGACAAGGAGCTTGTCCGCCAAAAGTAGATCCGGTTCCGGACGGCTTGCCGCAACAACTATGAGCAATCTGTCAATATTTGCGGCTGCGGGGCGAATAAGCTCGTTTTTTCTCGGAAGCAGGTTCATAAGATATCCGTTGCTTCCTCCGGCGGTATGGGCCGCATCGCAGAAAGACTCCGAAGCCGTGCGTTCTCTTTTTTCGCGTTCTTCATCATATGAAAACTCGACAATGTCTCCGACAAGAGGCGTTTTTGCCTGTTTGCGAAAAAGTCCGCGCGCCTTGCAGACGCAGGTTGAGCCGTCATCGGCAAGCACGGTGTAAAACCCACCTATGCCCTTAATGATTCTTCCCTGTTTGGTTACTTTCATACTTTTTGCTCCTGTGCAGTGCATGTTCGAATCGGGTCGCCCTCCGCATCGGCAGAGTGTGCGCTTTCGTTCCGAATTGCACCGCCTACGTCTTATTCAAACCTGACGGGCATATGTTTGATTTCCGTTCCGTTCATATAGATTATGCAGTCAAACAAGCCATCCGCAATAAAACCCGCATCAAAGCTCAGGCTGTGCAGTCCGGCACCGAGAATCTGCTCGTAAACCACGAATCTGCTTCCGCCGTTTTCGGAAGGTCCGATGTTTGAAATCAGAACCACAGTAAACGTCGAATCGGCTGCATCGGCGAGAACATCCGTTGACATATGAGCAAATGTTGACTTTTTTATTTGCTCTCCGAGATAAACATCAACATGAACCGACCCGGGTAAAACGGGGATTCCCGCATTCGGGTTCTGTGCCGCAGCCAACACGTTTGACGATTGAACCGCAACGGTGTTTGTGTTTGAATTGCGATAATCCTCCGCAAACCTGAAACAGTAATCGCTTATGCCGTATGCAGCGAGTACCGCTGCTATTTCCTCAAGGCTGTCGTAATCGGACAATTCCGGCATCGGCAGCATTGTTTCCCCCGAAACGCCGCTTATCCGAACATCAATTGTTTCCTCGCCGGGCAAAATTTCGCTTCCGTTCGGCACCGATTGCCAGATTATTGTTCCGGGTTCGGCATCATTTGGCTCGTATTCCACGGATTCAATATACATTCCTATCTCACTCAATAACAGTGACGCTTCATCAAGCTTTTTTCCGGTTAAATCGGGCATTAGTACGGTTTCCTGCGGAGGTCCGCTGCTCAGCCAAACATCAACATAACCGTTTTTGTCGTGCGCCGCACCGTTTACGGGCGATTGACGGCAAACGGTTCCCTCCGGATAGTCCGCACTTGCTTCCGTTCCCGCAACCCGAATCCTGAATTCCCTGTTTTTAAGCACCCTCTCCGCCTCTGCACTTGTTTCACCAAGCACGTCCGGCACACGGGACAGCTTATCGTTGCCCGCACCGCCGTACATGTAAACATACCACAACACGAACATTCCGACTATGAATGCAACCATCAGCGATACGGGAAGCACAACATGCCAAAGCTTTGCCCGTCTCCCATGTTTTTCGGTCTTTTGCGCATTGCGGTTCGCATTCCGAACCGCGTTCTTCAGCAGAATATGCTTTTTGGGCTGAGCCATTGCGCGTTCCAGATCCTGCCGCATCTCTGCTGCCGAGCTGTATCGCTCCTCTCTTTTTTTTGCCGTTGCTTTAAGCACAACATCGCTTACAGCCGGAGGTATTGCCGAATCAAATTCTGTCGGTGCGGGAACGGTATCGTTTATATGCCGCAGTGCAACCTGCACGGGATTTTCCCCTTCGTAAGGCGGTTTCCCCACAAGCATTTCAAAAAGCATTATTCCCACGGAATATATATCGCTTTCCGTTCCGACTTCCTCGCCCTTCGCTTGTTCCGGGGAAATATAATGGACCGAACCCACAACGTTTTTCCCGTCGAACGTTTTTGTTGTTGCATCGGCATCCTTTGCAATGCCGAAATCTGTGAGTTTTATCTCTCCCGTTGTTGAAATCAGTACGTTCTGCGGCTTTACATCGCGATGAATATATCCGGCGTTATGTGCGCACTCAAGTGCGTCAAGAATCTTTTCTGCAATTCCGACGGCAGTTTTCACATCAAGCTTTTTCTTTGCGGAAAGATACTCTTTCAGTGTGCATCCTTTCACAAACTCCATAACGATAAAGCTTCTCGAATCGTATGTTCCGTAATCGTAAGCGCGCACGATATTGGCGTTTTTCAGCGACAGCACCGCCTGCGCTTCGCGTTCGAATCTGCGCACATATTTCGGATCCCTGCAATAGTCTTTTTTAATAACTTTCAATGCAACGGTTCTGTTGGTCTTTAAGTCATGGGCTTTATACACATCCGCCATGCCGCCGCTGCCCGCTTCGCATTCAATGCGATATCTTCCGTTTATCAGTTCACCTATCATGCGCCAATCCCCCCGGCATTTTTAACAAGCACAACGGTCACATTATCCGATGAACCCGCTGCAAGTGCAGCGTCCGTCAGTCTGTCGCACGCCGTCAACAGATTGCTTTCGCTGCTCAGTATCTCCTCCGCCAAGCTGATATTCATGCTTCCGTGCAGACCGTCGCTGCAAAGCATGATTATGTCCCCGTCTTTCCATTCAACAATCCCCGTATCGGCCTTTATAAACGGACTTGTTCCGACTGCACGCATAAGGATATTTCTCTGCGGGTGCGTCTCCGCCTGTTCCCGAGTTATGACCCCGGAACGCACAAGTTCTTCAACGAACGAATGATCCCGAGTGATAAGCTTCAAACTTTCGCCGTTAAAAAGATAAAGTCGGCTGTCGCCCACGTTTGCAAAGGTGAACCTTTGCGGGCGAACATATGCCATAACGACCGTTGTTCCCATTCCCGCGCAGCTTTCATCCTGCTGCGCTGCATCAAAAATCTGTTTATTGGCATATGAAATTGCATGCTGCAAAAGCATTCTTGTGTTTGTTATTGTGCTTGTTTCGACGTATTTCGCAATCGACTCAACCGCAATGCAGCTCGCGATATTTCCCGCGCGGTGTCCGCCCATGCCGTCGGCAACAATCGCTATCGGTTTTTCGTTTTCGGCGGGTATGCTGCAATAGTCCTCATTCGCACTTCGCCGCCCCGTTTCAGTTCTGTAAGCATAAATCATCTGACTTTCCTCGTTGAATGTTTCGTCGGTTATTCCGACAAACACATTTGTTCGCTCAACCGGTTTCGAGTTTGTTATAATAAACCGATTGCGGCCGGAATCAAATCTATTCTTGTTCGGGCTTGCTTATCAGCCCGTCCTGACCGATATGCTTGCTTCGGAGCTGTCCGCATGCACCGTCAATATCGGTACCCAATTCGCGCCGAACCGTTGCGGAAACATGCCTCTTTTCAAGCCACTCCGCAAATTTGTATGCATATGCACGGCTGACCCCGTTTAGGCTGCGTTCCTTGACGGAATTCAGCGGAATAAGATTCACATGGCAATTTATGCCGCGAAGCTTTGATGCAAGCTCAGCTGCGCATTCTTCGGATGAGTTCACGTCCGCAACCAATGCATATTCAAAAATCACCCTTCGTCCCGTCACGTCCGCATAGTGTTTTGCAGCAGGTATCAGCTCCTCCATTCGATAGCTCCGATTCACCGGCATAAGTCTGTCCCTGATATCGTTGTTCGGCGCATGAAGCGAAATGCAAAGCGTTACATGCGGCGCATCCTCGATGAGTTTATAGATTTTCGGTACAAGACCGCATGTTGAAAGCGAAATATTCCGCGGACTGATTCCGAGCCCGTCCGCCGCCGCTGCACGCTTCAGAAACCTAACGGTGTTATCGTAATTGTCGAGAGGTTCTCCGCAGCCCATCATTACAATATTTGTGACAGTTCGTTTTTTGTCGTCAGCGTGCGGGAAAGCGCGTTCAACAGTGGTTATTTCCGAAAGCATTTCCCCCGCCGTAAGATCTCGAACCTTGCCGTTCAGTGTTGACGCACAGAAAGCACAGCCCATGCGGCAGCCCGCCTGGGTTGAAATACAGAGTGTGTTTCCGTACGAGTATCGCATCAAAACACCCTCAACAACGTTGCCGTCCTCGGTTTCGTAAAGCATTTTTGCGGTATCGTCTTTTTTTGATTGTTTGCATTCAATGATGCCGACGCCGCCGAAAGGGAAGGCGGCAAGCTTTTCGCGCAGCGTCTTCGGGATATTCAGCATTTCTTTGGGCGGCACACCTTTTGCAAGCCATTTCATGACCTGCGATGTGCGGAATTTCGGTTCGTGCAGTTCCTCAAGCAGCAAGCCGAGTTCCTCTGTTGTAATTGATGCAAGCTCGTTCATTTTTCTCTCTTTTCGTTTTTGCCTTTCGGCTTATCTTTTTGCGCTCCGATACGTTCAAACGATACGGATGTCAAATTTCATATCACGTCAGGATTCCGATTTTGCATTCCGCATTTCTGCCCCGGATTTTACCGCCGCAGCGATAAAGAACCCATCCATTCCGTCAAGGTTCGGAAACAGCTGAAGCATTCCGTCCGCCGAGCGTCGGCGAATATCCTCATTCTGCCGCAGCTTATTCGAATCGACACAGTCAAACGGCGAAACAGCAGTGAATTCCGGATGATTCATCAGAAAGCTTTGCACCGTATCCGCATTCTCGCGTTTTGAAACGGTGCATGTCGAATACACAAGCCTTCCGCCCGGTTTTACGCAGCGGCAGCAAGCCTCAAGGATTTTTTGCTGTAGGGAAGCTAATTCGCAAACATTGTTTTCCGTTCGATTGAGATAGGCATCGGGCTTCGTCCCTCCGCCCATGCCCGAGCACGGCGCATCAACAAGCACAACATCGAACGCATTTTCAAATTCGGGATTGAACTCCGCCGCATCCGCACATATGCATTCCGCAATTGAAACGCCGAGTCTTTTGAGTGTCGCTTCCGTCAATTTCATGCGGTGCGGATGAAACTCCTCTGCAACAATATGTCCGTTGTTTTTCATCAGTGACGCAAGGCAGGCGGTTTTTCCGCCCGGTGCGGAGCAGGCGTCAAGAATCTTCATCCCGGATTCCGCGCCGCAGGCAAGGCAGCAAAGCATCGCGCTCTCGCTTTGAATTGCAATTTTGCCTTCGTTAAACAATGCACTCCCGCTGATATTCAATTCGCCGGACTTCGTGATTACGAGTGCATCCTTTACATATTTTCCGCGACGATATTCAATGCCGAGCCTGTCCAATTCCGTGCAAAGCTGTTCGGTCGTGAAAGGATACTGTGCTCTCACCGTGAAGTTGTGCACGCGCGATGCAAGCATTTCATCGGTAAAATCAAACCCGTATTCCCCGATGTATTCACGAGCCATAAATTCCGGCACTCCGTAAAGAACATGCAGTTTTTTCGCCGATTCGGACGGAAGTTCGGGCAGACCGTCGGAATTTTTGCCGCGTGCAATGCTGCGCAGAACGCCGTTGACATAGCCGGACAGACTGCCTTTGCCGATGCTTCGAATAAGTTCCACGCTCTCACTGCAAACGACATGATCCGGGGTGTTCATAAAAAGCATTTCGGCAATGCCCATCTGAAGCACGATCCGCACGCTTCCGTGAATGCGTCCCTTTGCGTAATGAGCAATCAGGTAATCGGCGTAGCTGCAATGTTCGACAGTGCAGTAAACAAGTGCCGTTATCCGCGCAGCATGGTTATGCTCCGTGTTTTTCAGTGCTTCCTTCAGCGCAAGGTTTGAATATGCTCCTTCCCGCATGATAAGGTTCAGAACATCATATGCCTGTTTCCGTGTGCTGCATATCTTTTTTTGTGTCATTTTAAATTCCTTTGCGCGGACGTTTTGGGACAGTTTTGCGCTTTTGCTTTATTCGGCATCGATTCAACCGTTAAAAATGCAGCCGAGCATTTTTTTCGAGTTAAGCGCAGCTTTTGCATTCATGCGCTTTGAATTCGGAAACTGCAATTCTGTGATTTCCGTCACACCGTCCCCTGTCCGAACGAAAAGACCCCTTTTCGAATCGGCAATGACGCATTCACCGCATACCGATGCATTTTGCAGAATTTGATTCTGCTTCTCATCAGGAACAAGCCGTGTTGAAATTATTTTGATTTTCTGCCCCGAGAGCATCGCAAATGCGCACGGCTCCGGATTAAGCCCGCGAACAAGGTCGTGAATGCGTTGTGAAGATTTTGAAAAGTCTATGCATGCATCCTCTTTTTTAATTTTTGCGCATTTTGTTGCAAGCGCATCATCCTGTTTTGTTCGCGGCAGCGTTCCGTCAGCGAGTCTTTCAATCGTTTTGCGCAGAGTTTCCGCACCGATAACGGCAAGACGGGAATAAAGCTCGCCGTACGTTTCGTTCTCTCCGATTTTTGTTTCATGCTGCAGCAGCATATCTCCCGTATCCATGCCGATATCGGTCAGCATCGTTGTAACACCCGTTACCTTTTCGCCGTTGATGATTGCAGACTGCACCGGGGAAGCTCCGCGATACTTCGGCAGAAGACTGCCGTGAACGTTTATGCATCCGTATTTCGGAATTTCAAGGTTTTCCCGTGAGAGTATCTGTCCGAATGCAGCCGTGACCATAAGCTCCGGCGCAAAATCCTTCAGCGCACGGACGCCCTCTTCGTTTTTTATCCGTTCGAACTGGTGCACTTCAATCCCCGCTTCAAGTGCAGCAGCCTTCACAGGCGGCATTGCAAGCCCGTGCCCCCTGTCGCGCGGTCTGTCCGGCTGAGTGAAAACTTCGATTTCGTGCCCCTGTTCAATGAGCATTTTGAGTGAAGGAACAGCGAATTCCGGCGTTCCCAGGAAAGCGATTCTCATATTGTTATTGTTCCTTATCTTTATAAAATCCGAGATAGGAATCAGCCCCGTTCTTTCGCGGACGCTGTTTTATTCCTGCTCCTCCGCCTGTCCCGCGTCAAACCCTTCGGGCGGTTCCGTCACTTTTTCAAGGTAGACATGCCCGTCCAGATGATCGCATTCATGCATTATGCGCAAGCAAACCCTCCGCCTCGTATTCAATAAGGTTGCCGTCACGATCATAGGCGCGCATCACAACATGGTTCGGGCGGACTACATAACCCGATTTCCCGGGGAACGACAGACAACCTTCCAAATCACCCTGCTCTCCCGAAGCGCTGATGATAACGGGATTGATGGCTTCAATTAATCCGTCACCGCAATCCATTACAACAACGCGGCGCAGAATGCCGACCTGCGGCGCTGCAAGCCCGACTCCCTCCGCATTATACATAGTCTCCGCCATGTCATCCAGCAAGTCATAGAGTCGTTTGTTGAAATGCTCCACAGGCCTGCAAACTTTGTATAAACACTCCGCATCATCGGTAAAAATCTTTCGTATAGCCATTGAAATCCGAACCGTCCTTTCAAGCCGCGCACTGCACCGTTTCAGCGATAAGTCTTTTTCCGCATAGTTGAAACGGACATACTGCACTCATGTTATCATTGGGTATTATAACATGAATCGCGGCTTATTAAAAGGCTTTTTTCGTTCCTATGACAGTTGTATCCCTCTCACGGTTCAATCCGACTCACTTAAAATAATCGAAACATCCGAATGATATGTATTCGAAAAATATGTTAAACGGTGTATACTGCTTTTCAACATTCTGTCTTATACGCATGAGTTCATCGCTTGCTTTACCGCATAACGCGGCGTCAGGGTCAAGGAGCAAACAGAAAAAAATTGACAACAACGTTCACGGCATGTTAAAGTAGGCTGAATAAACAGTAAGAGGTTCAAAATGAAAAAGATTATTGTCATCGGATGCATGGGCAGCGGAAAAAGCACATTTGCCGAAAAGCTGCACCGCAAAACAAAGATACCGCTGTTTCACCTTGATAATATATGGTGGAAAGCGGACAGAACTCACATCTCACGCGAAGAGTTCGATTCGGAGCTGAACCGTATAATGCAGGGTGACTCATGGATAATTGACGGGGACTACAATCGAACTTATGCTGTACGTTTTGAAAAATGCGATACCGTGATTTTTCTTGATTACAGTGAGAAACAGTGCATGGAGGGCATTCGTTCACGGGTCGGAAAGGTTCGCGCGGATATGCCGTGGGTCGAAAACGAACTCAGCGCGGAGCTTGTTGAGCTTGTGAAAGGGTACAGAGTTCAAACCCGTCCCAAGGTGCTTGAGCTTATTGCCGCACATAGGGATGTCGAATGCCGCATCTTCAACCGCCGCGAACAGGCAGATGCATGGCTTCGGTCTTTGCCGCCGCAGCTTTAATCCACTTTTCGGAGCGCATGTTGTTTCCGCAGCAGAGTACTTGACTGTTAAATACGGCGTTTGATATAATAAAACACGCAGAAAATGTCTTTCGGCACAGCTCTGCGCAGAAAAGAACTGTTAGGAGAATTATGGTTACAGCAGAAAAAAGCAGAATAGACTGCAGGCACATTGATGTTCTTGACGGAATTCGGGCTGTCAGCGTTATAATTGTTTTGATTTTCCATTTTTGGCAGCAAACATGGATTTTTCCCGTAATTAAAACGCCGTGGCTTGCCTCCGTCGGAATAACCAAAATAGATTTTTCAAATTTCGCAACAGTCGGATATCTTTTTGTGGATATGATGGTTCTTATCAGCGGTTTCCTGCTGTTTTTGCCGCTGATGCGCAGCATTATTCTCGGCGAAGAGATGTCAAGTTGGAAAAACTACGCGCGCAGACGCATTGCGCGAATCGTGCCGAGCTATTATTTTGCCGTGCTGCTGCTTTTCTTTGCCTCCGCACTTCCTACCGGGGCATATGCAACAACGGCGGATGCCTTAAAGGATCTTTTTGCCCACCTGACCTTTACCCAAACGCTTTGGGTCAACACATATATTGCAACTCCGCTGGATGTTGTGCTGTGGACGGTTGCAATCGAGGTTTGGTTTTATGTTCTTTTTCCGTTCGTTGCCGAATTCATCAAAGGACCGCGGAACAAAAACCGGCAGAGTTTCACCCCCGCATACGGAATCTTCTTCATTTTTGCCGTTTTTAACATAATTAATTATGTCTATACCGAAAACTTTGTTCTTAAGGGCAATGTATATCTTGCAATGCGCATAAACCAGTTCCCTGCGTTTCTCGGAGTTTATTCAATCGGAATGCTCGGAGCGTCGGCTTTTGTTTTGATTGCAAAAAATTGCAGACGCAGCAGAATTTTTAATGCGGTAAACACCCTTTTCTCTGTTTGCAGCATTTTGCTTATCGTTTACTTGATTAACGATTGCGTCGCCACGCAGGAACGGCAGGTTTGGCAGGTTACGGAACGTTCAAAGCTTGCCTTTGTGTTCATGACATTTATTATCACCACTGCACTGTCAAGCAAATGGTATCGCTGGCTGTTCTCAAACAAGTTCATGCGTTTTCTTTCAGGAATATCCTACAATTTGTACATTTGGCATCAATGGCTTGCCGTTCAGTGCAAAAACACTTGGCGCATTCCGAAATGGTCGGGAGAAATTCCTCCGAACATGCTGAATATCACCTACTGGATGAACAGATATGCTGTTGTAATAACAGTGTTCGCATTTGCGGCAGCAATACTTGCAACTTATTTAATTGAAAAGCCTTTTGCAAACCTGATTATGGGCCGTCCCGTGTTTCCGCTTTTTGCAAAGAAGCACCTGAAAACCGCCAATTCGGCTGACGAAGAATGCATCAGCGAAGAAGAGTCCGCTCCGCTCTCCGCTGAGGTTGATTCGTTCGCCGATACCGTCGATTCCGATGAGCCGACCGAGGATGCCGCCGCAAATCCCTGGGGCGAACAGGAAACCGACCGAAACGATTCGGATTGTAATTGATAGGATATGTTGTAAGTTCAAAATCGAGTTTTTGATTTTTGAAAGAATCGAGGCTTTTCCATGCTGCACCCCGGTCTGTACGAACAAGTCATCAATAACGCATTGACCCGCGAGCTTGCGGAAATTCCGG
>OMBK01001286.1_pt1 | contig 10157 bp, 7 predicted proteins | sample 1644881 | NCBI WGS metagenome assembly OMBK01 (sample SAMEA103958132, study PRJEB25191) | human gut metagenome | biome: human-associated habitat [ENVO:00009003]; feature: intestine environment [ENVO:2100002]; material: feces | place: Germany | collected 2013/2015
GGCGATCAGCGGGAATCCCAACCCACCGCATCGGCACCGCCACCAATCGGGACAGCCCTTTGCTGCCGCATCACTCAATCGACCTTACGCAGCACGATATCCGACACAGCCACGTTCAACTTGACTCCATCCATCACCACTGAAGGCCGGTATACACCGTATTCGAACTCGGCACCCGATACGTACTGCTTGATCGTAAGCGTCCTGCGGTCGGACGATACCTCCACCGGAAACGATGCCGGCGCGAGCTGGTACTTATCGTAATCCATGCCCACGAAAAGAAGCGGCCAGTCTCCCCAGTTATACAGATAAACACTCTTCGACGAAGGCACCGTCACCTCATCGCCCTCTCCAATGTGGAAGAAGATTTTGGCCCCGTAGTCACGGTAAGCCAGTTCAGGTGCCGCGCTGTACCAGGAAGATTCTCTCATCAAATCGGCCGGAGAATAATAGAGCGGCTCGCCCCCCTGGAACGGATAGCCGGTCAGCACCAGCATATTCCGAGCACGGTACTCCTTACAAGTCTTATCATCGACTCCGGCTTCGATCTTCACTTCGACATCCTTAATCTCCTGAGGCATATCATTATAGTCCAGATAGGAATAGGAGATCGTCCAGGTACCCGGAAGCACGTCGAACAACTCGGACTCGACACGCGCCTCGGAGGGCCAGTCGTCCATCCGCACCGTCACCCGTTTATAAACTTCCACATCCTCCAACGAACGTACGGCGACGATGCAGACATACTCCATGCCCGGATAGAGGAATTCCACCTCGATATCGTAACCTTCCGCCGTATTGACCTGCTCCATCTCCTGGATGTTCAGGTCGGTGCCTACGTCCGAAATAATTTCCTTGTCACCCTTACCCTGCGCTTCGTAATTCTTTACCTCGGCGGCGGCCAAAACGGCGTAACGTCCCAGATAAGCTATATCGCTCCGAATGCGGAGATTCAGCGTCTCGGAAGGATTCGTATCGGATTTACGGGCCTCGACCTCCAGCAGAGGCACCCGTCCCGAGGACTCTTCAGTCGTGAACGGTACCAACTGAAGATTCTCGCCCCCGGAAAAATCGACGCTCACCACGCCGCAGTAATATTCCTTGGAGGGTTTCAGACCCTCCCACACTTCGCTCGCGACCGCCTCGTATTTCCTGCCCAGTCCCGCATCGGTGGCATACTTGATCATATGGATCGCCATCGCCTCGCCTCCGTTGTTCTCGATGATGTTCGTATACCACTCCTTATCACGGACATATACGTAATATTCGGCGACACCTTCGCCAGGCGAGGTTCCGACCTTCACCGACGTAGAGGCGATTTCGGTCAATTCCACCTCCACTTCCGCACCGCTACCCTGGCGGGGCAGCGTCTCGAAATCCAGCCGCTGAGGCTCCCCGGTGATATTGTACGATGCGTCGCAGGGCGCCATCAGAATGACGTACGGAACACCCGCGATGACCTTCATGGAGAAAGTCCCGTTTTCGGCGGAGAATTCCCCTCCGTCGACCCAGTCGTATTCGGCCTCGCCCCGGCCGATGCAACCCGCCTCAGTGAGGTACTCCTCGATGGTATACGTATTCAGCGTGGCCGTCGGAATCGCGGCGAAAAAGTAGGGACCCTCACAACGGATAGAGAACGTAAACCGGTCGGAGCCGATGTCCGACACCTCGATAATTTCGTTCGAGTTCACCCCTGTCGTAAAGGCGAGCTCCGCCACTTCGCTATACAGCGTCTCCGCCTTCACGGCCGCATAAAGCACATAGGAACAGCCCGTCTCCAAACCGGTCACGGCCACCGTAGTCTCTTTATTCACGGTACCGGTGTGCTCGTCGAAAAGCGATGCGGCGTCGGGCTTCTCTATCCCGTCATTCTGCGTCCGTTTCACGACCTGATAACCGTACGCCCCGTCCACATTCGTCCGCAGGCGGAACGAAAATTCGGTCTGACCCGTCGAAACGCTCTCCAAAGTGATCTCGGGAGCCGCTGCCCCCGGATCGTCGTTATCATCGCTGCATGCAACCGCCGCCGACAGGAGCAACGCGCCACACACAACTCCGCGCAACCAGAATCCAAAGTGCTCGAATATCGTTTTTTTCATAGCATGAACTTCAAAGAAAAATCCGGTCCGGCATCTCCCCACCATTATTCTCCGAATCTCAGATGAAACAGAAAACCTGCATTCGCCGAGAAATACCGGACCGGAATATGTATCCGAATGTTATTTATTCAAAGGTTTGTACTCGGTTTTCGTGTTGCCATCTTCACTACGGACTCGGAAAATGAGGCAATATCCCTGTCCTGCAACGAAAGGAATGAGCGCAGTGACATCGGCGCCTTCGGGTGAACAAATGCCTTCGACATCGGAGGAGGGACGCCAACTGATCCAAAAGTCCCCCCAATCCTCAGGGCCGTAACCATTCGCGATTTCCTCATCGATTTCGGTCTGCGTGTGAGCGCCGATGCGATACGATGTGGCCAGGGAGGCCTTGACATGAACCGTTACCTCGGCAGTACCGTCGCCGTTGTCCGTCAGGTTCTTGATGTCGCCCAGCGTCAACGAAATTTCGGTCTCCGGAGTCTCCGTGCGGAATTCCGCCTTCGTATATGCATAGTCGTATACCTTCAACTGGTCTTCATTGTTCGGGTCCACGTAAAACGCCAAGATCACGTAATCAGTCTTGGGCTTCAGATCGCCGTCATAATTGCTCCACTCTGCCGTACCCTGCTTGGCGATCGACTTCACGTAGTCCGACATCGTCATCTGCTTATCAACCGCAATATTGTTCAGGCCATAATAAACGCCCTGAATATACGATTCCGGCTCGAAACTCTCATAGGTAGATTTCGTCGTAATCCAGGCGCAATACCATTCGTCCGCACTCTGGGGTGTCACGGTAAAGGTCACCCCCGTGGTCGTAGGCTGGATGTTCGTAATCTGGAACTGGTCGGGAACGTCCGGAGCCTTGGTCGTCAGGAACTCATAATAAACGACTTCCTCATCCTGAGAAAGGTCGTAAGCCGCCACTACGTACGAGTAGCTCGACGAAAGTCCCGATAGCGACCTCTCGTACACACCCTTCTCGGTTTTGTTCCCGATGTAGGGGTCCTGTCCGTAATATTCGATGAACTCCCAGCCTTCAAGCATCTTTCCGTCACGCTCGACCTCGGATTTGGGAAACACGTTCACGTAGTAGTCCACCGTATCGTCGCTGGGCGTAACCTTCACCTTAGCCGAATTGTGGGTGATATCGGTTACCGTGATCTCGATTTTGAAATCGCCCGGCGTCGGCCCATCACCCTCCTTCTGCGTCCTGACGGTCTTCTTGACCACAGCTCCGACTTCTTTATTCTGATAGCTGAAAACCACCACCGTATAATCGGTATCAGCCTTCAGCCCGGTTGCCGAAACATCTTTCTTGCCCATGTAAAGACACTTGTCGAAATCCGAACGTGCGACCATTTCGGCAACAAGCTCCTCGTCGGCAAGTCCTTCGACGGAGGAAGATTCCGTCACTCCCGCAAAATAGGTCGTTTTGTCGTCCGACGGCGTAACCGTCACAGAAACGGAATTAGACGAGGCTTCCGGCGTCGCGATTTCAAACGTAACCGTCGGGGGGGGGACATCCGTCTTGTCATCGTCGCATCCAAAACCGAGAAGCGCCGCCCCGCAAAAAAGCCAGCCGAATAAGTAATTAAATTTTTTCATAAATACAAAGGTTTTAGTTTGGTTGGTAAATAGTTTTTTTTCATTTGCCCAAATATATCATTTTTATTTTAATTATGCAACGATTTTTCGTAAAAAAAGCTCCGCCCGTCTGAAAATTCAGACGGGCGGAGCTTACAATGCCTCGGTCACGGGAAGAGGCTAACCCCGCAAGCCGGGCGATCAGCGGGAATCCCAACCCACCGCATCGGCACCGCCACCAATCGGGACAGGCGGATTGCGGTCGCAACCATCAACTCTCCCCGGCTGCACGTGCAGCGGTTCGACGGGGCGGATGCAGGATCGGGTTTCTGCGGATCAGTGCGTAAATACGCGGCCTTTCTGCTTGATCTGCTTCTCGTATTTGATACGGGAATCGGTCGGATACTCCAGCTTTTCAAGCTCGGCCACAGCGTTCTTGATGTCGTCGATAAGCATGTCGATCATATCGCGCGACGTACCCTGGCGAACGACCACACGCATTACGACCAGATTTTCCAGGTTCTCAGGCATCGTATAGGCCGGAACCATCCACCCGCTCTGCTGCAGCAGAGCCTGCAGGTCGTAGAGCGTCCACTTGGCCTTCTTGTCGTAATCGGGATTCATATACCAGATGAACAACGGATTGACCAGCTTGTCGGCATAGTTGCGGAAGCACTTCATCTTGCCGATCTGATCGTGGCAATAGGTGGCGATGTCCATCGAATTCTGCTGAATCTCCTTGTAGCCCTCGAATCCCAGCCGGATGAAGTTGTAGTACTGGCCGAGAATCTGCGCCGCCGGCCGCGAGAAGTTCAGGCCCACCTGCGTGATGTTCGCGCCGAGGTAGTTGACCGAGAACGACATTTCGTCGGGCAGGTACTTCTTGTCCTTCCATACGACCCATCCCAGTCCGGGGTACACCAGTCCGTACTTGTGGCCCGACGTGGAGATCGACAGCACCCATTTGAGGCGGAAGTCCCACTTCTTCTCGGGGTGTAGGAACGGCAGGATGAAACCTCCGGAAGCCGCGTCGACGTGGATCGGGATTTCGTAGCCCGTCTTGGCGTTGTAGGCGTCGAGCGCCTTGTCGAGACCCTCGATGTCGTCGTCGAGACCCGTCCACGTCACGCCGGCGATGGGCACGATGCAGATGGTGTTCTCGTCGCAGGCCTTCAGCGCCTCGCCGATGTCGAGCGTCGGGTGGTCGAGCGTCAGGGGCACGGTGCGCATCTCGATCTGCCACAGCTGGCAGAACTTCTCCCACACGACCTGGAATCCGGTGCTCATCACCAGGTTGGGTTTGTCGAAGGGTTTGCCTGCGGCCTTGCGGCGCGCCCGCCAGCGCAGCCATGCGGCCACGCCGCCCAGCATGCACGCCTCCGAGGAGCCGATTCCCAGCGCGCCGGTCTTCCACTCGGCCTTTTCGGGCGAGTTCCACATGTTGGCCACGATATTGAGGCAGCGGCCGCACATCACCGCGACGCGCGGATACTCCGTCTCGTCGATGTAGTTGATGTTGATGGCTTCGTTCATCAGCCGTGTGGCGTAGTCGTCCATGTAGGTGGTCACGAACGTCGCCAGGTTGAGCCTCGGCTGGGTCTGGGGATAGGTCTCGTCCTTGACCAGCTGATAGGCGATTTCGGGTGCTGTCTTGTTCTTGGGAATGAATTCCGTGGGAGCGGGCGAACGCATCTCTTTCGAGCCGAAAATGTCGGTCAGGGTGTCTTCGGTGGTGTGTTTCTGTTGATCCATAGCGTAAAAATATTTATTTGGTTTACATCGGACCGATCTTGCACGAACTATGCCATAAATTTGTTACCTTTACCGGGCGAAACTACATCATGCAATGAAAAAACTTGTTGTCTTCACCGGCGCCGGCGTCAGCGCCGACAGCGGTTTGGCGACGTTCCGCGACTCCGACGGAACATGGGGGAATTACCGGATCGAGGAGGTCTGCATTCCCGAAGCGCTTGATTTCAACCGTCGGGGCGTCATCCGTTTCTACAACGAGCGGCGTGCCGAAATGCTCAAGGCCGAGCCGAACGCCGCCCACCGGGCGATTGTCGGTCTGGAACGCGATTTCGACGTCCGGGTCATCACCCAGAATGTCGACAATCTGCACGAAAGGGCGGGTTCGACGCATATTCTTCACCTGCACGGGGAACTTACCAAACTTCGTTCGACGGACGATCCGTCGCTCATCCTGCCGTTCGACGGCGTCGAGCAGGGTTTCGACGACCGCGCTCCCGACGGTTCGCTGCTGCGTCCGCATATCGTCTTCTTCGGCGAGGCGGTCCCGATGTTCGAACGGGCGGCCGAGATCGCCGGGACAGCCGATCTTATGGTCGTAGTCGGTACTTCGCTGGCGGTCTATCCCGCCGCATCGCTGGTGCGTTACGTGCGGCCCGATGTGCCGATTTTTCTGGTCGATCCGGGAAATCCCGATACGGCGATGATCCGCAATCCGCTCACCCATATCCGTTCACGTGCCGCCGAGGGCATGCCCGAACTGGCGGAGCGGTTGAAGTCGGAATTCTCTTGAATCACAGCTTTTCTGTCTGTCGTTTTCTCGCGGTCGGAAGGCAGCCGGTTCGAAACTCTTCCCGCATGATTTGCCGGGTTGCGCCGGAGGGATGGGACGACCTTCGAGGATTGTAAAACGATAAGGAGCGGTAATCCGCTCCTTATCGTTTTATTGTTTCTTTTGAAAATTTCTCCGGAACTATCGGTAGGTGATCTCGATCGTTGCCGGGTTTACGATGTCGCGTATTTTGGTTTTCGTCCGGTTTTTGATTTCGTATTTGTAAAGTTTTTCTTCTTCGGGGAACTCGGGGTGGTTCATAGCTTCATCGATGACTTCGTTGCCGACTACGATGTCGTATTCTACCTGATACTCCTCATACGGGACGTCGTAGGATATCCGCTTTACCGCATTGTCGGCATCCGTTTCGATGCGCAGTTTCAGGTATTCGTCCTCTCCGCAGGCGGATTCCGTAGTGGTGTAGGATTTGTGTAGCGTGACATTTGGTGTGGGATAAGCACCCTCATCCACTCCCACCTCGTCGTCCTCGTCGGCGGCAGTGGCAGTGGTTATTTCGGGCAGGCAATCGCCGTAGTTTCCGGTCAGGCGTAACAGGGAAAAAATAGCGCTGGAAGTGTTTTCGAATGAGATGCGACCGCCCATTGCATACATGTAGAAATCGAGGTTGCTCCGGTCGTTGGCATAACGGTGGGGGTAGCACTCATCGGCCGGGAGCGAATACTCCCAGGGCTGGTAGTCCGGGTCGTAGGAGGCCTCGTAACTGTCGTAGTAGGTGTAGCGCGTCAGCAGGCCGTCCGTGTAGTAGAATTTGTTTTCGCTGTATTGATTCAGGCCGCTGGAAGAGGAATAGGAATACTTGGATAGCAAGGAAGAGAGACGTCCTTCCGGGGTGTATGTATAGGTCTCCTGCCCTTCGAGCCGGGGTGTCCCGTTGTCGTAGTCGTAACTCGAAGTTTCGGTGATGCGTCCTTTCGCGTCGGTTTTGGCGGAAATTTTGTAGAGAAGGCGCTCCGCCTCATCGGTTGTCCGGACCGAAACTTCGTTGGCGATCGTATAGTCGAATGTATATATCTCCGTTCCGTTGTCTTTATAGGAGTATTCGTCGGTCGAGTGGTAGTTTTCGGTAATTCGGGCTACTCTGTTTTCTTCGTCGTAGTCGAATGATTGCGAGACGGTCGTCGTCGCTCCCTCTTCGCGGTTGTCTGTGAGTTTGTAATCCACCCGGGCGACGTATTTGTAATCGGTCGGAGGCGTGTCTGGATCATCTGGATCATTTGGATTGTCCGGATTGTCTGAACCGTGTCCCTTTTGTTCGATTTCGATGGCGATGCGGTAAGAGCCGCAGACGATCGTGATTTTGGCGAAGCGCGATTCGGAAGAGCTGTTGGATTCGAGGATTTCGATGGTGATCTGCGCTTTGCCGGCATCGCCGCTGTAGGCGGACAGACGGAGCCACGAAGGTTCCGTGCGCGTCGTCTCTTCGAGGGTTGCGGTCCATGCTTCCGCTGCCGTGAACGAAATGGTTTTCGGAGCGGTTTGATCAGCGTTAAAGATTTGCTCCAGTAAAGAGCTGTCGATCAGGATGGAAGAAAGCCCCCCCCCTCCTCGGGAGATTCGGTGCAGGCTCCGAGCATGACGAATGCCAGCAGAGCTGCGAATAGTTTTACGTGTTTCATTGTTTAGGAATTTAAGTGATATTAAGTGTTTGGTTCAATGCCGTATGACAGGAACGGTTGCTTCGTGGTCCGTTAGTTCTTGTTTTTGAAGTAAAGCTCCAGCAATTCGTGCGCCGCGACGAACGAGCTGACTTTGGCGTCGAGCACTTTTTGCTCGAGCTCCGTGATGCGGGGTTCGATCTGCGGGTTGTGGTAGAAGCTGTTCTTCAACACCTCGTCGATGGTTTCGTACATCCAATACTTGTTCTGACGGTTGCGGTTGTGCGTGAAGTATCCGTTCGCCTGAATGAAGTCGAGGAACTCTTCGACGCCTTTCCACACCTCCTCGAGTCCCGTTTTTGTGTATGCCGAGCAGGTATAGACTTTCGGACGCCAACCCGATTCCGGGATCGGGAAAAGACGCAACGCACCCTGATATTGCGTTTTGGCCAGTTCGGCTTTGTAGATGTTCTCGCCGTCGGCCTTGGTGATGACCATCATATCGGCCATCTCCATAATGCCGCGCTTGATGCCCTGCAATTCGTCGCCCGCACCGGAGATCTGGAGCATCATGAACATATCGACCATCGAATGTACGGCCGTTTCGGACTGTCCCACGCCGACCGTTTCGATGAAGATGACGTCGAATCCGGCAGCTTCGCACAGGATGATCGTTTCGCGGGTTTTGCGGGCTACGCCGCCGAGCGACCCGGCCGAAGGGGAGGGGCGGATGAAGACCTTGGGATTGGACGAGATACTCTCCATGCGGGTCTTGTCGCCGAGGATCGAACCGCCGCTGCGCTCCGAGCTGGGGTCGATGGCCAGTACCGCCAGCTTGTGCTTGAGCGAGGTGACCATATTGCCTACGGCTTCGATGAAGGTCGATTTTCCGGCTCCCGGGACGCCCGTGATGCCGATGCGTACCGATTTCCCGGCATGCGGCAGGCACTTTTCGATGATCTCCTGCGCCTGGGCATAGTGGTCGGGGTTGCTGCTTTCTACCAGGGTGATGGCCTGCGAAAGCGTCGTGATGTTGCCTTGAAGAATGCCCTCGACGTACTCTTCGGTGGTGAGTGCACGCTTTTTCTTTCGGACGAAATAGGGATTGACTACGGGTTGGTTTTCCACACCTTCGGTTACGGTCAGGGCGCACTCGTGGTGGGTGTCGGCATACTCTTTTTCGTAATGGTTTATCTTGGTGAATGACATGACGGAATTAACGGTATTACTGGTGTTTATTGAACTATTTTCTGGATGAATGAACTGGTCATACTCTGCGGATTTCCCATCCACAGCACCCGGTTCTTGGCATCGATCAGCACGCTGAACGGCACGAAATCGACTCCGAAACTGCCGAATACTTTTTTGTCGTGATCGAGCGCCACGCCGATCCGTTCGGAGATGTAGGGCGTGAGAATCGGGGCGATTTTATCAGAATCTTCCTGTGTTATGATGATAATGCGCAGTTTGGAGCCTAATTTGTTAGATAGGTCCCGGAGTGCGTCCAGCGAAGCCGTGCAGCCTTTGTTCGACGAGTGGAAGAATACGAGGTACGAAAGATCCGCTGCGGCCGGATTCCGGGATGCGAGCCAAGTGACGCTTTTGAGTTCGGGGGCCCGCTCTCCGATGACGATGTTCTGTGCATGGGATGCGCCCAACGTGCAAAAAACGACAGTAAGGAGTAAAAGAACTCGTTTCATAGGCATCGTAATTTTTAGCGAAGATAGTGAAAAAAAATAAATAAAGACCGGTTTTCTGCCGGAAAGGAGATTTATATTATGGAGAATATATGGGGACCGCAACGTAAGACGGGAAATATGGAGGAAGAGAGCCTCCGCGAGGAGAACAGAAAGGCGCACGAGGAGGACGAACGTTTTCGGATGACGGCTGTGAAAGCGGCCGGACAGGTGCGTCAGCGTATGCGCTGCGCGACCGGGGAGTCGGATGAGGTCATTCGTCGTAAGTTCATGTTGCCCGAGCGGTATATTCTGACCTTGATGACGGTCGAAACGCTCGGCCAGGAGCGGATGCTGCTCGATCTGATGGCCGGCGGTCGGCTCGGTGCGGACCTCGTGCTTTGCGGTCGTCGTTCGTTCTATGCCGATATGTTGCTTCGCACCGCTCGCGACCGTCGTCTGGCGCTGCGTACCAATTTTATTTACGAATACTCGCCCGAGGAGTTGAGCGCTTTTTTCCGCATGGCAGACGGCCTGGTTTACCTGCCCCGGAAATGGGGGCGGGTGCAGCCTGTCGTCGAAGCGCTCTATGCCGGGA
>OMBK01001294.1_pt1 | contig 10136 bp, 4 predicted proteins | sample 1644881 | NCBI WGS metagenome assembly OMBK01 (sample SAMEA103958132, study PRJEB25191) | human gut metagenome | biome: human-associated habitat [ENVO:00009003]; feature: intestine environment [ENVO:2100002]; material: feces | place: Germany | collected 2013/2015
TCATTGTGGAAGGTGACTCCGCAGGCGGTTCCGCCAAGATGGGGCGCGACCGCCGCACGCAGGCTATCCTGCCCCTGCGCGGGAAAGTGCTGAACGTGGAAAAGGCCCGCCTGGACAAAGCCTTGGGAAGCAAAGAAATCCAGAACATGATTACGGCTATCGGCGCCGGAATCGGGGAAGGGGACGATGAAGCCTCCTTCAAGCTGGACCGTGTGCGTTACCACAAAATCATCATCATGACTGATGCCGACGTGGACGGCGCCCACATCCGCACCCTCCTTCTCACTTTCTTCTGCCGCCACATGCCGCAGCTGGTGCGCGCCGGGTATCTGTACATCGCCCAGGCGCCCCTGTACCGCATCATTCGCAGGAAAAAGGAAGAGTACGTGCAGGATGACGTGGCCCTGAACCGCAAATTGATTGAACTGGCCGTCAATGACGTGACCCTGCGTTTCGCGGACGGTTCCCGTTCCTTCTCTCCCGAAGAGCTCTCCGCCATTCTGGAAACGCTGGTCAACCTCCAGCGTTATACGGAATCCATGCAGGCGCAGGGAGGTTCCCTGGAAGACCTGCTCAGCCACCGGGAGGCCAACGGGGAATTCCCGGAATTCCTGGTGAAGGTGCGCTGCGGCAATGAAGAGGAAATACTCTTCTTCCATGACATGGAGGCCCTGACTGCCTTTTCCGACGAAAACAGGGACCTTTTCATCTTCGGCATGCCCTCGGAAGAGGAGCTGCTGGAAAATCCGCTTCCGGAACGGGAGGGGCCCAGCCGCCGCTCCATCACCCATGAACTGCATGAAGCCAAAGCCATCACGCGGGCTCTGGCACGGCTGGCGGAACTGGGCATTCCGGGGAATATGATTGTCTCCATGGACACGCCCCTGTTTGAACTGGTGGAGGGCGAGGGGGACAAGGAAAAAGTGACCCCCCTGTTTTCCGTCATGGACATTCTGGAATCCGTCATCTCCATCGGCAAGCGCGGGGTGGAAATTACGCGATTCAAAGGGTTGGGTGAAATGGACGCCAAGGACCTGTTCAAGACGACGATGGACCCGGAACGGCGCGAGCTGCTCCGCGTCATCCTGAACGACGACAACGCCGTCAGGGCCGATGAAATGTTCACCATCCTGATGGGGGATGTGGTGGAGCCCCGCAAGAATTACATCGTGGACCATGCCCTCAATGTCCGCAACCTTGACATCTAACCCCCGCACTCTCTTTCAGCACCATGGAAAATAATAGAATCAAACCGGTGGATGTAGCCAACGAGCTCTCCACTTCTTTCCTGGACTACTCCATGTCCGTCATCATCTCCCGCGCCCTGCCGGACGTGAGAGACGGCCTCAAGCCTTCCCAGCGGCGCATCCTGTACGCCATGAAGGAACTCAATCTGTCTCCCGGGGGCAAGACCCGCAAATGCTCCAAAATCGTGGGCGACACGATGGGTAATTACCACCCCCACGGGGATGCCGCCATTTACGGCACTCTGGTGAACATGGCGCAGGACTGGTCCATGCGGGATATTCTCGTGATCGGCCAGGGCAACTTCGGCACGCCGGACGGAGACCCCCCCGCCGCCGCCCGATACACGGAAGCCAAGCTCTCCGGCATGGGCGTGGCCCTGATGGCGGATCTGGACAAGGACACCGTGGATTTTGTTCCCACATACGACAATGAACACACGGAACCCACCGTGTTCCCCTCCGCTTTCCCAAACCTTCTGGTGAACGGCGGCACGGGGATTGCCGTGGGGATGGCCACCAACATGCCTCCGCACAACCTGGGGGAAGTGGTGGACGGCATCTGCGCCGTGATTGACAATCCTCACATGACGGTGGATGAGCTGCGCCAGTACATCAAGGGGCCGGATTTTCCCACCGGAGGCGACGTGCTGGGCTTTTCAGGCATTGACAGCTACTTCCGCACCGGGCGCGGTTCCGTGCGCATCCGCGGCAAGATAGACATGGAAGTAACGGATTCCGGCAAGGACCTTCTCATCATCCGGGAAGTGCCGTATGGCGTGAACCGCGCCGCCCTTCAGGAACGCATTGCGGAACTGTACAAGGATAAAATCCTGACGGATATTTCCGGCATCCGTGACCTTTCCGATGAGAAAACCTGCATTGAAATCGAGCTGAAGCGGGATGCCCGCCCGCAGGTGGTCATGAACCAGCTTTACAAGCTCACCTCCATGGAAACTTCCTTTGCGGTGAACATGCTGGCGATTCACGACAACCGCCCCAAGACGCTCGCCATGATGGACGCCATCAACTTCTACATTGAGCACCGCCGCGAGGTAGTCGTGCGCCGCACGCGCTATCTGCTGGGGGATGCGGAGAAGGATGCCGAGCGCCTGGAAGCCTTCCTGCTGGCCCTGCACCACATGGATGACTTCATTTCCATTATCCGGGATTCCAAAAACCGGGATGAAGCCCGTGAACGCCTGCAGAACTACACCTTCTCCACGCAGACGGTGGAAAGCCTGGGCATCCTGATCCGTTCCCAGGCCTCCATCCAGGGGGACCGCTACGTCTTCACGGAACGCCAGGTGAACTCCATCCTGGACCTGCGCCTGTACCAGCTGACCGCTTTGGAAAACGACAAGATTTCCGGGGAATACGCGGAACTGCTGGTCCGCATCAAGGACTATCTGGATATTCTGGCGAACGAATCCCGCGTGCTGGGCATCGTGAAGGACGAACTGAAGGCGATTAAGGACAGGTACGCCACGCCGCGCGTCACGCGCATCATTCCCTTCTCCGGGGATATGGCCATTGAGGATCTCATCCCGAATGACACGATGATCGTCACCATCACGCACAGCGGCTACATCAAGCGCACCAACTCCGCGGAATACCGCGTGCAGGCGCGCGGGGGCAAGGGCGTGAAGGCGGCCACTACCAGGGGGGCCAAAAAGGACGCGGAGGCGGACTTTATCGAACACCTGTTCGCCGCCCAGAACCACGACTACCTGATGTTCTTTACGAACACCGGGCGCGTGTACGTGGACCGCGTGTATGAGATTGACGAGGCGGCGCGCAGCGCGCAGGGCCGCAATATCAAGAACCTGCTGGATCTCCAGCCGGAAGAAGCCATCGCGGCCATCCTGCGCCTGGAACGCCGGGTGGATGAAAAAGGCAATGACATTACCTTTGCGGAAGGCAGCGGCAATGTTGTTTTCGCCACGAAGGACGGCACGGTGAAGAAAACCAGCCTGAACGATTTCGCCAATTACCGCAAGGCCGGCATCATCGCCATTAATCTGGAGGAAGGCAACAGTCTGGTGAACGCGGAACTTACCAGCGGGGCCGATGAAATCGTGCTCGTCACGCATGACGGCATGAGCATCCGCTTCCCGGAAGAAGATTTGCGTACGCAGGGCCGCAACACCATCGGCGTCCGCGGCATCCGCCCGCGGGCGGGGGACTATGTGGTGGCCCTGGCTATTGTGGACCCGCAGAAAACCCTGCTGGTGGCTTCTGAAAACGGCCTCGGCAAGCGCACTTCCTTTGACGAATACCGCACGCAGGGCCGCGGCGGCACCGGCATCAAGACCATGAACTGCACGGACAAGACCGGCAAGGTGGTTTCCGCCACGGTCGTGTCCGACGAAGACGAGCTGATGCTGATGACCACGGCCGGACAATCCGTCCGCATCAAGGTGGCGACCGTGCGTGAAACGGGCCGCGCCACCCAGGGCGTGAAGCTCATGACGCTGAATGAGGGCGAATCCATCCAGGACATTTCCATCGTCATTCCCGATGATGAGGATGAAGAAGCCCCGGCGGAAACGGAAGACGCGGGAGCCGGGGAAGTGTCCGGTGAAATGGAAACTCCGGCGGAAGAATAATATTCAGGTTTTCCTGCTCCGGCGTCATGCCGGAGCAGGGGGCTTCATGGGCCGTTTTTATGGAAGACCCCCTTTCATTGGAGCAATGTGCCGGACGTCTGGAACGGCGCGGATTCCGGAGCTTTGTAGTGCCGGGCCTGAAGGAGGCTGCGGAGGTGATGCTCGGCCTGGTGCGGGAGTTCAGTCCGTCGTCCGCTTCCTATGGGGATTCCATGACCTTGAAGGCTGCGGGCATTCTTGATGACCTGCGCTCCAATCCGGACATTCAGTTCTATGACGGCTTTGTTCCGGGCATGGAGCGGGAGGAAAAATGGGAGATCCGCCGCCGGGGCATGACGGCGGACCTGTTTTTAACCGGCGTTAATGCCGTCAGCATGGAAGGGACCCTGCACTGGGTGGACATGGTGGGCAACCGTGTGGCTCCGGTGGCATTCGGACCCCGGCATGTCATTCTGCTGGCCGGTTCCAACAAGCTGGTGGCCACGCCGGCAGAGGCCCGGGAACGCATCCGCCGCATTGCGCCCCTGAACGCCAGGCGGCATGAAGGGTTCAGGACTCCCTGCATGCACACCGGAATCTGCGCGGATTGCAATTCCCCGGACCGCCTGTGCAACATCCACATGTCCCTTGTTAAATGCTTTCCCAAAGGAAGAATTTCCGTCATTTTGACGGAAGAACCCGGAGGACTTTGACTCATGCCTTTTCAAAACCGGATAGAAATCATGGCCCCGGCGGGGTCGTTTGAATCCCTGGCGGCCGCCTTGCAGGGCGGAGCGGACTCCGTGTACTTCGGAGTAGGAAAGCTGAACATGCGTTCCCGCGCCACGGTCAATTTTTCGGAAGAAGATTTGCCGGAAATCGTCGCGCGCTGCCATGAGGCGGGCGCCAAAGCCTATCTGACGCTGAATATCATCGTGTACGATGAAGAGCTGGAAGAGGTGCATGCCCTGTGCTCCGCTGCCCGGAAGGCTGGTGTGGATGCCGTCATCGCTTCCGACCTGGCGGTGATTTCTTATGCGCGTTCCATTGGGCTGGAAGTCCATATGTCCGTGCAGGCCAACGTCTGCAACATGGCCTCCGTCAAATTTTACGCGCAGTACGCGGATGTGGTGGTGCTGGCCCGGGAACTCACCTTGGCGCAAATCAGGCATATCATTGAATCCATCCGGAAGGAGGGCGTGAAAGGCCCCTCCGGTGAGCTGCTGCGGGTGGAAATTTTCGCCCACGGGGCGTTATGCGTGGCCGTGTCCGGCAAATGCCACATGAGCCTGGCGGCCTACAACTCCTCCGCCAACCGGGGGGCCTGTTTCCAGAACTGCCGCCGCGCCTACCGCGTGACGGACGAGGAAACGGGCAATGAGCTGGTGATAGACAATAAATACGTGATGTCTCCCAAGGACCTGTGCACCATTCCGGTGCTGGACCAGCTTCTGGACGCGGGCGTCTCCGTACTGAAGCTGGAAGGGCGCGGCCGTTCCTCGGATTACGTCAGGACGGTCACCTCCGTGTACCGGGAAGCCGCGCGGGCGTGCCAGGACGGAACCTTTTCCTCGGACAGGGCGGAAGCGTGGATGAAACGGCTGGAATCCGTTTTCAACCGGGGATTCTGGCAGGGCGTGAAGTGGGGGGAATGGAGCGGTTCCGCCAACAGCCGCGCAGCCCTGTTGAAGATCCACATTGCCAGAGTAGAAAACTTTTATAAGAAGAACGGGGTGGCTGCCCTGTTCCTGGAAGCCGGCGGCTTGTCCGTGGGGCAAACCATCCTTATAGCAGGCCCCACTACGGGAGCCGTCCGCATGGAAGTGGCCGCCATGCGAAGGGAGTCGGCAGAGGGAATGGAATCCGTAGAAGCCGCTCAAAAGGGAGAAACCGTCTATCTGGCGGTTCCCGAACAGGTGCGCCGCCGGGACAAGGTATATCTGCTGCGCCCCCGGATGCTGGAGGATGCCTGAATGCCCGGCTGACCCTTTTCTCTTCTGCCTGCCTTTTCCAAAAACCGGGAATTGACGGGCAGAATGATTTTAATTTTTCCGTTTCCTGCCCGGCTGGGCCGGCTGGGCGTTCGGTTTCAGCCGGGGCCTCTTGAAATTCACGGCGGATTTCCGGTTTGGAAGTCCGGCTTAATTAAGCTATCCGTTCATTATCTTTCGTTTGGGATAAAAATGTTGGAAAGTGATTTTCCAATTGAATGAAAAAGAATTTCTCTGGCGTATTATTTGAAAACCATACGCCATGCCTGCCTATATTTCCTTTCTGCGCCTTTTTTCATGTTCCTGCGCCTTGCTGGGAGCAGGAATGCTCCATGCTTCCGGTTTGCAGCCCTGGCTGCGGGAGCTGGCCGTAATTCCGCCTGCGTCTTCCGTGAAAGAGAAGGATGCATGGATACGGCAGGTGTGGACAAGGACGGCGGAGTATGCGGCTTCCCTTTCCGAGCCGGCTGCCGCCGACGATTGCGGGGATGCGATGGTTCTGCTGGTTCCCGTATTTCAGGCATGGCCGGACGGGAAGGCTGCCGGCTCCACGCTGGCGGAAATTCTTTCCGTTCCGGCAGAGAGTATTGGAGCCGTTTCTTCCTGGGATGACCTGGTTAAGCATCAGGAAGCTATTCAGAAACGAGTCCGTTTCCTCAGGCTGAAGAAGCTGGCGGCCTATTACGATTCTGCGGCCATCCGCCGTGCGGTGAAGCGAAACCGGGACAAGTACGGGGAACGGTACGCCGGAGCGGAAGGTTTCCTGGCGCGGCTGGATGAGTGGGAGAAGGAGCTAGGGCCTCTGGACCGGTGGGTGGAGCAGGCAGGGTCGGGACAGGCGGCCCGGCTGCGGGAGATGGTGGATCTGCGGAGAAAAGCCCTGATTGAAGCCCTGCCGGAACAGAACGGCCTGAAGGCATGGGTGAGCGTACGGCGTTTCAATCCGTCCGGGAAAAGTTCTTTCAATCATGACCGTCCGGCGAACTGGCAGGGTATTTCCAGCATGCCGGAGTCCGGGCGCAGATACCGCAGCGTCATTGTGAAATTTAACGGGGTTTCCTCTTCTTCCCCTGTGGAGCAGCTGCTGGCGGACGACCGCTGGGTTGGGCATCTGGATATTGATTTTTCCGGGGAGAAGCTCATGTTCACCGGGAATGGATTCGGCAAGAAGGAAAACAGGCCCTGGGACGTTTTTGAGCTGGATTTGAAAACCGGGAAAAAGGAATCCCTTACTGCGCATATGCCGGCGGATACGGACAGCTATAATTCCTGCTACCTTCCGGACGGCCGGATTATTTTCGTCAATACTTCCGGCATGCAGGGGGTGCCCTGCGTGGCCGGGGTGGATTACGTGGGCAACCTCCACCTTTACGACCGGGAAAAGAAAACGACCCGCCGGCTTACCTTTGACCAGGACAATAACTGGTTCCCTACCATGCTGCCGGACGGCAGGGTGATGTTCCTGCGCTGGGAGTACACGGAAAGCGCCCACTATTTCAGCCGCGTGCTGATGCACATGAATCCGGACGGCAGCGACCAGAAGGAATACTATGGTTCCAACTCCTACTGGCCCAACAGCTTGTTCAACGCGCGGCCCCTCCCCGGCAGGCCAGGCATGTTTGCGGGCATTGTCAGCGGGCATCATGGAGTCAAGAGACTGGGGGAACTGGTCCTCTTTGACGTGAACAGGGGGCGCGCCGCCACGGAGGGTGCCGTTCAGAAGATTCCGGGGTATGGAAAGCCTGTGGAGAACGTGACCAAAGATCAGCTGGTGCAGGGATTGAAGACTCCTTATTTCGCAGAACCTTATCCTTTGAATGACGAGTGTTTTCTGGCCGTTTCCTCCCCTTCCGGCGACCAGGGCGTGACCAATGTAGTCTGGTGCGACATATACGATAACATCGTTCCTCTCACGGCCTCCTCCTACTTCGTCTATGCAGACCCCGCGCCCCTGGGGCCGCGCCAAAAACCGCCCGTGCTGCATGACCGGGTGAAGACGGAAAGCAAGACGGCTACGGTTTATATTTCCGACGTGTACCGGGGCCGCGCCATGGCCGGAGTGCCCAGAGGGGAAGCCAGGGCCCTGCGCGTGTTTATGTCCGAGTACAGCCCCCGCAATACGGGAAGCCACTATGCCATGGGCATGGAAAGCAACTGGGACTTGAAAGTGCTGTACGGCACCGTGCCCGTGAATCCTGACGGTTCCGCCATCTTCACGGCTCCCGCCTGCCAGCCTCTGACGCTTCAGGTGCTGGACGGGGAGGGGCGCGCCCTGGCGCTGATGCGGAGCTGGTTTACCGCCATGCCGGGGGAAACGCTCAGCTGCATCGGCTGCCATGAACGGCAGAACTGCGCTCCTCCCGCCAGGGCCGTCATGGCTTCCCGCCAGAAACCCGCTCCTATCGTTCCATGGTACGGTCCGGCGCGCACTTTCTCCTTCATGAATGAAGTGCAGCCCGTGCTGGACCGCCATTGCATACGCTGTCACACAGCGGAAAGCAAGGCCCGTGGAGGAGTGCCGGATTTCATGACATTGGAGGCCGTCAAGGGGGCGCCCGCCCCCGGTTCCGTCTCTTATTGGAACCTGCACCCCTATGTGCGCCGCAACGGCCCGGAGGGGAACTATCTGGGGCTGGCCCCCACGGAGTTTTTCGCGGATACGTCGGAGCTTTACCAGCTCCTTAAAAAAGGCCACCATGGCGTGGAAATGCCGCAGGAGGACTGGAACCGCCTGGTCACGTGGATGGACATGAACGCCCCCTATCTGGGCGAATGGCCGGGAGAGCGCAATGAAGGGCTGCTGAAACGCCGTTATGACCTGCACGGCAGATTTTCAGGAGCGGAACGTAATTACGTGACGATGAAGGATTCCCTGTTCCGGAGAAGCGGCGGCGGTTCCATCTCTGACGCCGGGAAGCCCATTACCCGCGCCGGAGGAAAGAGCATTCCCGTTCCGGAAGCGCGTAATGAAACGCTGACTGTGGATTTGGGGAACGGCGTGAACATGACGTTCCGCCGTATTCCCGCAGGGAAATTCAGGATGGGGAATGAGCGGGAAACACCGGCGGAACGTCCTGTTTCCACGGTGGGGATTGAAAGGCCGTTCTGGATGGGAGAGGCGGAAGTGACGCTGGAGCAATACCGCCGCTTCGACCCGGAGTATGCTAACGGATGGTATGACATGCATTACAAGGACCAGGTGAGGCCCGGCTACGACATGGATGCCGATCCGCGTTTTCCCGTCATCCGGGTGCCTTGGGCCAGGGCCATGGAATTTTGCCGCTGGCTTTCCGGGAAAACCGGAAAAAAAGTGACCTTGCCTACGGAAGCGCAGTGGGAATACGCGGCCAGGGGAGGAGAGGATACGGATTTCTTCTTCGGGGAGCGGGATGCGGATTTTTCCGCGTATGCCAACCTGGGGGACGTGACGCTGAAGGAACTGGCCGTTTCCGGCGTGGATCCCAGGCCGATTAAAAATCCCAACCGTTTCTGGGACTTCGTGCCGAGGGATGAGAAATACAATGACGGGAAGCTCCACCTGGCCCCCGTCAAGAGTTACAGGCCGAATGCCTACGGATTGTACGACATGATCGGCAATGCCGCGGAATGGACCCGTTCCGAATACAGGCCTTATCCCTGGAAGGAAGGGGACGGGCGCAATGAAGGCCTGGACTCCCGTGTTCCCCGTGCGGTGCGCGGCGGTTCCTGGTATGACCGTCCCAGGCGGGCCACGTCCTCCTGGCGCTGGGGATATCCCGGCTGGCGTCCGGTGTACAACGTGGGGTTCCGGGTGATCATAGAAGACTGATTGTTGAAATTGCCATGAAACTGACAAAAATGTTCCGCTCCTCTGCGGCTGCCCTTGGCTGCCTGCTGGCCCTCATTTCATGCAGGCAGGGACCGGATGTTGCTTCCGGCCCTCTGGCTCCGGTGGATGTGAAGGTCGTCGATCACCTGGTTGCCGTGCTGGGGCATGAGAGCTGCGTGCTGGAACTGGTGGACCCTGCTTCCGGGGAAAAGGTGAAAAGCATCCGGCTGGCCCAGCCTCCCAACGGCATGGCCGTGGATGGCGCGACGGCCTATGTGGCGGAAGGCGGCCCGCGCGGAGCAGTAGAAGTAGTGGACCTGAAAAGCGGGGCGTTGAAGCGTTCTTTTCCTGCCGGGCATACGCCCATGTCTCCCGTGGTGAGGGGGGGAAAGCTGTATGTGGCCTGCCGGTTTGATTCCCGCGTGCTGGAAATGGACGCCGCTACCGGAACCGTGCTGAATTCCTGGAATGTCCCCCGTGAACCCGTGGCTCTGGCCGTTTCTCC